>Ga0214917_10001527_pt1 | contig 29625 bp, 24 predicted proteins | sample LL_1208_BB_MetaG_FD_177983 | JGI IMG/M metagenome (GOLD analysis project Ga0214917, IMG submission 177983) | Freshwater microbial communities from Lake Lanier, Atlanta, Georgia, United States - LL_1208_BB | ecosystem: Environmental > Aquatic > Freshwater > Lake | place: USA: Georgia | collected... | reverse complement strand
CATTAAGTCGGAAATTCATTTCCTTTCTAACTTCTTCATTTACATTGTTTTTTTTTGCAACGCTATCCCATTCAACAAACTTTTGTTTTGCATTTATCAAGGCAGAGATAAAGGCTTGATGTTGTTTCTTTTTGATGCTTAATTCAATTCCGCCTTCACCTCCTTTAATCCCATCTCCTATCGGGTGCATATACACATATAAAAGTTGTTTTTCCCTGCTTATTTCTAAATTAAAAGGACCCTTAATAAGTTTTCCGTTTTCAATAGAAAGCACATATTCCCCAAACTTTTCTTGGGATGTAAGGTTGAGATGAAAGAAAAATGAAACAACAAACAAAAGTAAATAAGGACGCATTCGACATTAAGTTTTAGATTATCAACATCTTCCTGCCCCAATAATACAAACTTTTATTGAAGAATTCATACAACCATGTCCATCAGAAACCAAAACACATAATACTCATTAGCCAAACAATACGCAAATAAAAAGAAACTACTGAGGGCCTTAAAAGGAACTCAATTACAATGTTCCCGAATCAAATTATAAGCGTCCCCGAAGCCCAATTCACCCGACTTTGACAAGTCCAAACAACCACCATCTAGCTGCCCAAGATTAATTTTGCAAACCCCTCTAACAAAGTAAGCCTTACTTTTTTCAGAAAATTCCTTTTTAAAGGCCAACGCAGTATTTATATCAGAAAGAGCCCCTCTGAAATCACTTAAGAAAAACTTCGCCGCCCCCCTGCCATAATGAGAAAGAGGGGAATTTGGGTCAAGACCAATTGCGGAACTGTAATCAACGATAGCCCCCCTATAATCGAAAAGTTCTACCTTCACCTCACCACGTTCTATATAATAACTTGCATTTTTTGAATCAAGTCGGATTGCGACAGACAAATCCGAAAGCGCCCCATTAAAGTCTCGAAGAATATTTCTAACCATTCCTCGGAAATAAAAAGCGTCAGGGATCCCCCCATTGATTTCAATGGATTTTGAAAAGTCTGAAAGGGCACCATAACTATCTTCCCAAGAAACGAACTTCAAAAGCCCTCTACTAAAAAAAGCAGCCCAATTTTGCGAGTCCAGTTCAATGGCCTTATCATAATCAGAAAGAGCCCCATCAGTGTTTCCTAATCTTGTTCTCGCCAATGCTCTTTGTCGATAAGATTCAGCAGCATAATAATCAGACCACCGAATTGGAGGGAAATTGCCCGCCGAATTATAATAAACAAAATTAGTTTCGAGTGAAACTGTAAAGTCCGTCTCGGCTCCTTTGTTATCACCCAAGGCCAACTTCGCCGCTCCTCGAAAGTGGTATGCGCTAAATGATTGAGGGGAAATTTTTATATCCTCGTCAAGGTCAAGAATAGCCCCTCTATTATCACCAAGGATTTGCTTGGCTTTCCCACGAGAAAAGTAGCCGTTTCCCGTAGGATAATGTTTAATAGCCTGCCCATAATCATAAATAGCCCCCAAATAATCCCCCGACTTCTCTTTCCAAAAACCACGATGTATATAGAGTTCTGCCTTGGCAGAATCTGAGTTCTCTACCTTTATAGCCATAGACACGTCCGCGATGGCGCCAATAGTATCAGCAAGGAGCCCCCGACATGACGCCCTTGACTCATAAGCGGCTGAAAAATTGTTATCAATGTCAATTGCTTTAGTGTAGTCCGAAATAGCCCCACTATAGTCTTGTTGACGATGCTTTTCCTTTCCTGCCTCATAAAAATCCTTTGCCGTTTGCCCGAGGCCATAGGAATACCAACAAAAAACAATCGGCAAAAACAACAAATTTTTCATAGGACTTTATTTAGTGGAACTATTTTCTTTATACCTTAAATAAATCATAAGGCACACTTTATCAACGGCCTTAAAAATTGAGGCATTTAATCTTTGAATAAATCGTTAGCGGGTGGAGAGGAAAGGAACTCTTGAATTTTTGAATCCGTTAACATATCTGCAAACTCATCAATCTTACTGATATCATCAAAATAAAGAACAAACCCATCGTGCTTCATATATTGATTGTCATCGGCAGTTAAAGTGGTCGTTCTTACATACAAAATTGGCTTTTGTTCTTTGGTATAAAGAAAATAAAAAACCAAATCTATCCATTTTTGAAAACGCCAACTGCTGCCATACTTAAAAAAGGCTTTGATGCCACTAAGTCGGAAATTCATTTCCTTTCTAACTTCTTCATTTACATTGTTTTTTTTTGCAACGCTATCCCATTCAACAAACTTTTGTTTTGCATTTATCAACGCAGAGATAAAGGCTTGATGTTGTTTCTTTTTGATGCTTAATTCAATTCCGCCTTCTCCTTCTTTTATGCTGCCTTCTTTTATTGGTCGCATAAAAACATATAAAAGTTGCTTTTCTCTGCTTATTTTTAAGTCATACGGGCCACTAGCGAGCCGCCCCTCTTCAAGAATAATCGCATACTCGCCAAACTTTTCTTGGGATGTAACGTTGAGATGAAAGAAAAATGAAACAACAAACAAAAGTGAATAAGAACGCATACGACATTAAGTTTTAGATTAGCAACATCTTCTTGCCCCCGTCCCTTGAGTAAACAATCCTTTTTGTAGCATCAGAGATATATCTACTTTGAGAAAAACAACTTATACCTAAGAAAAAAAATATCAGCAAAAAAAAAGAACTTCTCATTTCTCCATTCAATTAATTTTATTAGAAATCCACCACAAAGACGCCCATAAAAGGCCGTACTAAAGATTAAAATTAAACTCCCTTAATTCAACAAGAATGAAATGGCATCTAATTCGCCCCTATTTTAAGGAAGGTAAACATAATGGTTCTTTAAATTCCCAATAACTCCAATATGCCCAAGCATCAGTTTCGTTTAACGTACCTTTTAATCCCTTTTTTTTCCATTCATCTTCTATTTCTTTCATAGATTCAACACCGATTAAATTGAATATAGAATCATTGATAGAGAACTTTGAATACAAGCAGGAATTAAGTTCGTTTTTTAGTGAATCAGTAAACAATCGCATAGAAACCCCTGCCGAACTATCAACTTCATAAAGCGGGTACAACTTTTTAGCATGCTCAAAAATTTTTTCTTCTGACCGATAGTATTCTGAAATCAATGCCCTTCTATCAGATAAAGTTAGATTGTGCTTAATATCATCTTTTTTCTTTTCCCAATCAAAGTATGCGAAAACCAAAACTATCGGTATCAGAAGAAGCAGTAGCCTTAATCTCTTTTGCTTTTTTCTCTTACGCTCTAACTCTAAAACTGTGGCATCAATATTATGGCTCATAACAACTTTTTAATTACAATGTATACCCGACTCTTACGAATCGCCCAATCTCTTAATTTCAACCTCCAACTCTACAACTTTCAAAGTAAGAGAGAGTTTGTCCGATAAAAGGTCTTTGCATTGTTCTCGCAACGAATCATTATCCTTTTTAAGTTCAGTATACCGCTTTCCAATCTGCAACCAATCGGATACTTTTCTAATATTCCCTTCTTTCCTAACAAATTTAAAAAACTCGTGAAGATTTGAAATCCACGCTACCGCCAACACAAAGCCGACAAAGTAGACAAAAAGAAAAAGAAGGTCCAGCCAAGGATCGCAACAATCACACGCCATAATAAAATTAAAATACAATTTGAAACGAATATAAAGAAAAAGGGCAGTCGTTAGACACAAAAGACATATAAGACCGTAGGGAAATAGAGTCAGTTTCGTACAATGGAAATTTTGTTTTGGCTAAATCATGTATAACTTTATCAAGTTCAGAGTATTCGCTCATTAAGGCCCTTCTATCAGACAAAGTTGGATTGTGCTTCATATCATCCTTTTTCTTTTCCCAATCAAAGTAGGCGAAAACCAAAACTATCGGTATCAGAAGAAGCAGTAGCCTTAATCTCTTTGCTTTTTTCTCTTACGCTCTAACTCTAAAACTGTGGCATCAATATTATGGCTCATAACAACTTTTTAATTACAATGGATACCCGACCGAAATGGCATCTAATTACCGCAAGAAGAAGGCAAATCCCGAACATAGTCTAAAACCTCTTGGAAACCATCGTCTTCCAAACTTATCCGTTCAGGATTATTACCCCAATCGCTTATTAATGACGTTACTGGGCCGACTGAAAAAATACCCGCATTACCCCCCATAGCCCAGGTGCCGACCGCTATTTCTGCTCCTTCCACCTTAACATCATATTTTACCTTACAAGCAATAGCAAATACATTTTCAAAATCTAAACTCTTTGTTTTATAACAATCGCACAAGGAAATCCCTTTTTTAACCCCTAACGAAATCTTATCTATATCCGTTTGTTCAGCAGGAATAAATCGAGAAACAACTACTGAATTTGTATCAACCATATCAACTGCGTCATCTTGCACCTCCTTATACCCCTCTTTTTGAGAGCAAGAAGCGAAAACAAAGACCACGGCAATTAAAAACGCTATTTTGTTCATTGCTCATTCTTTTTTTTAAGTTCAGCAAGAATCTCGCTTAAAAGGCGATGGGTTTCTTTGGTGCCGTAATACCACCAAACAATGGGCCGCACTAAAACCCAAACAACAATAACAATCAAAAGATACAAAACGAAGAGTTCAAAATTAAAACTATCCATAGCGGTATTAAGTTTTAAATTAATCAATATTTCCTTCCCCAATAATACAAACTTTTATTGAAGAATACATACAATGATGGCCATCAGACACCAAAACGCCTAACAATGTTTTAGACGCAAAATGTTATTAGCAATTACAAACCCTTGACTTTACCGCCCGTCTATATTAAATCCTCAAGGGTTAATTTACGGGGCCCCATCTGCCCGCTTTGAGGCACTCACGTATCAAGTTTAAAAACGAAATCTAATTACCTTGTAAACAAAAAAGGTAAACATTCGGGCTCCTTAAAATCAGAATAGTTCCAATAAAACCAAGCAGCGGTATATGAAGCGTCTAATTCATATTTTTTCCCTTTTTGCGATGCTTGTTTTTTTTTTAATTCTTCTAATTCCGCCGTTATTGTCTCCGTATATTCAGCACTAATTAATTGAAAAATAGAATCATTGATATAAAACTTTGAATACAAGCAGGATTTAAGTTCATTTATAAGCGAATCAGTCAAATGTCGCCGTTCCTTAATTACTGAACCCTTTCGAGCCCAATAGGCACTATCGACGGCTACACTATCGACAGAATCATTTTCATAGTTACACAAATATGCATCATAAAGCTCGCGAAGTGAATCCGCATACATATCTGAAGTAAAGGAGGCAATTTTGCTTTTTGAATGAATATATTCTGAAGCGAATGCCCTTCTTTCGGCCAATGTCAGATTGTGCTTAATATCCTCTTTTTTCTTTTCCCAATCATTGTACCAATCAGCGTAAAGAAAGGACACCCACCATACGAATACTGCCACAACGACACCGATACCACCCCCAGCTAAATAATTTAAAAGATTTCTCATCCTTTATTGTTCAGCGTCTCTTCCCGATATAGTTTTTGGCCCAACAGAAGGTTTTAAATCATCTCTGCCAATTTTATTACCAAAGGTTTCATTATAGTCAAGCTCAGGATAACGCTCTTCAAAAGCTCTTCTTTTGATGGTTTCTTTAATACCCTCTTCTATTCCATCTGAAGGATTAAGCTCTTGATGTATTGCTTGTCTTAAATTATTATACTCTTTAGTTTTTTGATTTTCATTAAGATTTGCTATGCCCTCCCTCTGTATTGTAGTAGTACCTTCAAAAGTAATTTCTCCGTTATCTTCACTCTCCCTCTGTATTGTAGTAGTGCCTTCAAAAGTAATTTCTCCTTTATCTTCTTTAAAGGCTGTAGGTTCGGGGTGAGATTCCTCCCAATCAGCATGGGGTTCCTCTTTTTGAGAGCAAGAAGCGAAAACAAAGACTAAGGCAACTAAAAACGCTATTTTGTTCATTGCTCATTCTTTTTTTAAAGTTCAGCAAGAATCTCGCTTAAAAGGCGATGGGTTTCTTTGGTGCCGTAATACCACCAAACAATCGGCCGCACTAAAACCCAAACAACAATAACAATCAAAAGATACAAAACGAAGAGTTCAAAATTTAAACTATCCATAGCGGTATTAAGTTTTAAATTAATCAATATTTCCTTCCCCAATAATACAAACTTTTATTGAAGAATACATACAATGATGGCCATCAGACACCAAAATGCCTAACAATGTTTTTGACGCAAAATGTTATTAGCAATTACAAACGCTTGACTTTACCGCCCGTCTATATTAAATCCTCAAGGGTTAATTTACGGGGCCCCATCTGCCCATTTTGAGGCGTCCACGTATCAAGTTCAAGGTAATATTTGCCGCTCACCGACTTTTTGATTTTCAAGTTCACCCACCCGTTTTTTTCGTGTGCGTTAATAAATTCAATGGCTTTTTTGGCGTCCATTGAAAGGTTGCCAACAATAAAATCGGGTGCTGACTCATTACGCTTAAACAAAAAGCCGTCTGCAAACACTTTTTCTGAATCGTTCATAAGATAAAGTTTTAAATTCCCTTCGGTAGTTATTGATTATTCTCGTCTTTCAAGCCGAAGGGAATGGCTTGGTTGACGGAGTTTATTTTTGAATGGCCGCTTACTTAATCCACTAATTCAAACCCCATCCCTAATAAGTAATCTATAAAGGCAGGGGGCACGGGTTCATCGTCAGCCGCAACCCGAATAAAATCGGAATCGCCCGAACTAATAATTTTCCCCGACTTCAAAAGAGGTCGTAGCAATTTTTCAAACTCTCTATCAGACTCCTTTACACAATCACTATCAGTAAAAACACCGTCAAACCACCCCCTTGACTTTATCGGAGGACTATTATCGCCAATCTCTGACTTAAAGAGCCCGTCTTTTACTTTTCGACTATTAAGGAACTTATCCACGTGGGCCTCACCGTACTTATGAACTAAGGAACTTCGAGGCGACCTTGCGATTGCGATTTGCGGATAAATAACGCCTTCAAAAGCAGGCACATAGTTCATTGAAGGGCGGTAGAAATGCCAAAAAACACTTTCCATAGTTGTATTGGGCAAACATACCGAAGCGACCAAAGTTTCGTCAAAAGTAGAATCATCAGTATCAGCACCAGCACTTTTACGGGCACCCACATCTTTTAATTTGACCTTGAATTTTCCAAAACAATTAAACAAACGCCTTCCATAATGGCTTTCATAAAGGATATACCTTATTTTATTTGGATAATCTACCTCCCTCTTCTTACCTCCTTCTTTTTCGTTGCCATCCTCATCCTTTTCATACTCACTTGAACTACCCTTAACGGAATACTTAACTAGTTCCAAAAGGGATTCGGGAGTTGAGCAATCCACCTCTCTTTTATCTTGAGCCTTTGAGGAAACAAGCCAACTTCCCGCGTCTTCTTCTCCCGAAAACTCTTTGGCAAGTTTTATAGCCAATGTTTTCCACTGCTCCATTAGAAAATTTGCCTGCTCTTCGCCAAAAATGACAAAATGGAGATGAGGGTGAAGGGCGGGCAGAGTTTTGCCCTTATTTGGGCCATTTTTAAAGTAACATCTCGGATTGTAAGTGGTTTCAACACTATATTAAACGTTTACCGAACGGATAATTGATGTTGCCGTTCGTAGTTTTGTAAAGGGGGGGGCGTTTCCCCCCAGGGGGAGCCAATCGACTTTTATTATGTTTGAACTTTATCAAAGCCATTTTTCTGAATTGAAAAATGAGCGGAGCTATTCCCAAATCGAAGGAAGACCCTATTCTAGGGATCGGAAATTTTTATGCATCGAATGGTTGAGAAGGAGTATTGTCCTACATTCTGATTAAAAATGGTCAAAACGCAAGGGTGGAAGATTTAGGAATAATGAACAAAGGCTCTTCGCGTATGCCGATGAACACCCTTAACCTCCATTTCTTCCAAAGCAAGGGCAATCCATTTGTCGGATTGTTTGAATGGAATGCTCGTTTTATAGTGAAAAGACTTCTGACCTTCGCTTTCTGGAATGCAAACCCGTAAACTCATGCGATTTCCTTTTGAATCAGGTATCAATTGTACTCCAGAGTATAATCTATGTTTTTTCTCAAGGTAACGTGCAATTTTACGTTCCATTTTTAGCACCAATAAGGCAAGGGGGTCTGAAATGGCTAACAAAGGCCATTTCTTTTCTACTCTTTTCTTTTGGGTTAAAAGTACCCACAATCCCGCTCCCGGATGAGGAACCAACCAATCCAACAATCGGTATTGGCTTTCGGAAACTCCTGTTAAATCCAATTCTGATTGACTGAGTAAGCGATGAATAGAGACCCTTGTTCCTGAATTTGGAGCCTGATTGTAGCCACCAAGTCGAATGGCTCCGGGGTACGCGTTTTGATAGGCAATGGTGCCGGTCAAATCGCTGCAATAAAAGAAATCCGGTTCGGCCGGGTTGCCGGTTACCGCCATATTTCTTGAACTTCCAAACATTGCTCCCGCAATATTTAACTCGCCCGATAAACGAAGCGGAAGATGCCTTCCGCTGCAAGCTAAAACGTCTATTTCCCCGCTGTTAAGGGCTTGAATTCCTGCAAAAAACCCTTCTTGTCCTCGCAAATCTGAACCAAGGCAGTGGTTCATGTGGATTGGCAATGCCAAACCATCAAGTCGGATCTTTAGCATGCGCTCCAGCCCTACCTTATAAAAATAGTTGGGTACAAATAAGCGAATGGGCGAAATGGGCATAACTTGAACAAAATTCAGTGTTAAGATATTGTAAAATCTCTCATTTTCAAAGTTAATTTTTTCTTTTGAATAAAAAATCCTGTTGAATCTGTAAAAATGAAAAACGAGCGATTGTACACGCTTTTAGACATTACCTCTTTGGGTGATTTGGATAGCCATTTAAGCATTGTTGATTGGACCGGGAGGATTGGGAAAGTTTGTCGGGAAACGGAAGGCAGGTTTATGCCGGCAGCAATTTGTGTGTTTGCCCCTTTGCTGTCAGCCGCCCTTGAAGGGATAGGCGACTTGCCCATTTCTTTGGCTGCAGTAACGGGCAACTTTCCATCGGGAAAAGCAACAGTGCAGATGAAATCAATTGAAACCTTGAACGCCATTGATGCAGGGGCAAACGAAATAGATTGGGTAATTGATCGCGGGGCTGCCATTTACAGCAATGGTGAATCGATATTTCAAGAAGTTCAGGCAGCTCGTCAAGCTTGTGGATTTGCGACCTTAAAGGTGATTTTTGAAACAGGACAAATTGAGAACGAAAAACTTTTGTACACAATGGCTTGCAACGCCTTAGATTCCGGAGCTGATTTTTTGAAAACTTCCACAGGCAAAATTCAAGTGGGAGCTACCGAAATGGCAGCCACTATTTTATGCACAGCAATAAAAGATAAAAAACCCGGTGCCGGGTTTAAGGCTTCAGGGGGCATTCGAAACCAAGAAACGGCCTTTCGTTACCTTGAAATATACGAAACCATTCTAGGAAAGCCTGCCATACCAAGCACTTTCAGGATTGGGGCAAGCACTTTGGCCATTGAATTGGCTGATTCAGAAGGGATTTTTTGCTAAGCCAAAAAATCGGAAAGGCCAAGGAAAGAAACAACTTTTTAGTTCAAACTGCTGTGCCTCATTGCTTTCAATCAGGCAACCATACCAGCAAAATTCGTAGTATTTTTGTTCAGTTAAGCCCTTTACATGGAAATTTCAAAGCAGTTTGAATCGAATCAACGGGAAGATTATTGGTATTCCTATTGGTTAAACAATGGTTACTTTAAATCAATCCCGGATAATCGGGAGGCATACACGATTGTGATTCCGCCCCCAAACGTTACCGGAGTCTTGCACATGGGGCATATGCTTAACAATACCATACAAGATGTTTTGGTTCGGCGAGCTCGAATGCAATCCAAAAACGCTTGCTGGGTTCCGGGTACCGACCACGCCTCTATTGCAACGGAAGCTAAAGTCGTTGCTTTATTGCGTGAAAAAGGAATTTACAAAAGTGAAATAGGAAGAAGTGCTTTTTTAGAATACGCTTGGGACTGGAAAGAAAAATATGGTGGTATTATCTTGGACCAACTCAAAAAACTTGGGGCTTCTTGCGACTGGGATCGTACCCGTTTTACCATGGATCCGGATTTAAGTGCAGCCGTTCAAGAAGTATTTGTTCGATTGCATGAACAGGGCCTGATTTACCGCGGTATGCGAATGGTTAATTGGGATCCTGCAGGTAGAACCGCTTTGTCGGACGAAGAAGTGATTCACAAGGAGGTGCGGGGTGCTCTGTATTATTTAAAATACGAAGGGGAAATCTCAGGGACGTTTCTCGTGGTGGCAACAAGCCGCCCCGAAACCATCTTTGCCGATGTGGCTGTTTGCGTAAACCCTAAGGACGAACGCTATGTATCATGGATAGGGAAAAAAGTGCGTGTGCCCCTTACGAATTTGTGGGTGCCAATTATTGCAGATGACTATGTTAGTGCCGATTTTGGAACAGGATGCCTTAAAGTAACTCCTGCACATGATCCAAACGACTATGCATTGGGTCAAAAGCATGGTCTTTCCGCTCCAAATGCTTTAACAGAAACGGGGCATTTGACAGACCTTGCAGGAGAATTTACCGGCATGGATAGATTTGATGCTCGCAAAGCCGTTTCAAAAGCTGCTGAAAACCAAGGTCTTTTGATGAAAATCGAGGAATGCATGCAACAACTTGGTCATTCTGAACGAACTCAAGCAGTAATTGAACCTAGATTGTCTATGCAATGGTTTGTAAACATGCAGGCCTTTATGCAAAAATACCCTGAGGTGCTTAGTGCTGTTATGCAAGACGAGATTCAATTTCATCCGGCTAAGTTTAAAAACACATATAGGCATTGGATTGAGAACATTAAAGACTGGTGCATTAGTCGGCAGCTTTGGTGGGGTCAACGTATACCGGCCTGGTATGACGAGCATGGGAACATTGTTGTGGCAATAACTGAGGCAGAAGCCGAAGAGAAAATGGCGGCTATAAATCCAACTTTTTCAAAATTGCACCAAGATGAAGATGTGTTGGATACATGGTTTAGTTCTTGGTTGTGGCCTATTTCGGTATTTGATGGTTTTAAATCTCCGGGCAATCCGGAAATTTCCTATTACTATCCTACAAGCGATTTGGTAACAGCTCCTGAAATCATGTTCTTTTGGGTGGCTAGAATGATTATGGCCGGTTATGCTTTTCAAGGCAAGGCACCCTTTAAAAATGTCTATTTTACCGGCATTGTTCGCGACGAACAAAGGCGCAAAATGTCGAAAAGCCTTGGAAATTCGCCTGACCCCCTTGAGTTGATAGGGGTTCATGGTGCAGACGGGGTTCGGGTGGGTATGTTGTTGAGTGCCCCTGCGGGGAATGATTTATTATTTAACGAGAATTTGTGTCAGCAGGGCCGAAATTTTACGCATAAACTTTGGAACGCCTACCGGTTGGTCATGCATTGGAAAGGGCAACAACAAGCTTCCGAATTGGCACCGGATCCCTCAGAATCAGCTCGTTTGAACTTGGCCGAGGCTTGGATGAACGAACGTATTCTAGAGGCAAGGGAAAGGTTAAACCAGCAATTTGATCAATTTCGAATTAGCGAGGCCTTAATGACGGTTTATAAACTGACCTGGGACGATTTTTGCAGTTGGTACTTAGAAATGCTAAAGCCTTCTTATGGATTTCGGCTTTCGGAAGTCGGTTTGGAATGTGCAATAACAAGACTGGAACAGATTTGTGCCTTACTTCACCCATTTATTCCGTTTATTACAGAAGAAATTTGGCAAGGCATAAGAAAAAGGGAACAAGGGCAAAGTCTTATGGTGTTTAAAATTCCAAAAACTTCGTCCTCCTATGATTCCGAGTTGTTGGCGAAAATGGACTTGTTGTTTGAAGCAATAACCCAAGTTCGGGGAATACGTCAAAAGCACGGCATACCAGCCAAAGACCCATTGATGCTTTTTGTTTTGGGAACCGAGCAAATCCAATGGGATTCGAAATTTGAACCTCTTCTGCTGCATTTAGCCCAGGTTACTGAAGTCAATTCCAAGGATCCTGCCCCAAAGGAAGCCTTTTCATTTCAAGTTAAACAATGGACTTTCAGCATACCTGCAGAAGGCTTCATGGATTTGGACGCTGAAATTAATCGCGTAGAAAAAGAAATGGCATACCTGGAAGGTTTTGTGGAAACTGTGCGTAAAAAATTGAGCAACGAAAAGTTCCTGGCAAATGCAAAACCAGAGGTGGTAGAAATTGAGCGGCAAAAAGAGGCTGATGCCATAACTAAAATTGATGCTTTGGCCTTGCAGTTGAAAGAATGGAAAATGGGTTCAACGGAAAAATCGTAACTTGCGGTAATGAAGCCTAGCACTCTTTTATTTGAGGAGTTTGATTTATTTCTGATTGATCCGCTAAACGGCCTTATTTCCGGGTCAGCGTTTTTGATGTTCGTTCTTGTTCGGGCTGCATTGTTGAAATGGGCCGATTACGCCCCTTTGTATCGCTCCTTTTGGGTAGCAATGCTCGGTGGAATTTTTGCATGGATGCTTGTGGGAGTACTTTTATGGCTAAAAATAAGCCTAAATCAAACAATGGTTTTTCAGGCTTTAATTTTAATGGGCCTGGCCTTGGGCATTGACCTTTTGATTACCCTTCTGCTTAAGGGAAAATCGGGCAATTTGATTGGAGGAATTTTGGGAAGTTTGTTGGGATATGTCTTTTTTGCCAGTGCTTGCCTTCTTTGTTATATTGCCATTGCATATCCCAGCAACGCTTTATGGACGGGATTGTAACTCGTTCTACCGGAAATCATTATTCAATTTGGTTGCCTTTTACTCAGCGCACGACTACCGCTCAGTTGGCAGGAAAATTACGCATGCAGGGTTTGAAACACACCAATCCCGTTGCTGTTGGCGATAAAGTCCGTTTGTCGGAACCTATTATTGGACAACCTCATACCATCGAGGAAATTTATGGTCGAAAAAATTACCTGATTCGAACCTCGGCCCGCCTCGATAAACAAACCCATATTCTTGCCAGCAATCTTGATGGTTTATGGGTTGTGGCCTCTGTTTTGCAACCGAGGACGAGTACGGGATTTGTAGACCGAATTTTGGTAACAGCCGAGGCGTATTCCATCCCGGCTTGCATTGTATTGAACAAATGCGACCTTTGGCATGAACACCCTAAAGAGGCCGAACGCTTTTTGGCTCATTTTAAGGATTTACCTTATAAGGTTATTTCCGTGTCTGCAAAAACAGGGCAAGGTATAGATGGCTTGCGTGATTGGTTAGATTCAAAAACCACATTGGTTTGCGGACATTCCGGGGTAGGAAAGTCCACATTAATTAATGCACTAGCTCCGACTCTTGACTTAAAAACAGGGGGACTTTCGGACAAACATCAAAAAGGAAAGCACACAACTACCTTTGCAGAGATGCTTTTTATCAACAAGAAAACACGGATTATTGACACCCCGGGAATCAAAGAATTTGGACTATACGATATGTTGGATGAGCAAATTGGAGATTTTTTTCCGGAAATATTCCGCCTAAAGACAATGTGTAGGTATTCGAATTGCCTGCACACCAATGAACCGGGTTGTGCAGTTCATCATGGGCTAGATTCGGGTGGGATTAATCCCGACCGGTATAAAAACTACCTGCAGATGTTGGAAAGCAACCATTCTGAATACCGAAGATGAGGCCTTTCCCATTCTCTACAGCTGCGGTCGGCATTGTTCTGATTTCTTTAGGTTATTTATCCCATTTGCGTGGACAAAATTTAATATATAATGGGGGATTTGAGGTTTTTAAGGGTGAAATACCTTGTGGATGGGTTGCTAGAATAAATGAATTTAACATCAACAACTGGACTCTACCAACATTTACCACGGCAGACGTATATAGTTCTTTTCAGAATGAGCAATGTCCCAACTACTCCGGTCCTGGCAGTAAAATCGTAGGTGTTACCGCCCATCTTGGCCAAAGCATGGTTGGAATCTTTACCTATGGTGTGAGTCCGCCGCATGGTGCTTGGCGGGAGTATATCCAAACTCACCTGGCCGCGGCTTTGGTGCCGGGGGAATCGTATATTCTTAAGGCCTGGATTCGGTTGCATAAAAATAGTCCTTTTGCTGCATCGAATCTTGGTTTTTATTTTTCCAGGCAACCCGTTAAACAGGATTCGTACAAACGACTTGATTTGAAACCCCAAATTGAAATTGATACGATATTAAACCGAGCCGACCGCTGGATATTAATTCAAGATACATTGCTGGCACGGGAACCCTATCAATATTTAACCATAGGCAATTTTCGTGATGACAAAGAAACAACCAAATTGGATAGAGGGGTAACAGGAAGCAATATTCTGGACCTGCTGTACAATACCCGTCAACGAGCATATTATTTGTTGGACGATATTTCATTGGAGCCTATTAATGCTAATTTGCAAGTGGAATTAAGGACCCGGGCGGAAGAATTGGATTTGATGACTCAGGTTCATTTTGACCACGATCAATTCGATTTGACGCCTGAAATGGAGGCCCGCTTAAAAAAATTGCTGTTGCATTTAAATCAAAATTCAGCTGTTCGGATAATGCTTGGAGGTCATACCGACAGCAATGGCGCGAACGAGTACAATATGAGTTTGTCGGAACTGAGAGCCTTAGAAGTGAAGAATTATTTAATTCGAAGCGGACTGCACCCCGGCAGGATTTTAACCCAATGGTTTGGGCCCCATAGGCCAGCTGCCGACAACAGTAGCCCTGAGGGGCGCTACCTTAACCGAAGGGTGGTTGTTGAATTGATAAACTAAAGTCGAGAGGTTAGGGTTGACCAAACAGGGAAAGAATGCTAACCTTTTCAAAGGAACCATCGGCTGCCCGAACAATATACTGATAGACACCATCTTCCAGTTTGTTTCCTTCCTGGGTATAGCCTTTAAAACTCGGCTCTGAAGATTTGCCCTCAAAAACAAGCTTTCCCCACCGATTAAATACCCAAATCAGGTATGGTGAACAATTTTCAATATCCGCATCAAAAACAAGTTCATCGTTTAGTCCATCTGCATTCGAAGTCAAAACATTGGGGAATTGGATATCTTCCCAGGTTTTGGTGTCAGGAACATCTGCTGTGGTATTGGCCTGGCCCCGGCAACCGTTAATGTCAAATACAAGGACTTGAACGGGGTAACTGCCCGGGCCGCTTTGATAGGTATAATCAATAGGATTCCCGGTGGTTTGAGTATTTTCTCCTGTATTCCAGGTTACCGGATTAACCAAAGAATCGCCATTTATTTGTTGAAGGCTAAACGTTACCAGACCAAAGCAACCAGGAACCACATTTGCCGAAATATCAGGTCCGGCTGAAACATAGATGGGGCCGAAAGCCGTATCTAAGCATCCCATGTCAGATTCAACTATTAGTTGAACCTGGAACCAGCCTGTATCTGAATAGGAATAACTTGGACTATATCCACCGCCCCCGCCTCCATCTCCAAAGTCCCAGGAAAAAGAAGACAGGCTGCCCGAAGAGATTGTGCTGGAGTTTTGGGGCTGAAAATTTTGCCCGAAGCAAACTACGTTTGGAACAAATCCAGCTGTAGGAAGCGGGTAGACCGATACGGGCATAAAAAGCGTATCGATGCAGCCGTTGTCGGCAATTGCAATTAATCGAATGGGCGTTGTTCCCGCAGCGGAAAAAACATGGCCAAGGCTAATCTGTTGTGCATCGTTTTGCCCATCTCCGTTCAAATCCCAAAACCATTGTTGAATTTGAGCAGGAGAGCCAACTTGACTGCCGCCGGCATCGAGCATAAGGGTATCGTTCACACAGGCTCCCTGCCATTGGATATCGGCCTGAGGTTTTGGCAATACTGAAACCGATACTTGAGCGGTATCTGAACAAGGACCAACTGCACCAATGACAGAAAATGTAGCGTTTTGTTGCAAAGCAGTAGTAACGCTGTCGTTGCTTGTTCCACCAATGTTTCCTCCGTTCCAAATGTAGGTTTGGCCTCCTGTGGCGGTAAGTAAGAAAGGGCTCCCTTGGCAAATGGAATTGGGTCCAAAAGCGGATATTACCACTGGTGGAGGGGAAACGAGAGAGGTATCTAAAACAAGGGTGTCGCATCCAAGGCCATCGAAAACCAAAATCTGATAGTTTCCTGCCGGCAAACCACCTTGGCTTGCTTGGGTATATCCGCTACCTATCCATTGATAGTTGTAGCCTCCGGGCCCCCCGCTGCTTGAGATTGAAATAAAGCCGTTGGAATTTCCAAAGCAAAGGGGATTTACAATGGAGTCGAAAGTGCCAACCAACATGGGAGGAGCAGGAACCAAAACCGAATCCGTTCTGTGGCAACCGTTGCTATCGGTCGTGGTTAAAAAATACCATCCCCCCGAAACCGGTGGGGGGTTTTGGTTGGTGGGGCCATGGTTCCATTGGAAGGAAAGAGGGCCTGTGCCGCCGCCTGCTTGAGCTTGAAGGCTGCCATCGGCAGAATTGGGGCAGGTGGCCGGACTTGCATTGAGTGAAACGTTGATGGGAGCAGGGTTTGAAAGTGTTGCAGTAAAAGAGGCGGAGCATCCATTTGAATCGGTAACCACTACGGAATAGGTCCCCGGTGAAAGGTTTAATTGTTGGGATTGTGAGGGTAAGTTGCCGTTCCAGGCATAGGTGAAAGGTGCAATACCACTTTGCACATTCAAATGAATGCTGCCTGTGGTTCCATTGTTGCAAAGTGGGGAAACAATGAGTGGGTTAAGGGCAACAGTATCAACCGAAATCCAAACCTGGTCGCTGTCGCCTGAGCATCCATTTATGGCAGGAACTATGGTGTACCAGCCTGACTGAGGGGAGGCAATTCCAGTAATTTGGATTTGTTGGCCGGTTGATTGAAAACCGTTTGGCCCTGACCATAGGAATGTTGCACCCAAGGGGCCTGTGGCCGAAAGAAAGGCAGTATCTCCGGCGCAAATCGGACCTAGGGGTGTTGCAACTGCCGGAGCAGGGGTGGGCTGAATAAAAACGAAAATACTGTCAGAAATAACCGGGCAGGCACCCACCGAACCTGTCAAATGGTACAAGCCAGATATCGAAGGGGTTACATTGAACAAGGTGTCAAATTGGTTGGAACTTGAAAAATTATTTGGTCCAGTCCATTGGTAATTGGCCCCTGCAAGGGTATTGGCACTTAAAATTATATTTCCCCCTTGGCAAAGGGAATCGGTGGTTGAACTGGCGTCAAATTGATAAGAGGAATAGTCTGAGAAATACCCGTAGCGACAGCCGGAGGATGCACCTCCGTTCACCACACCCATATGAAATAAGTGGGATGAATTGACAATAAGACTGGCTTGGCCTTGAGGAATGTCGTTCGTATTGAATTGAATTTGGGCATACATCCACGTACCATTTGAGCCGGGTACAGGTGCAAAATTGGCGGCTGTGATGAGGTTTGGATTGCCGTTTAGGGTAAAATTACCTTGTCCCCCCGTTTTTACCATCAAATTCAGGGCGAAAAATTCAGTGGTGCTTCGTGTAAACCCAATCTGCTGGCTGCCGGTGCAAATAATTGTTGGAAGAACGGCACCGCCTACTTCGCAACCAAAACCGGTGGTGTGTAAAACATATACAGGCAAACTTGCCTGAATAAAAGCAGTATTGGCGGATTGCACATGGGTATAACTCTGGCCTGCATTGATGGTTCCAACAAGAGTTCCATCTATGGTTACCTGAGTATTGTTTTGTGTGGCCAAAACGAAAACCCTATCGGGTCCGTTCAAGTAGCCCTTAATGGTAATGTAATCGGTACCTAGCAATGGAAGAGGAACCAACTGGTCGCCCATCAGGTCGGCACAGCCACCATAAACACCTCCATTCATGGAATCGTCTTTGATGGTAATTGCAATTGGTTTGTCTGAGGTAATGACTGTTCCACTGGGGCGTTGAGTAAAACTTTGAGAGGTAGAGGTGCCGCTCCAGGTTTCGCCCATGTTCAGGTTAATGGTAAACGGGACGCCGGCAGGGTGCCCTACAATGGCGGCAGTGGGTGTAATCGTAATGCTCGTGTTGGGTTGAGTTGCCACAATATCAAATCCACTCCATGCATTTCCTACACCATTGTTCAGAAAAGTTTGAAAGGGAATCATAAAAGAGGTTCCAAGTGCGTTTCTGCCTTTCAGAGTAAAAATATCCGGGTTGCAGTTGCAGGAGGTAACCACTTCATAATAAGCTGTAATTGGGGAGCTAGATACAATCCGCAAGGCTTTATCTAAAACAACATCGGCCGGTTTATTTTCGAGTAAATCCACCCAGGTTGTTAAATCAAACGTTTGAGTAGTATTGGGTGGAATTAGAAAGTTTATTGGAGGGAAGCCCGGATTTATTGGCATCGTAATTTGAACTGATGCAGCTTGTTGTGAGGTAGAAAGGCGAACCACTATAGGTCGGTCGCCGTGACTTTGTTGCACCTCAGGAGCTACAAACCAGAATTCCGTATCGGTTTGAGCCATTAAGGAAAAGGGAAGCAACACAACAAAAAACAGGATTCGAAGCATTATTTCGGTAATTAGGGTTGAAATTACAAAAATTATAAACTGGTATGGTTTTCCTCAGTATTAAGAATAAAAAATGACTTAAGGAAGGTAACGAACAAAAAAAGCACTCCGAAGAGTGCCAGAAGTTGCCCGAGATGGATTCGAACCACCACAAGCAGTACCAAAAACTGCGGTCCTACCGTTAGACGATCGGGCAAAATTTGGTGCAAATATAATGCGATACCTACATAATGCCAAATTGAGGGTGCCTATTTCTAAAAGTTGGTCATAGGAAGCCAACCCCACCTACGATCCGGGGATGGTTGCTGCCAATCCTCTGTGCTGTGATTTATGAAAAGGATAAAAAATCGTTTATTCGGGTCAGGCATGGATGTCTTTAATCATCAACTGCAAAGAACTCATACCATTCCATGTGTTTTCAGATAAGGAAAAGGCCAATTCAAATTCCTTATTGTCTTGGACCAGAGGGGCAAGGTTTGCCATACCAAAACCAATTGCTGCCAAAGCATTGCCATCGGCATCGGTTTCACTCAAAGTTAGTTTCAAGTGTTCCTCTTTTAAAATCCGAACCGAATCGGGAATGGCCTTTACTATTCCGGATCGGAATACAGGAGCCAGGTTGAAAGGGCCACAGGGTTCCATTCGTTCCAAAACCTGAAAAAGTCTTCGGTTGATTAAATTGGGAGTTAGGGTAGCATCAATTGAAATTGCGGGGCGTTGGTCTTCGGGCTGAATTTGTTCTGCCACCACTTTCTCGAACAGGTCTTCGAATTCATGCAGCTGTTCCGGCAACAGGCTTAATCCTGCCGCATGGGTGTGGCCACCAAACCTGGTAAGCAAATCTGAACAGGCAAGAAGGGCTTCGTACACATCAAAATTGCCGGAGGTTCTTGCAGATCCGGTCAGAAGGCCTTGGCTTTCGGTTAAAACAACAGTGGGGCGGTAATATTTTTCTACCAGCCTAGAGGCCACAATTCCAACTACGCCTTTGTGCCAAGTAGGTCTAAATACAACGGTTGATTTTTTTGACCGTTGTTCGGGGCAATCTAAATCTTCTAAAGCCTCTCTGGTAATTTGCTGGTCTAGAACCCTGCGGGTGGCATTGTGTTCCTGGATGGCCTGCCACCAACTTCCCAGGCGTTGATCGCCTTCGTTGGCGGTTAAGAGTTCAATGGCTCCATGTGCGTGTGAAATGCGTCCGGCAGCATTGATACGCGGCCCTAAAATAAAGACCACATCTTCCACTTTAAATGGTTTTTCTTTTCCAGACCGTTCCTTCATTATTTTAAAGCCCGGAAGGGGTTGATTGTTCAGACCTTCAAGTCCTAAGGAAGTAATGCAGCGGTTTTCGCCTTTCATTTCAACAATATCGCAGCAAGTTGAAACCGCCGCGAACTGAAGTGCCTCGTCAAGTCCTGTTTCTCCTAAGCCAAGCGTTTCATTTAAGGCCATCAGCAATTTAAATCCAACCCCACAACCGCTTAATTCCTTGTAGGGATAGGCACAATCGGCTTGTTTTGGATTCAAAATGGCCAGGCTAGGGGGCAAGGTTGAGCCCGGACGGTGGTGGTCGCAAACAATAACGGGCAAGCCTTTCATGGCTGCCAATGTTAAAGCGGCCTTGTCTTTTATACCGCAGTCAAGGGTAATCAGCAATTCAACTCCCGACTCCAAGGCATGCTCGATTCCTAATTCGGAAACGCCATATCCTTCTTTGTATCGGTCGGGAGAATAAAAATCAACGGTATCGTACTTTAGATGGTGTCGAAAATGCCAATACATCATAGAGGCCGAAGTGGTTCCATCTACATCGTAATCGCCGTAAAACCGGATTAAGCCCCCGGCCTTCATGGTTTCCACTACTTTTTCCACGGCTTTATCCATGTTCTTCATTAAAAATGGGTCGTGTAATCCTTCTTTACCCGGGTTAAAAAACGCTTTGGCTTCATCAAAGGTTAAAATACCTCTTTGCAATAATAGCTTTGAAACCGTTGGGCTGCTTCGTATGGCCGTGGCCAAATTTTCAACATCCTGATTCGAGGGCGGGGCAACATTTACCCAGATTTTTTCCAAACTCATAACTGCAAATTAAAGAAATTGTAAGGATTGTTGAAGGCGGGTTGGATTTGATTTTCAGCCTTTAATATAATCGATTAAAAACACAAACATTCCCTACCTTTGCAGCAAAATCAACTGCTATGCAAAGTTTTCAAGTTGTAGTAATCGGATCAGGACCCGGCGGTTATGTTGCGGCAATCCGTTGTGCACAGTTGGGTCTTAAAACGGCAATAATTGAAAAATACGAAACCCTTGGTGGCACCTGTTTAAATGTGGGTTGCATTCCTTCCAAGGCCCTGCTTGACAGCTCGGAACATTTTTACAATGCCACCCATACCTTTGCTGAGCATGGTATTGAATTGAGCAACCTTCAGGTTAACTTCGCTCAAATGGTTGCCCGCAAGAACGAGGTTGTAAGTCAAACCTGTGCCGGGGTTGCGGGGCTAATGAAAAAAAATGGGGTTGAAGTTTTTAAAGGCATAGGCTCCTTTAAAGCTAAAGGGATTGTTGTTGTAACTGCCCATGATGGAAGCACTACCGAACTCAATTATGAAAAAGCGATTGTGGCCACGGGTTCCAAGCCTTCGGAACTTCCCGGTATTGAACCCGATAAAAAGCGAATCATTACTTCGACCGAAGCCCTGAATTTAAAGGAAATTCCAAGCCATTTGCTTGTGATTGGAGGGGGTGTTATTGGATTGGAGATGGGTTCTGTTTATGCTCGTTTGGGGTCAAAAGTCAGCATTGTGGAATTTGCCGACCGTTTGATTCCGGGTTTTGATGGTGCTATGAGCAAAGACCTGACTCGGGTTATGAAAAAATTGGGGGCAGAGATTTTTACAGAAACACGGGTTACTTCAGTAAAGAATACCGGAAAACAGGTTGTGGTTACCGCTGAAAATAAAAAGGGAGAGGCTTTTGAGTGGAAGGTACCCTATTGTTTGGTTTCCGTAGGCAGGAGGCCCTATACCGAGGGACTTCATTTAGCTGCCGTTGGTCTTGATGTTGATGAAAAAGGTCGGATTCCTGTAAACGAACATCTTCAATCTGCTGACCCCAATATTTACGCCATTGGCGATGTGGTTCGAGGAGCAATGTTGGCTCACAAAGCAGAGGAAGAGGGAATGCTTGCGGCCGAAATAATAGCAGGACAGCAACCCCACATCAATTATTTGCTTATTCCGAATGTGGTTTATACCTGGCCTGAGGTGGCATCGGTGGGTCATACCGAAGAGGAATTAAAAGCTTCCGGCCGAGTTTACAAAGTGGGTAGTTTTCCATTTCGTGCAAGCGGTCGAGCCCGTGCAAGCATGGATCTGGATGGACAGGTAAAGGTGCTTGCCGATCAAGAAAACGATGAAATTTTGGGCGTTCATATCATTGGTCCGCGTGCCGCAGATATGATAGCTGAAGCGGTTGTTGCCATGGAATATAGAGCAACTGCCGAGGATATTGCACGAATGAGCCATGCCCACCCAACCTATACTGAGTCATTTCGGGAAGCTTGTTTGGCTGCAACCGAAAACAGGGCAATCCATATTTAATTTTTCTAAGATCGCAGGTGATTTTTAGTTGCCTTGCAGCCGTTTAAGCCCTTGTTGTGCCAAGGTCATATTGGGGTTTAAAGCCAATGCCGCCCGGTATGCCAGAAGGGCTTCGGATTTTTTGTCCAGCAATTCGAGGCAATAACCCTTGTGGTATTGTGCTTGAACAAATTCGGGGTCCAGTTTTAGGGCTTTTTCAAACCAAACCAGAGCCTGATCAGGTTGATTTTTTTCGAACAGCAGAAGGAAACCCAGATTGTGCATGGAGGGAACATGCTTGGTGTCTATCTCCAACAGTTGCAGGTAGGTAGTCATGGCCTGTTGCACCCGGCCGGTTTGTTGATAGTAAAAGGCCAAAGCATAATAACTTTCTTGTTTGGCAGGATTGACTTGGATGGCATTTTTAAAGTACAAAACGGCCAAATCGGATTGCTTTTCTGCATGAAGTTGGCCAAGCTGCATCCAGGCATGAAAATAGGAGGGGTCTTGCTCGGTAGCTGTTTGAAAGGAAGAGATGGCCAATCCTGTATCGCCCATTTCTTTGAATGCCATTCCTTTGGTAAAATAGGCACGAGCTTGGTAGGGGTTTTTTCGAATAACCACATCCAGGTGCTTAAAAGATTCCGGGTATTTTCCCAGGTAATACTGCAACTCCCCCATGCGCAAATTGGCGTCTTCACCCTCCGGGTCAATTTGTAAGGCACGTTCAATTTGCTTGCCGGCCTGTTCTACTTTTTTGGTGGTGAAAGATAAATCGGCCAGATGCAGCCAGATGTCGGCTCTGCCGGAATCGATTGACAAGGCTTTTTGTGCGTCCAGGCCGGCTTTATCGAAAAGTTGATTTTTGGAAAAATACCTGGAACGGGCAAACCATGCGTCCGGGTTTTGGGGTTGGCTTTCAATTTGTGCGTTGAGTCTGTTTAATTCATCGGAGGAGTCTGAGGCCAAAGGGCTGTTTTCCGATTTTGGTTTGCATCCGGGATTTCCGACCCCCCCCATGAGCAGAAACAGTAAGGCAAGGACTGCAAAAAAAGGGTAAGGTGATGGGAACTGCGGCTGTGGATTTTTCAATGGATGGAAATTCTAAGGGCAAAGATAATGCACGGACAAGGGAATCCTTGCATGCTTATTGAAGGCCCAGGGTTGGGGTTTTAGCGGGTTTGCACATCATACTGCCGGTTCATCGGCATTGTATTATCTGGAGCCAAGTTCGGTGTATCCAATCAAACGGTGAGCGATGTCGCCATTGGAACGGGCATACACATAGATTTGATATTCGTTTTCGGTTTGGGCAAAATCGCCTTCGGTAAAGAAAAGTTCGGCCTGTTTTTTGGAATTGGGAACCCAGGCATAGAGGTAATAATAAAGTCCTTGTTTTAATGGGACCGAAAGCAAATAGGCTCCGCTGTTGGAATCGTACATCATTTTAAATCGTTGATCGAGGTGTCCGTTGGCCATTCCGCCGATCAGGTACATATTTCCGGCGCCAAAAGTAGAGGTAGGGGCAAAAATAAATTGCGTTTCGATGTAATCTTCGTCCATGGAGCGGGTGTAATTTTGGCCTCGGAAAAAAAAGCATTTTCCGTTCAGGTCGGGCAAATCGCGATAGGGGGTATTTGCTCTTGGGATTTCGGGTCTCAAGAGTGCTTTCCATTTACCTTTTTGTTCTTCGAAAGCTATTATCGGGTCGCGGATGCCAATAAGTGATTTTAAATCGAGCATTCGGTATTGATTGCCTCCGCCAAAGGCATTTTCTCCGTTGACATGGTCAAAGTAGAGCGTTTTGGCATCAATAAATCTTGGCTTAATGTTCAATTTTGCGTTGTCCCATCGGCGGTTTTGGGTAATGTGAACAATCAGGTCGTCGTCGAGCAGGGGCAGATTCAGGTTTCCAATGTTTAGGTTAAAAACCACTTCCTGATGGCTTAGGCGAAGGGGTGCCGAGCTGGCATTTCGGACGGCTGCCGAGAATTTCAAGTTGGGTTGCAGGACAAAGCAGCGTTGTTGAAAAAGGACAGCGTCGGGTTGGTCTGAGGGGAAGACTTGAATGAGGTAATTTCCGGCAAGGGTAGGTTTCATGGATTCGTTTGGAAAGCGGAACCAGTATTTGGTGTAGGGGGTTGTGGCGTTGTTTGAAAAGGCATAATCTAAAATGGGTTGGCTTTCGAAGCCTTGCATGTATTGCATGAAAAGCAGGTCGGATTTTTCCCACATGGCCGAGCAGTGCACCACCCGGTAACTTAGGTCGCGGGTATTGTGGTTCAGGTCGTCGAATGAAATTTCAAGTTGTTGTTGGCTGAATAGTTCCACGATGGGAGGCAGGAGGGGTTCCTCGGGCGGGTGCACCGCCGGGCTGAGTATGCCGGGGGCAAAAATTTGATTTTCGGTTTGAGCCTTAAGATTGACCAAAGAAACACAGGCAATCAGCAGAAAATAAAGCGAAGGGTTTTGAAAGAAAAGCATAGGCTAAAGGTAAGCAGAGTTTGGTAATGAGTTGGCCCGGCCCCCGGATTGCAGCGGCAGGGGGCACCGGGTAAGGGCTTGGCAGGGCCGCCGGGCGGAGGCGACTTTAGGAGCCCACGCACCGGCCTGCCCTGCTGCCCTTACCCGGTGCCCACTACAGCGGAAAGCCGGAAAGGGCCCCCAATTAACAATTTATTTACTGTAAGTCAGGAACAGTTGATTCGCATTCTATACCTTTGTGTCAAACACACTGCTATGAAAAATTCTATTCTTTTTGTACTTGCTTTTGGGCTTAGCTTTAGTGCAATTGCCCAAAATTGCTCCAATATTTTTATTTCAGAATATGTGGAAGGCTCCGGCAATAATAAGGCGCTTGAAATTTACAACCCTTCAAACAACCCCATCGATTTGGGAGGTTACCGTCTGATTCGTTTTGACAACGGAAAAAACTTCGGCGAAGAAATAATTTATCCCGATATGATTTTGAACTTTCCTGCCGGAAAAATCATTGCTCCAAAAGATGTGTATGTTTTTGCCGTGAACCTTACCGATCCAACCGGAACCGGTACTACCCAGCCAATTGATACCGCTTTGCAAAGTAAAACCGATACCCTGTATTGCGATGGCTGTGCACCGGGCAACAATTCCTGCCGAACCATGTGCTTTAACGGCGATGATGCTATTGTGTTGCAACAGCTGAGCGAAGATGGTTCAACCTATGTTAATGTTGATATTTTTGCCTGCGTGGGCGAGCGTCCTACCAACAATACCGGAACTTTTTCGCCCACCGCAGGATGGACAAATATGCCCCCATTTTCCTCGATGCCCACCAATTACGACAGCAATACCCAAGGCCCTTATTATTTGCGCAACTGGACACTGAATCATACAATGGTTCGGAAGCCTTCTGTTACAGTGGGTGTTGCCGTAAACCCTGCCCCTCAAACCTTTGACCCCTCTGTTCAATGGGATACTATTCCTGAAAACTCCTTTGATAGCTTGGGTTTCCACTTGTGCGATTGCAATTTTATGAATTTGGAATCGGCTCCCGAGGCCTTCACTAAAATTTATCCCAACCCGGCTGAAAATCAATTAAATCTGCGCTCTGAAAGCAATATGAGGCGTATTTTGATACGTAATTTAACAGGTCAGGTTGTGGTTGCCCCACAATCTGTATTTGGTCTGCAAGCCAACCTTCAAATAGCTCATCTGGCACCGGCCATGTATTTAATTGAAATTCAATACGAAAACGGATTGGTTCGTAGTCAGCGGTTTTCGAAGCGCTAACCCATGTTCAGGCTTTTCGCCCCCCTGTTTTTTTGCTTGACCTGTTTTGGATTTTGGGGCAGCCTAAAAGGCCAAACCTTTTCCATTTCCGGTATTGTTTTGGATTCAATAGCCGGCGAACCCCTTTCGGGAGCCGCAATAATTTATGCCCCCGGAAAAGGCGTTACGGCCGACCTGGAAGGCCGGTTTCGATTAAGTCTGCCCGCCGGCAATTACAACCTTGAAGTCCGTTTTTTAGGTTATCAACCCAAACAGGTTTCGGTTCAGCTGCTTGGCAACCTGCCCGATTTGGTTCTGCGGCTTTCTGCATCCAAAGGCCATTCATTGCAGGAATTCCAGTTGGTGGATGATTTAGCAAAGCCCCGGGAAACCCCCGTGGCATACAGCAATGTAACGGCTCAGCAAATTACCGAGAAACTGGGAGGTCAGGATTTGCCTATGCTGTTGAACGCCACTCCGGGCGTTTATGCTACCCAACAAGGCGGTGGCGACGGCGATGCACGTGTGAGCATTCGCGGCTTTAATGCCCAAAATGTTTTGGTGATGGTAGATGGAGTGCCCATGAACGATATGTTTAACGGAAGGGTGTATTGGACCAATTGGTTTGGTTTGGATCAAATGACTCAAACGGTACAGGTTCAACGCGGATTGGGTGCATCAAAACTGGCCATTCCCGCCATTGGAGGCACCATGAATGTGATGACCAAGGGAATTCAAATGAACAAAAGCCTGAGCATTAAGCAGGAAATCGGAAACGATTTCAACTTCCGAACCGTAGTTTCCGGTTCAAGCGGAAGGCTTAAGGGCGATTGGAGTTTTCAAGGGGCACTGTCGTACCGAACAAATCAGGGCTGGGTGGAAGGCCTTTCTTCGGAAATGTTTTTTTATTTCGTAAAAATCAACAAAGAATTTAAAAATCATGCTTTGTCTTTGTCGGCCTTTGGTGCTCCTCAACAAAGCGGCCAACGAAGCTATTTGTACGCTCAAAGAATTGAACAGCTTGACCGGAGTTTGGCCGGAGCCCTGGGCATAGATACGGGCATAGTTCCGACACGAGGCAATCGTTTTTACTATGGCTGGAATGAATTTGTTCGAACCCGCAGCGGAAATCGAACTTCGGATTCCTTGTATGCCAAAGGTGAGATAAGCCTGAGCGAACACATGGCTCAAAACAACCTGAGCAGTCAGAAACTAACCACCACCGTAAATGGTTTTCATAAACCGGTGATAACCTTGCAGCACAGCTGGAAAGCCGCTGAAAACTGGTACGTAAAAAATACGGCCTACGCCAGTTTTGGCTCGGGCGGAGGAACCAGCGCCGTGAATTCGAGCGGCTCTACCGTTCCGGTAACCGCGGCAGATTCAACCGGAAAAATCAACCTTCAAGCCCTGTACGATGCCAACATCAACGGCTTAAAAACAGGACAAACCACCCTAACCAGCCTAAACATTATTCGAAAAGACCACAACGACCATTCATGGTATGGTTTTCTTAGCACCTTTGAAGGCAAATTGCCCCTGGGTATGAGGCTGTCGGGCGGAATAGACGGACGTTACTACAACGGTAGGGTTTACAGCACGGTTTGGGATTTGCTGGGCGGAGATGTTTATAAACAACAAGGGCAACCCAATCAAAATGGGCCGGCAAATGCCTTGCTGAAAGCGGGCGATACCTTGCGTCAACACATAGAACGCGATATTTTGTGGGGCGGTGCCTTTGCTATGCTGGAATATTCAGGTGAAAAATGGACGGCATTCGTAAATCTGAGCGGCTCGCTGAGCGGTTACAAGCAGTATAATCATTTCTTAAAACGCCAACTGGTTGTTGGCGATACCGTGCTAAACATCGGCTACAACGACACCCTGACCTTTCAGGGAAATACCTATACCCGGGGCAGCAAAGGACTGCGCTCCAACGCCTCTGATCAAACCTGGGCCCTGGGCTACACTGCCAAGGCCGGCATAAACCACAACCTGAACAAAAGCCACAACATCTACGGAAACCTAGGCTATTTTAGTCGGGTACCCTATTTCACATTTTTGATTAACTCTGCCAACCGATTGGTAAACGAAACCTTGAACGAAGAATTGTTCAGCGCTGAACTTGGCTATGGTTTCCGTAGCAAGTACTTTGCTTTGCAGGCCAATGCCTATTACACCCTTTGGAACAACAAGCCAACGGCGGTTTCTTTTACCATTGACGGAGAATCTGTGCGTGCCCTGGCCAGCAATATGGGCGCAAGGCACATGGGTTTAGAACTTGATTTCAACTGGAAGCCATGGAAGTTTTTGAGCGTAGAAGGAATGGCATCCTGGGGCGACTGGATATGGAATCGCAAAGCCCGGGCACAGGTTTTGGATGAAAACGACCAACCCGCCGGCGAAATAGCCTTCGATCCGCGTGGAGTGAAAGTGGGCGATGCCGCCCAACACAGCTATTCTTTGAGTACCCGGTGGATGCCCTTCAAAGGGCTGTATATAATGCCTGAATTTCAATATTTTAGCCAAAATTTCGCCAATTTTGACCCCTCAACCTATGTGGTAACCGATTTGGCTTCGGGGTATGGTCCAAACTTGGGTCGGCAAGCCTGGCGCCTTCCGGATTATTATCTGCTGAATTTGTATGCAGGCTATTATTTTTATTTGAAAGACCGCCGCATAGATTTTCGCGGCAGCCTGTTCAATATTACGGATTTGTCGTACCTCAGTGACGCTTCCGACAACGTTTTTGTTGACAAAGGGGCAACCTTCAGCGCTGGGGCAGCTTCTGTTTATGCCGGACTTGGCTTTCGCTGGATGTTCTCGGTAACCGCAACCTTTTAAGCCATGAGAAATCTGTTAGCCATCTTGCTTTTGCTGCTGTGGGTTGCCTGTGCACCCGAAGAAATTTCAGTTGAAAAACTTCAGGGCAGCTGGCAGGCAGAAAGCCTGGCACATCCGGACTCACAGTGGTTGCAACGCTTTGACACCTGCAAAATAAGGTTAAATTTCTTTCCCTGCGGCCAGGCCTATACCTCCACCTGTTCGCTTCAAATTCAAGAGTATGGACAAGGAGGTTATGCATCAACCGATACCCTTAAATACACCATAAAAGGGGATGAGCTGGCATTTGTGGACGAGTCAACAAAGTCAAATCTGGTGTATTTCAATGCCATTTTTCGCCTTCGCCGGTTTCGTTGGAGCCTTCCCGGAGCTTCGGAATTAGATTTAAAGCGCATAGACACATCAGTGGTTGAACTTAGGTTTCAACGATTAGAGTAGGGTAGGTTGGGCGGCAGCCGGGCTTTCACCGGTAGTCCGCGGTTGCCGGTTGCTGGCCCAGCGGGTTTGCGGGGGCTCCTGAAGTCGCCTCCGCACCACGCGGGCTGCGCACCGCCACCCTTGCGGGCAACCCGGTTCAATCCCTGCCGCGGGGCCTTGTTGCCGGAAAAACGTGGTGGTTTTAAGGGCCGGAAGGGGGCGGGCGGCCCTTCGAGGGCGGCTGTGCATCGCTGGCTATGCGGGCAAACGGAGGCAATTCTTGCCCCGGGGTCTTGTTTCCGGAAAACGTGGGGGGTTTAAGGGCCGGAAGGGGGCGGGCGGCCCTTCGAGGGCGGCTGTGCATCGCCGGCTATGCGGGCAAACGGCGGCAATTCTTGCCCCGGGGTCTTGTTTCCGGAAAACGTGGGGGTTTAAGGGCCGGAAGGGGGCGGGCGGCCC
>Ga0214917_10001526_pt1 | contig 29632 bp, 25 predicted proteins | sample LL_1208_BB_MetaG_FD_177983 | JGI IMG/M metagenome (GOLD analysis project Ga0214917, IMG submission 177983) | Freshwater microbial communities from Lake Lanier, Atlanta, Georgia, United States - LL_1208_BB | ecosystem: Environmental > Aquatic > Freshwater > Lake | place: USA: Georgia | collected... | reverse complement strand
ACTGCAGCGCGGCGGCGACGAGCTCCGGCAGCCGCTCGAGCGCCTCGATGAATTCGAGGCCCCGCTCGTAGCTCATGTGCCTCAGCCGCCCGAAATAGAGCGCCAGGAGCGACAGCACGACGCACTGGCTCGTGAAGGCCTTCGTGCTCGCCACCCCGATCTCCGGGCCGGCGTGGAGGTAGATGCCGCCGTCGGCCTCGGTGGCGATCGTGCTCCCCACGACGTTGCAGATCGCGAGCGTGGGATGTCCCTTGCGCTTGATCTCCCGAAGGGCGGCGAGCGTGTCGGCCGTCTCGCCAGACTGCGTGATGGCGAAGAGGAGCGTGCCCTCGTCGAGCGGCGGGTTGCGGTAGCGGAGCTCGCTGGCGTACTCCACCTCGACGGGCAGACGGGCGAACTCCTCGATCAGGTACTCGCCGACCAGCGCCGCGTGCCAGCTGGTGCCGCAGCCCGTGAGGACGATGCGGTTGACCCGCTGGAGCTGCCGCGGCGTGAGGTTCAGCCCGCCGAAGACCGCCGTGGCGTCGTCCCGCGAGAGCCGGCCGCGCATGGCGGCCCGGATCGTCTCGGGCTGCTCGTGGATTTCCTTGAGCATGAAGTGGTCGTAGCCGCCCGTGCTCACGTCCGCCGCCGACATCTCGAGCCGTCGCACCGCCGGCTCGATCCGGCCGGTGTCGCGGTGGATGACGCGGAGCGTGTCGGCGGTGACGACGGCCACCTCGTGATCGGCGAGGTAGACGATGCGGTCGGCATGGCCCGCCAGGGGGTTCGCGTCGCTGGCGACGAAGTGCTCACCGTTCCCCACGCCCACCACCAGCGGGCTGCCCAGCCGAGCGGCCACCAGCATGTCTGGCCGGTCGCGAAAGAGCACGAGCAGGCCGTAGGTGCCGCGGAGCTGCGCGATCGCCTCGCGCACGGCGACCACCCAGGGCGTGTCGGCCGGATCGTCGGCGACGCGGCGGCCCGCGGCGAGCGCCCGCGCGAGGCAGCTGTCGACGAGGTGGGCGATCACCTCGGTGTCGGTCTCGGAACGAAAGACGTAGCCCTCGGCCTCGAGACGATCCTTGAGCACGCGGTAGTTTTCGATGACGCCGTTGTGGACCACCGCCACGCTCGGGCCGCCGTCGCCCGTTGCATGCCGCTCGATCGAGGCGGGATCGCCGCCGAGGTGCGGGTGGGCGTTGCCGTCGGTCGGGCCGCCGTGCGTGGCCCAGCGGGTGTGGCCGATGCCGATCGAGCTGTCGGGCACGCCTTCCCGCACGAGCGCCTCGAGCCGCGCGAGCCGGCCGGCCGCCTTCATGACGTGCAGGCCGCCAGCTTCCGGCAGGAGGGCGATGCCGGCGGAGTCGTAGCCGCGGTATTCCAGCCGCCGCAGCCCCTCGAGGATGAGGTCGGTGGACCGACGAAACCCGACGTAGCCGACGATGCCGCACATGGAGAGTCCTCCGGGAGGGCGTGGCGGGCGAACTGCCCCGGGCGGCGACACTCTACTGGCATGGCCGGGCGGCGTGCCACACGAGTATTCTGCGGCCGAAAGGGGCTTCCGCCATGACTCGATCCGCCGTCATCGTCGTCCCCGCGCGGCTCTCCAGCCAGCGGCTCCCCCGCAAGATGCTGCTCGCCGAGACGGGCCGCACGCTCATCGAGCACACCTGGCGGGCGGCGCAGGGCTCGTCACGTGCCGCCGAGGTGATCGTGGCCACCGACAGCGACGAGATCGCCGCCGCCGTGCGGGCCTTCGGCGGCCGCGCGGTGATGACGTCGCCCGAGGCGACCAGCGGCACCGCGCGGATCGTCGAGGCGCTGCCGCAGCTGCCGCCTGCCGATGTGATCGTCAACGTGCAGGGGGACGAGCCCGAACTCGCCGCCGCGGCGATCGATGCCGCCGTCGACCTGCTCGACCGCTGCCCCGAGGCGGGGGTGGCCACGCTCGTGACGCCCATGCGCCGAGAGGAGGACCTGCGCGATCCCGCCGCGGTGAAGGCGGTGCTCACGCCGTGGCACGCGGCCGGCGGCCGGCCCCTGACCGGCGGCTGGCGGGCGATCTACTTCAGCCGGGCCGCCGTGCCCGCGGCCCGGGAATTCTCGCCGTCGCTGCTCGCCGCCACACCGCCGCTCTACTGGCAGCACGTCGGGCTCTACGCCTACCGCAGGAGCGTGCTGGAAGCCTGGGACGGGCTGCCGGAGTCGCGGCTCGCGGCCGTCGAGAGCCTCGAGCAGCTGCGGGTGATCGAGGCCGGCATCCCGATCGCCGCCGCGGCGATCGAGCACGCCGCCCGGGGCATCGACACGCCGAAGGACTACGCGGCGTTCGTGACCCGCTGCCTTACGAACGCTTCTCCACCGGCACGATGAGCACGCTCTGCGGCGCCTGCGTCAGCACGGCCTCGGAGGTGCTGCCGAGCAGCCAGCGCGAGAGCGGGTCGGTCGGCGTGCGGCCGAGCGCGATGAGGTCGACGCCGTCCTGCTTCGCCTGCTGCAGGATCTTCTCCGACGGGTTCCCCTCCACCACGATCGGCGCCGTGCCGCGGAACACGGGGGGCAGTCCCGCCTGGGCCGCGACCAGTTCGGCCGACAGCGTCGCCAATTCTTCGTCGTGCTCGTGCTGCCAGGCCTGGGCGACCGCGGCCGTGTCGGGGTCGCGGACGCGTTTCTCGAGCCACGGCGGCAGCGGGCCGGCCAGCAGCGACTCGGCCACGCCGATCACGGCGCCGCTGGTGGTGGCGGGCCAGTGCAGGCCGCCGATCACAGCCGCGAGCGCCGCGGCACTCGCCGGCCGCTCGCAGACGAGCACCCGCAGGCCGCGGTCCGTGGGGGCCGCGCCGCGCACGACGAGGACGGGAAGGGCGGCGCCGTGGACGACGGCCCGCGAGACGCTGCCGAGCAGGAACCGCTCGATCGACCCGTGGCCGCGGGCGCCGAGCACCAGGATGTCGGCACGCCACTCCGTCGCGGCGTCGAGCAGTCCGACCGCGGCCGGCTTCGCCGCGGTGATCGACTCCGCCCTCCCGGCCAGGTCGCCGGGGAGCAGACCGCGAGCCTCGTCGAACACCGCCGCCACCGCGCCGTCCACGACGGCCTGGGAGCGGCCGGTCAGCCGCTTCTGCAACTCGAGCGGCGAGAAGTAGATCGCCACTGAGTCGCGGGCCGGGTCGGCCAGGCAGGCCGCCATCCGCACCGCGTCGAACGACGACACCGAACCGTCCACGCCGATCAGGATTCTCATCGCCAGGTCTCCGGAGCCGCGCCGCTGTCTCTCGCCTCAGTCTACGCGAGACGTGAGGACGCGGTTGCCCGCCGCGAATTCTCCCGGCTCATGGCGGCACGTCAGGCGATCCACACCTTGGCCGCCTCGCCGGGAACCTCCCGCGCGAGCCGCGGCACCGCGTAGCCCGGCAGCGAGGCACGCAGTGCGGCGTGCAGGGCCACGGCGGCCGGCTCCGGCACCTCGAAGTGGGCCGTGCCCGACACCCTGTCGAGCAGGTGCAGGTAGTAGGGCACGACCCCGAGATCCACGAGCCGCTCGGAGAGTTCTCGCAGCACGTCGACCGAGTCGTTGACGCCCGCCAGCAGCACCGCCTGGTTCAGCAGGAGCGTCCGCGCCGCGGCCAGCCGGGCCAGGGCGGCGGCGACGGATGCGTCGAGTTCCGCCGGGTGGTTGGCGTGCACCACCACGACGCAGGCCGGCCGGGCTCCCGCGAGCAGCGCCACCAATCGCTGCGTCACCCGCGACGGCAGCACGATCGGCAGGCGGGTGTGGATGCGGACGCGGCGCACGTGGGGCAGCGACCCGAGCGCAGAGAGCAGGTCGGCGAGCCGGTCGTCGCCGAGCAGCAGGGGATCGCCCCCGGAGAGGATCACCTCGCTGATCGACGCGTCGGCGGCGATGGCGGCGACGGCCGCGTCGGTGCCCGCCGCGCCGGCGCCGCTCTCGGCGTAGGGGAACTCGCGGCGGAAGCAGTAGCGGCAGTTGACGGCGCAACCGCCGGCGGCCAGCAGCAGCACGCGTCCGTCGTACTTCCGCACCAGCGCCGGCGCGGCGAGCGCGGCCTGCTCGGCGAGCGGGTCGGCGGAGTATCCCGCGGCGGGCCCGCGTTCGGCCGGCAGCGGCAGCACCTGCAGCAGCAGCGGGTCGCGCGGGTCGCCGGGACGCATCCGCGCGACGAATCCGCGCGGCACCAAGAGCGGGAAGCCGGCGGCGGCCCGCCGGGCCGCCGCCGCCAGCGCCGGGTCGAGCCCGAGCAACCGACAGAGTTCCCCGGGATCGCGGACCGCCGTCGCCAGCTCGCGTCGCCAGTCGTCGCCCGCGCCGACGTCTGCGGTGGCGCGGGCGTGCGGTGTCACGTGCGGCGGAGGGGCGGGCATGGCGATGACGAGCGAACGCCGGCCGGTGGCCGGAGCACGCGGGGTGGCGCTGCGGGCGAGCCGCGGCCCTCCGGTTCCCGTGCGCGGGTTGACAGTTTGGGGCTCGCGAGGTTCCATCATACGGCATCGCGGCCCTGCCGGGCCCGGGCGGATCCCGACACGAAGAGGCGAAATCAGTGGCTGGCTACAACACGAGCGAATTCAAGAAGGGTCTCAAGGTCCAGATCGACGGCGACCCCTACATCATGATCGAGTGCAACTTCGTGAAGCCGGGGAAGGGGCAGGCGCTCTACAAGTGCAAGCTGCGGAACCTGCTGCGGAACACGGTGCTCGACCGCACCTACAAGAGCGGCGACTCGCTCGACGCCGCCGACATCGCCACCATCGATGCCCAGTTCCTCTACAAGCAGGGAGAGATGTTCGTATTCATGGACAACTCCAGCTACGAGCAGTACGAGCTGTCGAAGGAGCAGGTGGACGACGCCTGGAAGTGGATCAAGGAGGGCACCGTCTGCTCGATGCTGCTCTACAACGGCAACCCGATCTCGATGGAGCCGCCGAATCACATGGTGCTCAAGATCGAGTACGCCGAGCCGGCCGTCCGCGGCAACACGGCGACCAACCTCACCAAGCCGGTGAAGCTGGAGACGGGCGCCGAGGTGGTCGTACCCGCGTTCATCGAGCAGGGCGACCTCATCAAGATCGACACGCGGACGGGCGAATACCTCGAGCGGGTCAAGGAGTGACGGGCCAGAGCGTGACGGGCGGCGTGACGGGCGGCTCCGTCCCGGGAGTGTGCGGGTGCCGCGACGTCAGTCGCCGTGCAGCTGTCGCAGCCGCGCCGACAGACGCAGGATGAGGTGCACCCGTTCGAACTGGTCGAGCCAGTCGGAGACGACTGCCGCGATCTGATCGGCCGGAGGAGGGACCGCGCCGCTGGCGCAGGTCTGTCCGAGCTGGGCGGCGGCCGCGGCGCGATAGGCGGCGAGTGTCCTGTCGCCGAAAAAGAGCACCGGCTGGAAATCCTCGCTGAAGAAGGCGGCCACGGGAACCCGCTGGCCTCCGCAGACCTTGAGGTGGGCGGCGATGTCGGGCAGGGCGTCGCGGTCGAGCAGCCGCAGGTCGATCGCCGGTGACGCCGCCGCGAAGTGGGCGAAGATGGGGCACTGGTTCACGCAGTCGCCGCACCACGCCCCGGCGAGCACCAGCACCGGCATCCGTCGGGTGAAGGAGGCGAGCATCGCCCGTTGGGCCGGTGAGAGCGCGACCCGGGCGTGAAACGCCTGCCAGCGGCCGCGCTGCTCCGCGGTGCCGTGGCGGGCGAGGAAGTCTTCGTAGGGCAGCGCCGCGGCGAAGGCGGCCTGCCACGCCGCGGCCGTGGGCGGCGCGCCGGCTCCGGCGACGGGCTGCGAGGGGTGGGCGACCGGCATCGATTCAGGCATCGCGACTGGCTCCTGGAGGTGGGCGGGAGCATAGCGGTTTTGGTCGCGAACGCGCCGGGAAAACGGCCGAGGCCGGCCCGGAAACGGCATGCGAGACCGCGAAAACACGCTGGGGAAACGGCCTTGACCCCGAAAAAAAGCTCCCCTACTGTCCCCCCCGCCTGCAGGTGATCGGGCCGGCTGTGGCCGGTCCGGTACGAAGTCGGGCGGCGGCACGGATGCCGGCCGCCGCTTCGATCGCCCGCGGGTGACACCACAGCGTCCGTCCAATCGCTCCCGGAAACGGTCCAGCTTCCCCGCCCCCCTGGGATCTGGGCCGTTCCGGGGGCCTTTGTTTTTTCAGGGCGGTTCGCGGTGTTCTGGCACACGCACGCCGTGCGGTCCTGCCCGCCGTCCGCCGCGGCGCGTGGTCCCGACGCGGGTGCCTTCCGCCAGCGGACGCTTCCCGGCCCGTATACTTCCAGGGAAGATGATCGCTCCTGCATCGAAACCGCCTCCCGGCGCCGAACGGATCATCGCCTGGATCATGGCCGGGCTCGTGGCGTGGGGCCTGTTCCATGCGGTGGGCGCGTGGACGCTGAATCACGACCCGCGGCGGCCGTTGATCGTGATCGCCTGCGTCGCCGTCTTCCTCGGGTTCTGGCTCGCGATGCTCGCCGCCCGTCGCCGACGGCTCGATCATGAACGCAGGAGGTGACCGATGGCCCTCGTTCTCGGCACGAGTCTCGACAACGGCCTGGCGGCGATCACGGCCAAGCGGCCGGACGTGGCCCGGTCGGAGAGCGTCACGGGCCTGTCGATCGGCCAGTACCTGATCCGGCGGCTCTCCGACTACGGCGTGCGGCACGTCTTCGGGCTGCCGGGCGACTACGTGCTCTCCTTCTACAGCATGCTCGAGCGGAGCCCGCTCGACCTCGTCAACTGCACCCGCGAGGACTGCGCCGGGTTCGCCGCCGATGCCTACGCGCGGGTCAACGGCATGGGCGCCGTCTGCGTCACCTACGGGGTCGGCGGCCTGAGCCTCGCCAACTCGATCGCGGGCGCCTACGCCGAGAAGAGCCCGGTCGTGCTGATCTCCGGCGCGCCCGGCCTCGGCGAGCGGGTCAACGACCCGCTGCTGCACCACCGCGTGCGCGAGTGGCGGACGCAGCTCGACGTGTTCGAGAAGATCTGCGCGGCCGGCCGCGAGATCATCGATCCGGTCACGGCGTTCCGCGACATCGACTTCCTGCTCGACACGGCCCACCGCCAGAAGCGGCCGGTCTACCTCGAGCTGCCCCGCGACATCGTGGACGTTGTCCCGGAGCAGATCCGGCCCTATTCGTCGCCGCATCCCCACAGCGATCCCGAGGCGCTGGCCGAGGCGGTGAAGGAGGCGGCGGACAGGATCGCCGCCGCGAAGAGGCCGGTCATCATCGCCGGCATCGAGCTCCACCGCTTCGGGCTGCAGGCCGAAGCCCTGACGCTGGCCGAGGTCACCGGCATCCCGATCGCCGCCACGATGCTGGCGAAGAGCGTCGTCAGCGAGGTGCACCCGCTCTACATCGGGCTCTACGAGGGGGGCATGGGCCGCCGCGACGTGACGGAGTTCGTCGAGGAGAGCGACTGCGTCATCCTGCTGGGCACGATCCTCACCGACATCGACCTGGGGATCTTCACGGCCAAGCTCGACGCCGCCAACAGCATCTTCGCAGGCAGCGAAAAGCTGCGGATCAGCCACCACCACTTCCACCACGTGCTGCTGGAGGACTTCATCCGGGGGCTCGTGGCCGCGAAGCCGCGGGCCGCGAAGCGGACGCCGCCGCCCGGCCCCGCCGCCGCCCGCGAGCCGTTCGCGCTCGAGCCCGACGCGCCGATCACGACCCGGCGGCTGGTGCGGCGGCTCGACGAGTCGCTCGACGATCGCACGATCGTCATCGCCGACGTCGGCGACAGCCTGTTCGCCTCGAGCGAGCTGGTGATCCGCGGCCAGACGGAGTTCATCTCGCCCGCCTACTACACGTCGATGGGATTCGCGGTGCCGGCGGCGCTCGGCGCGAAGGTGGCCCGCCCGGATCTGAAGGTGGTGGCGCTCGTCGGCGACGGGGCGTTCCAGATGACCGGCATGGAGCTCTCGACGATCGTCCGCCGCGGGCTGGCCGTGACCGTGATCGTGCTCGACAACAAGGGCTACGGCACGGAGCGGCTGCTGCTCGAGGGCGGCTTCAACGACATCAACCCCTGGCAGTACCAGCTGCTGCCGCTGGTGCTCGGCGGCGGCACCGGCTGCGAGGTGCGGACGGAAGGGGAGTTCGACGCGGCCATCACTAGGGCGCTGGCCGACACCGGCGGGATGAACATCATCCGCGTGCACATCGGCCTCGACGACCGGAGCACGACGCTCGACCGGCTGGCCGCGAGCCTGTCGAAGAAGGTGAAGCGTTAGGCCGCATCCGCCGCGGGGTTCCTTTCAGCGGATGACCACGCGGGCGTCCGCCGATTTGCAGGCGTGAAAAGCCCGATTATTCTTGGGCGCCCGGCGATCGCCGCGGGGCAGGCTCCCGGCCGGCGGCCTCCCGGGGCGGGCCGAGGCCATCCGGTGAGCCGCCGTCGGACGCGACCGCCATGAATCCTTGTTCTCCCGGACTGTGGAAGCGGGCGGCACGCAAACTCCTGCGTTGCCTGCGGCTCAGTGCCTCGGCGGCGCCGATCCCCATCCGGGCGATCGACGCGGGCTCCATCGAGGCGGAGAGGATCGCGACGCTGCAGCCCGAGGAACGACGACGGGCCGCCGAGGCGGTCGCGGCCGGCATCGAATTCCTGCTGCCCACCCGCGAACTCGACGCCATCCTGCCGGGAGCCGACCGCGCCGAGGTGTGCATGCTGCCCCGGCACATCCGCAGCCACGGCTGGGCGATGCCCGAGCACGAACTCCTCACCCTGGGAGCGATCATCCGCCTGACCAATCCCCGCTTCGTGGTCGAATTCGGGACGTTCCAGGGGGGATCGACGCTCGTGATGGCGGCGAACATGGACGCGGGCGGCCGCATCGTGACCATCGACCTCGATCCTTCCCAGCATGCGTCCCACGAGCACGGCCTCGGAACCGGCTTCGAGACGTTCGACCTGGGGAGCCTGTTTCGCGGCACGCGTTTCGAGCCGATGATCGAACAGCGTTGGAGCAACACCCTCGACGTGGCCGACGGCGATCTCCTGGGCAAGGCGGATCTGGTGTTCGTCGATGCGGATCACACGTATCCATTCGCCAAGCGCGACACCGCGAAGGCGCTGACGCTCGTGCGGCCCGGTGGCTGGATCGTGTGGCACGACTACACCTGGCTGCCGGAAAACAGGGAGTGCGCCGGGGTCACCAGGGCGGTCAACGAATTCTTCCAGCGGCACGGCGAGTGTTTCCACATCGCGAGGACGAGGTTCGCGATCCACCACGTCGCGTCGACGGTGGCGGTGACACGGGCCGATGGCGTCGCGGAAGATGCCTGCGGAAGGACGTGAGCGGATGGGCGAGCGGGCCATCGTGACGATCGTCACGCGAAACTACCTGCCGTATGCCCGGGTCCTCATGCGGCAGTGCGAACGGCACGAGCCCGGAGCCGACCGGTTCGTGGTCGTCGTGGACCGGCTGCCGGCGGGGGCCGCCGCCGACCTGCCGAACGCCCGAATCATCCACGGCGCGGATCTGGGCATCGAGCGCTGGCCGCGCTACTCGTTCCACTACACGCCGTTCGAACTGTCCTGTGCGTTGAAGCCCCATGCGATCGACCACCTGCTGGCCCGCGAGGGATATCGGGAGGTCGTCTACCTCGACGGCGACATGGTGCTCTACGGCCCGCTGGATACCGTCTGGGAGGCGTTCGGGCGGCACGCGGTCCTGCTGACGCCCCACCTGCTGCGGCCACTGCCGGACGACGGTCTCACGCCGAACGAAACGCTGTTCATGAATGCCGGCGCATTCAATGCCGGATTCATCGGCGTCCGCGACACGCCTGTCGGACGGGCCTTCGTCGGGTGGTGGAAGCGGATGCTGGAACAAAACTGCGTGGGCGACCTGCTGGCCGGATTGTTCGTGGATCAGAAATGGCTCTGCCTCGTGCCGGGCATGTTCCCCGACGTGGGGATTCTGCGGCACGCCGGCATCAATGCGGGCCACTGGACCTTGGCGCATGCCAGGGTGTCATGCGGGCCGACGGGGCCGCTCTCGACGGCAGACGTGTACGTCGACGACGATCCTCTCGTGCTGTTCCACTTCAGCGGCATGACGCCCCGCTGGCCCGACGGGTATCGCGGCGTGCTGACGCGTGCCCGTGTGGACGAGATCCCCTGCCTGCAGGCGCTCGTGGACCGGTTCCATCGCGACCTCCGGGCGTCGGGATACGACGAGTGTGCCGGGTGGGGCTGCGCGACGGACACGCTCAGCGATGGAACGCCGATCAAGCCGGCGTGGCGGGAGGCCGTGCGTCGCGACGAGCCGACGTTCGCCGACGTCGCAAATCCGTTCGACGTGGCGGCACGGCCTGACTTGAAACCGCTGTATCGGGCCGTCGAGTCGATCGCACACCAGTGGCGGCATGAGTGGCGGCTCGCCTGGCATCGGGAACGAGACTCGCGCTCGTTCCTGCGCCGGGCGTCTCTCCGGCTTCGCAACGCGGCGCGGCTGATCGCACGTGCCGCGGGGCGATGCTGTGCGGCCGGTGGACGGCCGCCGGCCGCACCGGAACGCGGATGAACAGGACGTTGCGAAACACTGCGCGGGATGCGTGACGGGACGAAAAAAGCATGATCAGAAAGGTCGGTTCGGTGGTTCGCAGGATGGCGCGTGCCGCGGGAAACGCGCTCGCCCGACGTTCGATCAGGACGCCAGACGCCGCGCCGGCGGCCGACGCGGCGGCGTGGCCGGCCGACCTGCCGCCGGCGGACAGGGCGATCCTCGTGCGGGCGTCGGCATTCACGATGACGAGCCGCGAGCGGCAGGTCGCCCTGCTGGAGGCGGTGCGCTACGTGGTTCGCCGGGGAGTCGCCGGCGCGTTCGTCGAGTGCGGCGTGTGGCGGGGAGGGAGTTCGATGATCATGGCCCTGGCCCTGGCCGAACTGGGGGTTCGAGACCGCGATCTCTACCTGTTCGACACCTACGACGGGATGACGCCTCCCACGGATGCCGACAGGTCGTTCGACGGCCTGTCGGCGCGGGAGCAACTGGCGTCACAGTCCAAGGAAGATGCCGCCTCGGTGTGGTGCCGCGCCGGAATCGAAGGAGTCCGCGACACCATGGCCTCGACGGGCTATCCGCCCGAACGAGTCCACCTGGTCGAGGGGCCGGTGGAGCGGACGATCCCCGGAGCCGCGCCGCCGGCCATCGCCCTCCTCCGCCTGGACACGGACTGGTACGAGTCGACGCGTCACGAGATGCGGCACCTGTTTCCCCGGCTGAGCCCGCACGGAGTCCTCATCGTCGACGACTACGGCCACTGGCAGGGGGCGCGGCGGGCGATCGACGAGTATTTCCACGAGCAGCGGGCCTGCTACCTGATGCACCGGCTGGACTACACGGGCCGGATGCTCGTCAAGAACTGACCGTGCCGCACGGGGTGCCCGTGCGTCAGAGATACGGCTGCCACTGCGTGCCGTGCTTCGGGGCGGAAAACGAGGGCATCGGTTCGGCGCGTTTCTCGATCACGACGACGAACGGATACACGTGCAGCGAGTGAATCGAGGCCTGGAAAGGCGAGGCCGGGCTCACGTTCCCCGTCGGGCTGACGGTCGGAGCGTACGCGTGCAGGCCGTCCATCAACGCGTGGATGAACGTCGATAAGCGGTTGCCTGAACACGTGATGTCTTCGCAGATGTAGACGCCCCCGGGCCGCAGGTGAGGGAGCATCGCTTCGACGGTGGCCATTTGTTGCTCCGGTTCGTGGCCGCCGTCGTCGATGAGCACGTCGACCTGTGGGACCTGCTGCCTGAATTCCTGCCAGAACGTCGCGTCGGCCTGGTCTCCGATGTGGATCGTGGTGTCGGGCGTCGCATAGGCCCGGCAGGCCGGCTCGATGTCGATGCCGTGAACGTGCGTGCCTGCGCCGAAGTATGAGTGCCACATCGACATGCTGCCGCCACTGTAGACGCCGATTTCCACCACGACGGGCTGCCGACCGACGAACCGGCTCAGGTGCGAGTGGTAGATCTCGAAATAGTGTCTCCACTTCCAGACACCGGGGCCCGCGGTGACGCCGTCGAAATACACCTCCAGGGGGTTGGCGGCGGATGCCGCGGGGGCCGCTGGTGTGGTGTGCGTCGTTGCCGACCAGCCATCGACCACCGCGCTGCCGCGGGAAATCGCTGAAGCCCCCGACCGCCTGCGCGCACCGCTCAGGACGGAGAAGATGTTTCGGGCCGTACGTCGCGGGTGACGGATGACGTTGACGATGCGGGGAATCATGCGACGAGCTTACACAGGACGCGAACGTCGTATTCAATGATCCGGTGGAGCCGGACGGCCCGGGCGGGCGGCGGACAGTCGTGCCGTGAGTCCCTGGCGGTCACTCCTTCAACCCGGGCACGCCGACGGCGCGGCCGAATGCGGCCGTCAGGTCGTCGAGCGACGCGGCGAACGACTCCCGCAGGCTCTCCTCGACCGTCGCCCCCTCCTTGATGCCGCGGACGAACGCGGCGAATCTCTTCCGGTCGCGGGCGACCAGGAACTTCACCAGCCCCGAGGCGATGCCGTACTGCATGGCGTCGATGTGGTGGTCGGGCCCGGCGGTGAAGAAGCCGGGGCCGACGGTGCCGCCCGCCCGCATGAACTCGACGGCCCGCGCCTCCTTCAGCGGCACCTGCGTGCAGGCGGGCACGACCTGCGTGCCCACCCACTCCGCGATCCCCTCGTTGAGCCAGTTCGGCACGTGCTGCGGCGACATCCAGCGGTGGTTGAAGCCGTGGCTCGTCTCGTGCACGAGCATGTGCGCGAACGCGAGCGGATCGTCGCCGCGGTGGCAGGCCATGACGACGCGACCGTCGGCCCGCTGATGGCACAGGCCGTGGATGCCCCGGGCGTCGACGCCCATGAACCGCTGCTCGAAGACGCGGAAGTCGTCCTCCGAGAGGAATGCGACCACGAGGCACTTCCCCTTCCACACCGGCTCGCCCCGGGGGATGCCGTAGAGGTCGCAGAGGAAGTCGTGCATGGCGTCGAGCTGGGCGGTGTAGGGCGCCAGCTGGGCCACGGGGATGTCACTGGCGACGAGAAACTCGTGCGTGCTCGTGACGACGAGGGCCGGGAAGGCGGCCTTCACCTCCGCCACGAACCGCTCCAGCTCGGCCACCTGAGCGGCGTGCTCGTCGGCCGACAAGTGCGGCCAGGGCTCGACGCCGCGGGCCCGCATCCGCTCCGCCGACTCGGCCTGCTGCCGGTCGCGGACCTCCCGGGCGCGGCGGCTGCGGGCCTGGCCGGCCGCACCCTTCGGCTCGGCCTCGTGGATCGTCTCGCGGCCGGCGACGATCCGCACGATGCCCGTCGCCGGCACGCTCGTGACCTTCGCATCTCCCTCCAGCCGGAGACGGACCGCCGTGGTCTTGCCATTCCGCTGCGCGACACCCTCGAGCACCGGGCGGACGAGCCGCTTCCCGTTGGCCAGTTCCACGACGTCGAGCGGCTGGCCCGTGCGGGACTCGAGGGCGGCGGCGAGGTCGTCGGCGCGGCCGGAGGACGCCGCGGCGACCATCATCATTCCGGCCACGAGCGTCGCTGCGGCGGTCCGTCGTGCAAGCCTGCGGGGCGTCATTCCCGGGTCTCCAGTCGGCGGCGCAGTTCCGTGCTCGAGATGTCCATGCGGAACTCCCGCGGCGAGACGAAGTAGGCGACGTCGCGGAGCGGCCGCGGGACGTCGAGCAGCGACGCGTCCTCGAAGACGCCGCCGCGCTCGCGGCCGAACACGATCAGGCCGCGGGCCTGGCCGGCGATCCGGTGGGCCGCCCGCTCCGCGGCCTCGGCCGATCCGCCGTAGAACCGCGGGTCGGCGAGCCGTGCGAACGTGTCGGCGCCCATCACGAACGTCCCCTCCGGGAAGACGTCGAGCTTCTCGAGGAACGTCGCCGCCCGCGTCAGCCAGAGCTGACGGCCGGCGAACTGGTCCGCCCTCGTCCGCATCTCGACGTAGTCGAGCGCCGGCTTGTCGACGTTGACCGCGGAGAGTTCGAAGGCGATCGGCCGCTCGGCGATCTCCTGGGCGATCACCGCCATCTGCAGATGCCCTTCGTGCAGCGGGTCGAACGAGCCCGGGAAGACGAGCATCCCCGCGGCCGGCGTCACGGATGCGCCGTCCGCCGACACCGCGGCACGGTCGCCCGCCAGCAGATCCGCCCATGCCGGCGGCGCGTCGAGCCGCTCCACGGAGACGGCCTCGTCGCCGCAGAGCGGCAGCGGGCCGACGGCCGTGTCGCCGCCGAGGGCCGCCAGGCGGTCAAGGAGCAGCGTCGCGGCGAAGTGCTCCTCGTCGGCCCGGGAGCGGGCGTCCTTCGCGAGCACGACCGCCGCCACGCTCGTGCTCGCGAGCGTCTGCACGGCGACGAAGACGCGGTGCTCGCCCCGCTTCGGCTCGCGGCTGCGGAGGCTGGCGGTCACCGCGGCACCGACCGCATCGGCCGCCGTCGCGCCCAGGATGCGGGCCCGCTGCCAGGCCATCACGGCCAGCCGGCGGGCCGTCCGCGACGAGCAGTAGCTCTCCTGCGGCCCTCCCAGCCAGAGGTCGACCGCCTCGCGGGCATAGGGCACGAGGCACTCGAGCACCACCCGGCTCGCGCCGGGCGTCGTGAGCAGGTGCGAGATCGCGGGCGATCCGCCACCGGCGGAGACGAGCACCGTCCGCGTGCCATGACGGGCCAGCGACTCGAGCACGGCGACGGGATCGGGCAGTGGCGGCGACATGCGTCCCTGGGAGTGCGGGATGTCGTTCCCCGTCGAGCGGCTTGCCCGTCCTGCCGATCCTGCGCCGCCTGCCGGCCGCGGGCCCGCCACCGTGGATTCCGGGGCTGACGTGCTGGAGCGGCGGTTTCGCGGCTGCCGATTGTGAGGCAGGGAACGGTGGGTCCGGGAGATGTCCGCATGATACCGCACGAGCGTGGTGGATTCGCGACACCGCGGCACGGGGCCTGGCTGGCGTGCCCGGCCGTCGTACTGCTGGCGTCGACGGGGGCAACGCTGGCATCGCCGCTCGAGTTTCCCGCGCCGCCTGCCGTGCGGCCCGTCGAATCCGTCGCCGCCGTCGATCCGACCGACACCGCCGCCGCCGCCGACGACGACGCCGCGGTCCCGTCCCGGCGGGTGCTCCGCCTGATCGCGCTCGTCGGTGTCGACACGCCCGGCGATCCGGCCGCGGCCGCGACCGGCGACTCGCCGACCGAGTCCTCCGGTCCGTTCGACGCCGTGCGGGGCGATCTCGGGGAGGACGACGACCTGGCGACGCGAGCCCGCCGGAAGCGGCGGCGATTCGACAAGCCGGCCGACGCCGACGCGCTGCCCGATCCGCTGCGGGGCACGCCCCTGGTGAGCCCCGAGAAGACCGGTGCGGATGCCGACGCGATGCTCCGCAAGATGCTCGCGCCGCGGAGCGACTCGTGGGCCGACTGGTCGTCGGGCACCGAGCCGCTGCACGTCTGCGGTGAGCCACGCTGGCTGCCCCCCTGCGTGCCGCCGCCACCGTGCCATCCCAGCCTGCCGCCCCGACCCTACGATCTCGTCGGCGTGCGGGGCACGCCGACGGCCGGCCCGATCTACCGTGGGCCGTGCCAGCCGCGGACGGGCACCCACGACGACTGCCCGCACCCGCACCTGCACCGGCTGCACGACCGGCTCTTCGACTGGTTCTACATGTGGAAGTGAGTCCGCCCCCGCGGGGCCGCCATTCCGGCCTGTTTCCGCGGGGCCGCTGGCGACCCGCGCCGCCATGCGGCAGACTTCTGCCAGCCGCGGGCCGACGCCGCGGGCCCTTCGCGGAGACGGTTTGATGCGGGCTGCAATCATCGGCATCGGCGCGATCGCGCGGATGCATGCCAGGGCGCTGGCCGACATTCCGGGCGTGGAACTCGTGGCCGCCAGCTGCCGGACGGAGGAGAAGGGGCGGGCGTTCGCCGCGGAGCACGGGTGCGCCTGGTACGACGACGTCGGCAGGATGATCCGCCGCGAGAGGCCCCACTTCGTGACGGTGGCCACGCCGTCCGGTGCGCACCTCGACGCGGTGGTCGCGGCCGCGCGGCGCGGCGTGCACGTCATCTGCGAGAAGCCGCTGGAGATCACGCTCAAGCGGATCGACCGCATGCTCGCCGCCGTGGCGAAGGCGGGAGTGACGCTCGGCGCGATCTTCCCGCAGCGGTTCAATCCGGTCATGCAGGCGGTGCGTGACGCGGCCGCCGCGGGGCGGTTCGGTGGGATCGCCGTCGCCGCCAGCTACGTCCCCTGGTGGCGTGACGACGCCTACTACGGGCCGGGCCGCTGGCAGGGCACCAAGGCCCTCGACGGCGGCGGCGCCCTCATGAACCAGTCGATCCACGGCGTCGACGCCCTGCAGTGGATCACCGGCGCCGCGACGCCGGGGCTCGCGGCCGGAGAGAGCCCGGTGGAGAGCGTGGTGGCGCTGACGGCGGTCCGGGCCCACGATCCGCAGCGGCTCGAGGTGGAAGACACCTGCGTGGCGATCCTGCGGCTGAAGAACGGCGGGCTCGGCCAGTTGCTCGCGGCGACGAGCCTCTTTCCGGGGCAGCTGCGCCGGTTCCTGGTCGGCGGCCGCGACGGCACGGCGGAGATCATGGAGGAGCAGCTGGTGTCGTGGCGGTTTCGCGACGAGCACGCCGGCGACGCCGCGGTGCGCGAGCGGTTCGGCGGCTCGAGCAGCACGTCCGGGGGCGCCGCCGACCCGATGGCGATCAACTATTCCTGCCACACCCGCAACTTCGAGCACTTCCTCGACGCCGTGAAGGCGGGCAGGCAGCCGGCGCTCGACGGCCTCGAGGGCCGCAAGGCGGTGGCGATCGTCGAGGCCTGCTACCGCTCGGCCCGCACCGGCCGGCCGGCCGTCGTCCAGAACCCAGCCTGACGCTTCCCCCGCGAGGCCCCCGGCCGTGCCGGGGCGGATCACCATGACCTCCGTCGCGCCGATACGCTATTGCATCTGCAACGAGACGTTCGCCGACTGGCCGCTGGCGAAGGCCTGCGACTTCGCCGCGGAGTGCGGCTACACCGGCCTCGAGGTCGCCCCCTTCACGCTCGCGGCGCTGGCCACCGACATCGACGCGTCGACCCGCGGCGAGATCGCTCGCACCATCGCGCGGGCCGGTCTCGATTGCGTGGGACTGCACTGGCTGCTCGCCAAGACCGAGGGCTTCCACGTCGCCGACCCCGATCCCGACGTGCGGCGGCGGACCGTCGACTACCTGGCGGCACTGGCCCGCCTCTGCCGCGACCTGGGGGGACGCGTGCTGGTGTTCGGCTCCCCGAAGCAGCGCAGCCTGAAGCCGGGCGTCACGCAGGCACAGGCCATCGACCACATCGCCGGGGTGTTCGGCCGGCTGGTGCCCGTGCTCGAGGCGACCGACACCGTCGTGGCGCTGGAGCCGCTCGCCCCGAGCGAGACCGACGTGCTCACCACGGCGGCGGAGACCTGCCGGCTCATCGACCGCATCGGATCGCCGCACGTCCGCCTGCACCTCGACGTGAAGGCGATGTCGAGCGAGGTGCCGGCGATCCCCGACATCATCCGGGCCAGCGCCCGCCACCTCGAGCACTTCCACGCCAACGACGAGAACCTGCAGGGGCCCGGGTTCGGCGGGGTCGACTTCGCGCCGATTTTCGCGGCCCTCGCCGAGGTTTGCTACGCCGGCTGGGTGAGCGTCGAGGTTTTCGACTATGCTCCCGGGCCGGAACGGCTCGCGCGGGAGAGCCTCTCCTACATGCGGCGGGTCGAGGCGGACCTCGGCTAGGCACGTCGCGGGCGGCGGCCGCCCAGCCCGCGTGGAGGGAACGCATCATGGCCGATCTGCCGCACTTCGAGTCGTCCGGGGCGGCGCACGGGCCCGCCGCTGGCCCGTGGCACGCGGGGATGACCCGCTACCACTGGTTCGTGCTGATCGTGGCCGCCCTGGGCTGGCTCTTCGACTGCCTCGACCAGCAGCTCTTCACGCTGGCGCGGAAGCCCGCCATGGAGACGCTGCTCGCCTCGGCGTCGCTCGACCCGGCCGCCATGACGGCCGCCGAGAAGAAGGAGTTCGATGGGAAGGTCAGCTTCTACGGCGGCCTCTCCACCTGCATCTTCATGCTCGGCTGGGCCACGGGCGGCCTGATCTTCGGCGTCATCGGCGACCGGCTCGGCCGCGCCAAGACGATGATGATCACGATCATCATCTACTCGCTGTGCACCGGGCTGTCGGCGCTCTCGCGCGGATTCTGGGACTTCGCTTTCTACCGGTTCATCACCGGGCTGGGGGTGGGGGGCGAGTTCGCCGTCGGCGTGGCGCTGGTGGCGGAGGTGATGCCCGACAGGGCGCGGCCCTATGCGCTCGGCCTGCTGCAGGCCCTCTCCGCGGTGGGGAACTTCGCCGCGGCCCTCATCGGGATCGGGCTCGGCCAGGCGCAGCTGCACATGGGAACGAAGCTCTACGGCTGGGAGCCGTGGCGGTGGAAGTTCATCATCGGGGCGCTGCCCGCGGTGCTGGCGCTCGTCATCCGTTCGGGGCTGAAGGAGCCGGAACGATGGCAGGAGATGAAGGCCCGGGCCGCCGAGACCGGCGAGAAGCTCGGCGGCTACGGCCCGCTGTTCGCCGACCCGCGGTGGCGGAAGAACGCGATCCTGGGGATGCTCCTCGCCTGTGCCGGCGTGATCGGCCTGTGGGGCATCGGATTTTTCACGCCCGACCTCGTCCGCAGCGCGTTCCTCAAGGCCTACAAGGCCCAGGGGCTCACCGACCAGGAGATCGCCGGCCGGCTCACGATCTGGCCCGCCGTGGCGATGATGATGATCCAGGTGGGGGCCTTCACGAGCATGATGCTGGCGGCCCGCATCTGCCAATGGATCGGTCGCAAGTCGTTCTTCGCGATCGCGTTCACCCTGGCGATGCTGTCGACGGCGTTCGTCTTCCGCTATCTCGACGACCCGAGCGACATCTGGTGGATGCTGCCCATCATGGGGTTCTGCCAGCTCTCGGTGTTCGCCGGATACGCCATCTACTTCCCGGAGCTCTTTCCCACGCGGCTGCGGAGCACGGGCACGAGCTTCTGCTACAACGTCGGCCGGTTCGTGGCGGCCGGCGGCCCTTTCCTGCTCGGGCTGCTGACCAGCCAGGTCTACAAGGGGATCGAGAGCCCCGCGTGGATGCAAGAGCCGATGCGGCCGGCCGGCATCACGATGTGCGCCGCCTTCCTGCTGGGGCTCGCCGTGCTGCCCTTCCTGCCGGAAACCAAGGGGCGGCCTCTGCCGGAGTGATTCCGGGCTCCCGGCTTCGGTGCGAGCGGCCCCGGAGGTGGGCGGGCTGCAGGCCGCGGAGCGTCCGCGGAGCGGTCGGTTGCGTGCCGTCCGCCGTGCCGGCTGCTACATTACGGTCCGAAGGATCACGGACCGAAGGTCTGTCCCCAAGTCACACCACACGGAGATGGCACGTCCATGCGTTGGGAAGGTCGTCGGGAGAGTGAGAACGTCGAGGATCGTCGCGGCATCGGGGGCCCGGTGCTGGTCGGGGGCGGCCTGATCACGCTGCTCTTGATGGTGGCGATGATGTTCCTGGGCTTCGATCCGCAGCAGGTCGCCCAGATCGTGCCCGATCTCGGTGGCGCGGCGGCGCCGCAGGGGCAGGCGGCACCGGCCAACGACGCCATGACGAAGATGGTGAAGGTCGTCCTGGCCGACAACGAGGACGTCTGGGGCCGGCTCTTTCCCAAGCACTTCCGCGGCCGCTACGCGCCACCGACACTCGTGCTCTTCAGCGGCCGGGTGCAGAGCGCCTGCGGCATGGCGAGCGCGGCGGCCGGGCCCTTCTACTGCCCGCTCGACAAGAAGGTCTACATCGACCTCGCGTTCTACGACGAGCTGAAGCGGCGGTTCGGGGCGCCGGGCGACTTCGCCCAGGCCTACGTGATCGCCCACGAGATCGGCCACCACGTGCAGAACCAGCTGGGCATCAGCAACAAGGTGCAGTCGATGCGGCAGCGTCTGTCGGATCGCGACTACAACAAGCTCTCGGTGCGGATGGAACTGCAGGCCGACTTCCTGGCCGGCGTCTGGGCGCACCACGTCGCCCGCTATGCGGGGATCCTCGACGAGGAGGACATCCGCGAGGCGGTGAACGCCGCCGCCGCGATCGGCGACGACAGGATCCAGAAGCAGGCGCAGGGCTACGTCGTGCCCGACGCGTTCACGCACGGCACGAGCGAGCAGCGGGTGCGGTGGTTTCTCTATGGCCTGAAGACCGGCAACCCCGAACTGATGGACCGCGCCTTCGAGGTTGACGAGCCGTAGGAAGAGCCGGACGCGGACGCCCGCCGCCGGAGATGCCGGTTCGGACGACTTGGCCGGTGTCGGGTCGTCATCTCCTTCGCAGCCGGTGTCCTTCGCCATGCACATTCTCCTCACCGGCGCGACGGGCTACGTCGGGGGCGAACTCCTTCCCGCGCTCGAGGCCCGGGGGCACGCCGTCCGCTGTCTCGCCCGTCGGCCGGAGAAGCTCGCCGGCAGGACCGGTCCCACCACCGAGATCGTCGCCGGCGACGCGGCCGATCCCGGGGTGCTCGCGCGGGCGTGCGCTGGCGTCGACGTGGCCTACTGGCTGGTCCACTCGATGGAGGCCGGCGTCGACTTCGAGCGGGCCGACCGGCTGGCCGCCGAACGGTTCGCGGCGGCGGCCAGGGAGGCGGGCGTCCGCAGGATCGTCTATCTCGGCGGCCTCGGGGCGGACGACGACATGCTCTCCCCCCACCTCCGCAGCCGCCACGAGGTGGGAGCCATCCTGCGGGCCAGCGGCCTCGACGTGGTGGAGTTCCGGGCTTCGATCGTGATCGGCGCCGGGAGCTTCTCGTTCGACCTCGTGCGGACGCTCGTGGAACGGCTGCCGGTGATGATCTGCCCGGCCTGGCTGGCGACGCCCACCCAGCCGATCGCGATCGCCGACGTGGTGGCCTATCTGGCGGCGGCCGCTGAGCTGCCGCCGGGGCCGGCGCGGATTTTCGAGATCGGCGGCCCGGACAGGGTGTCGTACGGCGCTATCATGCGGGAGTATGCCCGGCAACGGGGCCTGCGTCGCCTGATGATCCCCGTGCCGGTGCTGACGCCGCGGCTCTCGAGCCTGTGGCTCAAGCTCGTGACCCCGAGGTACTCGAAGGTGGGCCGCAAGTTGATCGACGGTCTCAAGAATCCGACGGTGGTGACGAACGACGCGGCCCTGCGGCAGTTCGCGATCCGACCGCGGTCGCTCGGGGTGGCGGTCCGCGAGGCGATGGTCCACGAAGACACCACCTTCGCGGGCAGGCGGTGGGCCGACATGGCCGACCTCGAGGACCTGCCGCGGCGGTACGGCGGAAAGACGGAGGGCACGCGGCTGGTGGACCACCGGCACCAGGTCGTGGCGGTGTCTCCGGAACGAGCGTTCGCCGCGATCGAGCGGATCGGCGGCGGCAACGGCTGGTACGCCTGCGACTGGCTGTGGCAGGTCCGCGGCTGGATGGACACGCTGATCGGCGGGCCGGGCATGGCGCGGGGCCGCCGCGATCCGCACCGCGTCGCTGCCGGCGAGAAGCTCGACTGCTGGCACGTCGAGATCTGCGACCCGCCGCGGCGGCTGCGGCTCGCGGCCGAGATGAAGATGCCGGGCCGCGGCTGGCTGGAGTTCGAGGTCGTGCCGCGGGACGGCGACGTCACGATCCACCAGACGGCCGTCTTCGATCCGCACGGCCTCGGCGGCCTCGCCTACTGGTACGCGATCTGGCCGCTCCACGAGCTCGTCTTCCGGCGGATGCTCGCCGGCATCGCCCGCGCCGCCGTGCGCGGTGCCTGAGGCGGCACGCACAGCGGCACGCCGGCGGGAGTTCCCGCCGCTCGGGTCGCCGATGTCGTATCGCGGGCCCGGGGCTCCGCCCGTGCGGCCGGCCCGTCGGCCGCGTCAGGTCGCCGTCGTCGTCGGCAGCGGCTTTCCGCCGGCCCGTCGCCGGCGCCACACGCGGTAGACACCGAAGCCGCTCGCGGCCAGGGCCAACGCATGAGCCGACGGCTCGGGCACCACGGCGAGGATGCCCGTGGACTGCGAAAACACGAGCTTCTGCGAGTAGCCCGGGTTCAGCGGATCGACCGGGCCGGTCTCCCAGGAGCCGGGCGTCGTCTCCGAGGGCGTAAAGGAAAGCCCGGCGTAAGGCGTGCCCACGGCCGAGAGCGTGATGGCCGAAAACGAGCCGGACGTCGACGTGAAATTCGTGAACAGGGCGAAGCTGGTGGAGTCGGCGTAATTGCCCGAGAGCGTCAGGGAGAGGACGCCGCCGTATCCCAGAGCGTTCGCGATGTCGATCTGGTCGTAGTCACTGCCCGGGATCGTGCCGGTGATCTCGAGCAGTGTGGTCGAGGAGGCCTCGAGTTGCAGCGAAGCGACGGTGAGGATGCCCGGGCTGTTGCCGGGGGAGAGCGTGCCGCCGGCCAGAACCGTCACGCTGCCGCCAATCGTGCCATCGCCCCCGAGGAGACCGCCGGACTGCACTGACACGGAACTACCGCTCAGGTTGCCGGTGACGAACAACGACCCGTTCTCGACCGTGGTGGTGCCGGTGTAGTCGCTGTTGCCGGAGAGCGTCAGGGCACCGGAGCCGAGCTTGGTCAGGCTGCCGCTGCCTGTGATCAGGCCGGCATAGGTGCCATCGGAGTCCTGATCGAACGTGACGACGCCCTCGTTCGTCATGTTTCCCTGCAGGCTGGAGGTCGTGCCGATCAGCGTTCCCGCACTGACCGTCGTGCCACCGGAGTAGGAATTGTTGCCGGAGAGCGTCAGGGCACCGGAGCCGAGCTTGGTCAGGCTGCCACTGCCGGACATGCTCCCGGAGTAGGTGCCGTCGGAGCTCTGGTCGAACGTGACGATGCCCTCGTTCGTGATGTCGCCCTGCAGGCTGGAGGTCGTGCCGATCAGGGTTCCCGCACTGACCGTCGTGCCGCCGGAGTAGGAATTGTTGCCGGAGAGCGTCACGGCACCGGAGCCGAGCTTGGTCAGGCTGCCGCTGCCGGACATGCTCCCAGAGTAGGTGCCGCCGGAGCTCTGGTCGAACGTCACCACCGCATTGTTCGTGATGTCGCCGGTCAGGCTGCTCGTCGTGCCGACGAGCGTTCCGGCGGAGACCGTCGCGCCCGTGTACGAGTTGAAGTTCCCGGACAGGATGAGCTTTCCATTTCCTGTCTTGAGCAGCACGCCGCCGCTGAGATCCGAGTCGATGGTGACGTCGTTGTCGATCTGGAACGGCGTGCCCGAGTAGTTGTCGAGGCTGATCGAGCCGCCCGTGAAGGAGTAGCCCGAGGAACTCACCGTGACACCGCCGACGATTATCGAGTAGTCGACCGTGATCGAGCCCGCGGCGTTGCCGTCGAAGACGGCGGTGTTCGTGTTCACCCACGGTACGACCGAGGAGGTGCTGGTGTCCCAATTGGGGGAGGTGAAGTCCCAGTTCGAATTCAAAAACCCGGTCCACGTGTAGGCAGGTGGGGCGGCAATCGTCACGGTCGCACGCCCGCCGGCAAAGGCGATCGCGAGCAGGATGGCGACGCAGATCCGAGTTCGCGGGAGGAGCCTGCCGCCGGATCGCTGGTGAGCTGACTCGTTCATGAGTTGAATTGATTTCCTGCGTTCTGCACGGAATGGAATGCCTGTGCTGGATGATCTGGAGTCGAGGTGAAGCCGGGAACACTTTATATCCGTGCGCATCGTGAAACCATGTCCCGGGAAAATGTGTGCGGCCACCCCGTCTTTCCGGCACTTTTTCCGTGGCCGCGTGCCGGCGATCGATTCGTTCCGCTCGCCAGCCCCTCCCGCTGGGGAGCACGCGGCGGCCCGTGGTGTCGGGGGGCACCATGTCCGTGCGGCGGCAGGCATCGATCGAATGCCGGCGAGACCAGGTGACGGCGGAGCGTTCGTTGCCCGAACGTGTGTCCCGGGACGGGCCGCTCCCCGTCACAGCACCTCGGCCGGCCGCTGGGGGCAGGCGTCGCAGGCCTCCTGCCGCTCGATCTGGATCGTCGTGTGGGCGACGCGAAATCGCTCGCGCAGCAGCGTGTTCGCCGCCGCCAGCGCGCCGCCGTGGTGGGCCTGATCGGGCACCACGAGATGCACCGTGAGCGACACCTCGCTCGTGCTCGCCCCCCAGACGTGCAGGTCGTGCACCTCGACGACGCCGGGCACCGACTCGAGCGCCGCCGCCAGCGCCGCCGCGTCGACGCTCCGCGGCACGGCGTCGAGCGAGAGATCGACGCTCTCGCGGAAGAGATCCCAGGTGCCCGCCACGATCACCAGCGTGATCACGATGCTCACGAGGGGATCGATCCACGGGAGCGATGTGAGCATGACGGCGATGCCCGCGACGACGACCCCGGCCGACACCGCCGCGTCGGCCGCCATGTGCAGGAACGCCCCGCGGACGTTGGCGTCGTCGGCGCGGCCCCGCATGAAGAGCAGTGCCGTGAGCGTGTTGATGACGACACCGAGCGTTGCCACCGCGATCATCACCGGTCCGGCCACGGGCTGCGGCGCCCACAGGCGATGCCAGGCCTCCCACAGGATCGCACCGCAGGCGGTCAGCAGCAGCACAGCGTTGCCGAGCGCTGCGTAGATCGTCGTGCGGCGGAAGCCCCAGGTGTACCGGCGCGTGGGCGGCCGACGCGCCAGCCGGCTCGCCGCCCACGCCAGGAGCAGGCCGATCACGTCGCCGGCGTTGTGGCCCGCGTCGGCGACCAGCGCCAGGGACGACGCCCACACGCCGCAGGCGAGCTCGACGACCACGAAGGCGGTGTTCATCGCGACGCCCGCGGCCATCGCCCAATCGAGCTGGTCGGGCGACAGGCCGTGTGCGTGCCCGCCGTGGCCGTGGCCCGCGTGGTGGTGTCCACCGTGGCCGTGGTCGTGGTCGGAGCATGGGGGCGACATGGTAGGATGATACCAATGGACATCCTTTCGGCGAGCACGTTTTCCGCCGCGATCCTCCTGTTTTTCGTGATGGATCCGATTGGCAACATCCCGCTGTTTCTGGCGGCGCTGCGTCCGGTCGAGCCGCGCCGCCGGCTGCGGGTCGTCGGCCGCGAACTGCTCATCGCCTTCGGGCTGCTGGTCGGCTTCCTCTACGCCGGCCGGCCGCTGCTGGCGCTGCTGGGCATCTCGGAGCCCGCGCTCACGATGGCGGGCGGCATCGTGCTCTTCCTCATCGCGCTGAAGATGGTCTTTCCGGCAGCCCACGGGCCGCTGGGGGAGACCGTCGACGGCGAGCCCTTCGTGGTGCCGCTGGCGATTCCCTACATCGCCGGCCCCTCGGCGCTGGCGACGGTGCTGCTCATGACCAGCCGCGATCCCGGCCGCCACGTCGAGTGGCTGGCCGCCGTGTCGCTGGCCTGGGCGGCGTCGGCGGCGATCCTGCTCGCGGGGGCGCGGCTCAGCCGGCTCCTCGGCGAGAAGGGGATCGTGGCGATCGAGCGGCTCATGGGCATGGTGCTCGTGGCGTCGGCGGTGCAGATGTTCCTCGATGGCGCGATGAAGGCGATACGTTCCTAGCCGGGCCGCCGGCGGCCAGGCGAACACCAATCCGGAGGTGGGCAGATGACGCGATTCACGACGGGGCCGCTGCGGGTGGCGGCGATCGGGCGGACGGGCCGGGGCGACTGGGGGCACGCGATCGACCAGATGTGGGCGGGCATGGAGGCCGCGCGCGTGGTGGCCGTGGCCGACGAGTCCGCGGAGGGGCTCGCGCAGGCGGTCGAGCGGAACGGGCTGCCGGCGACCGCCGGGTACCGCGACTGGCGGGCGATGCTGGCCGAGGCGAAGCCCGACGTCGTCGCGATCTGCATGCGGCACATCGACTGCCACGCCGAGATGGCGGTGGCGGCGGCGAAGGCCGGCGCGAAGGGGATCTTCATGGAGAAGCCGTTCGTCCGCACGCTCCTGGAGGCCGATGCGGTCATCGATGCCTGTCGGACCGCCGACGCCAAGCTGCAACTGGCCTACGTCAACCGGCACTCGCCCGCCTACGCGGCGACCCGCGACCTCATCGAGCAGGGGAGGATCGGCCGGGTGCTGGAGATCCGCTGCCGCGGCAAGGAAGACGGGCGGGGCGGCGGCGAGGATCTCTGGGTGCTCGGCTGCCACGTGCTCGACCTGATGGTCGACCTCGGCGGTGCGCCGCAGTGGTGCCAGGCCACGGTCACGCTCGGCGGCAGGCCGATCACGAAGGCCGATGCGGTCGAGGGGCCCGAGGGGATCGGGCTCATCGCCGGCGACGCGGTGTCGGCAACGTTCGGCCTGGCCGACGGTCCGATCGGCTCGTTCGCGAGCGTCCGCGAGGCCGGCCTGAAGCAGCCGAATTTCGGGCTCACCGTGGCGGGCACGAAGGGCGCCATCCACATCCGCCCCGATCAGGTGCCGCACGCCTACCTGCGCGAGGCGCCGCTGTGGCGGGTCGACCGGGATGTTCCCTGGAAGCCCATCGGGGCCGACGGGCTCGACACGCCGCTGCCCGAGGCCGACGTCGATCGTGCCGCGGAGCGGGCCGGGTGGGGACGGCGTGCCGCGGTCGATCTCATCGACGCGATGGCGGAGGATCGACAGCCGGAGACGGGCATGTATGCCGGTCGGACCGTGCTCGAGATGACGACGGCGATCTACCGCTCGGCGCTCGACGGCACGCGGGTCAGTTGGCCCCTGGCGGCGTCCGGCAGTCCGCTCGCCTGACGCCCGCAGCCGCGGCGGCCACAGGTGTGGCCTCGCACCGGCCGGTGCGTGGATGTTGGAAAAGGCCATGCCCGGGCGAGGTCCCTGGCAGCATCCGTGCCGTGGGGGCCGGTCCGTGGTCGTCGAGAACGCCGGTCGGATGTCCGCCGGTCATCAACCGCTTCTTCTCACCCGGGCATGGCCAAAGATCGTCAGGCCGTCAGCTCGTCCAGCCGGCGGCGAAAATCGGGCATTTCGTTCGTGATGCACGCCGTCCAGGCGGCGGGCTGCCAGAGCTCGACGCACACCGCGGCGCCGACGACCAGCAGATCGGTCCCCGGCTCGACCGCCAGGAAGTCGCGGAAGCCGTCCGGCAGGACGAGCCGGCCGCGTTCCGCGAGCGTCACCAGCGTGTGGCGGGTCGACAGCAGGCGGCCGAGTTCCTGCACCTGCCCCACGCGCTGGGCGAGCAGGCCGGCCTGCAGCTTGCTCCGCACGACATCCATGGCGGTGTCGATCCGCGGCTTCCAGACGGCGGCGGGCCACAGCGACAGGCAGCCGGCCCGCTCCTTGGCGAGCACCATCCGGGGCCCGGCGGCCAGGAGGGGCCGCGTCAGTTCGGGCGGCAGCGACAGCCGAAACCGCTCGTCGAGCGTGCGGTTGAACTCGCCGATCAGCAGGTCCGCGGCGGTGCTCATGCCTGCCACTCACGGGCGACCGTCCTCCGTGTGAAGCCCGCAGCGGCTCAGGGTCGGGCCGAGCGGGCGAATCCATTCGTGCTTGGGCATCAAACCCACAAAAACATCTTCCAAGAGATGCTTTTTGGGTTTTTTCCCCACGCGAACGGCGATTCTACTGCTCGCCGTGAAAAGTGCAACCGTCCGCTCGGGGCCTGCTCCATAGGGGCCGCAGACCGGGCCGGCGGCAGCGACAGGCCTGGGCTGCAGCTCCGGCGCCGGGCCGCAGGGCGGCGGGAACGGCCGGCAGGGCACGGGATCGCCGTGGCCTCCAGCAAGGGCAGGGCCGCCGCCGTCGATGCGTCAGCGGCAGGAACTGCAGCCGCACCCCTCGGCACAGTCGCCGCCGTTCTCCTTCTTGAAGGCCTTGAGGGCGGCGGCCTCCTTCGAAAGCTTGAATTCGGGCCCGGCGGGGAAGTACTGGATGTCGTCCTGGAGGTAGTAGGCGCTGGGCAGCGTCTGGCCGCCGACATCCACCTGGCAGCCGGTCGTCGCGAGCCCTCCCGCAGCCAGGGCCAGCAGGGTCAACCGGACGGCGGCACGGCGGGAAGGCGACGGTGAAGCGGCGGTTTCCATGATGCGGCCCCGAAGAATTCGCGGTTGGTTCCGGCGGAGTTCGATTCCATCCAGGCGGAGGCCGATGGCTCGGAAGCGATCCACCGTCTGCATGGAGCAGTGGTGGTATCGACCGTTGCAGTCCGCAAACTTGCGACAACCGGGAAAATCGATGCGTTCCGACCGCTCGACCAACGACTCGCTCTTGCCCCGGCATCCCAGACTGCCACGGCCGTGCCGAACCGGAAGCCGGGGCCTCCCGCGGCGTCCGCCGCTTCCTGCTAAAACACCCGACATGATGTCGCGCATGGGGTGGGGACGCCTGCTGCTCGGAGGACTGCTCGCCGCGACGGCCTGCCTCTCCGCGGTCGGCGCCGTCGGCCAGGTCGTGCTGCCACCCGGCATGGGCGCGCCGGGCGGGCAGACAGTGCCCTCGCCGGGGTTCGACCTCGCGCTGCAGGGGCTCGCTGCCGGCGATTTCAAGGCGGCGCTCGAGATCGCCAATCGGGAGTATCGCGGCGCGGTCCGGGCCGGGGGCCAGCAGTGGATCGACTCCATCGCCGCCGCCGCGGTCATCGGCGAGTGCCAGTTCGAACTGGGCAACCTGCGGGAGGCGGTCGCCGCCTACGACGACGCCCTGCGGCTCTCCGCGCTGCACGGTGACTGGCTGCTGTGGGTGCAGTTCCCACCCACCGGCCCGCGGCCGATGACGCAGCAGCGGGGGGCGACATGGGGCCGCAGCCAACGCGGTGCCTCGCCGTCGGTGATTCCCGAGAAGATGTCGATCAGGCAGGGTACCGCGGATCCGCAGCGCGTGCTGCAGCAGGGGGGCGTGCTGACGGCGCCGGTCAACTACCCGGTCCGGCCGCAGGAGATCATGCGTGCGCTCGTGATGGCGATCTACCGCCGCGGGGTGATCCTCGGCGAGACGGGCAGGGAAGGGCCTGCGATCGTCGAGGCGACCAAGACGCTGCAGCGCCGGCCGGCCCCGCCCAACCACTATTCGCAATCGTGGGTGGAGGTGGCCCTGGGGACCGCATTGTGGGCGCAGGGCAAACCCGACGATGCGAAGCAACTGCTCGGCCGCAGCCTGCTGGTGGCGAGCCAATACGACCACGCGCTGACGTCGTGGGCCCTGATCGTGATGGGCCGGATCGAACTCGAAGCGGGGCAGCCCGCCGCGGCTGCGAGGCTCTTCGAGGAGGCGACCTACACCGCCGCCGATTACCGCGACGCGCGGGCGCTGGAGGAGGCGTTTCGCCTCCTGGCCGTCGCGTCGCTGGTGGCGGGGGTGCGTGGCGTCCCGCCGGCGATCCGCGGCGGCGCCGAGTGGGCGAAGGGCCCGCTGCCCTTGCTGCGGGCGGTGCTCCTGGGGATGGAGGCGGAGGCGCTGGCCGTCGCGGGTGAACCGCAGGCCGCCGCCGCCGTGCTCGCCGAGATCGACAGCCGCATCCTCCGCGGCGATCCCGGCCGCGGGCAGGTGGGCGGCCAGCGGGCCTATGCGGCGGCGCTGACCGCCTACGCAGCGGGCACGCTCGCGGTGGGCGATCGCGAGCTGGAACGCGCCGTGGCGATCGCCCGGGGACGGAGCGGTTTGCTGTTCCGCACGGAGCGTCTGGTGGAGTCGCTGCT
>Ga0214917_10001525_pt1 | contig 29634 bp, 24 predicted proteins | sample LL_1208_BB_MetaG_FD_177983 | JGI IMG/M metagenome (GOLD analysis project Ga0214917, IMG submission 177983) | Freshwater microbial communities from Lake Lanier, Atlanta, Georgia, United States - LL_1208_BB | ecosystem: Environmental > Aquatic > Freshwater > Lake | place: USA: Georgia | collected... | reverse complement strand
ATCCGTCGGGAAGTACATATCGTTGACGGTAAGGAAATCATATTATATGCCATGTAGATCCTTAACAAGGATTATTTGCAAAAAACTAACCATCTTCAAAAGATTAAATTATTTGGTAATTAGTACTTAATTCTTGGGAATTAGTAAGTAACCAATCCCCAATTACCAATCACCCGTAATGCTAGCGAGAAACAAGCATCCGCTGGAGAACTACCCTTTATAAAACCAAGCATTTTAATTTCAAGCAAAATTTTTTGTGGCGGTACACAAATCGTCTTCTCTGTGACATATTCCATCCTTTTAATCAAAAAATTCATAAAAATCACAGTTAAGACAAAAAATCCATTCGCCCTGGAATCATTATAGGTTATCTCACTTTTTATTGATTTTGAATCCCCGAAAAAAAAGCTCGAAGTATGGCGTCTGTGTCAGATTTCTATTTTTTCCTCTTATCATAATCTGGGTCTTCAAACCACACCAACGATTTATCATCGGGATGTCCGTTATAAGTAACGGTAATTTCATCACCGGGGAATATTTCCCTGATGGCATGAATTTCCATCGTTTCATCCTCCGGATCTACAAAATACCTGGCGTTGGGTTCATAATCATGATTGTATAATGACCCAAATCCTAAGGCTATAGCACATTGATTTTCCTCATCTCCCCATAGAAAATAATAATCATGAAGAGATGAATCATGAATTTTCTGAAAATCTTCAGTAGGTAATACAATCATAGGGCAAACTTCAATGAGGGTACCAACAGAAATATAGATGGCTGAAAACACGCCTCTTCCGCCTTTTTCACTGGTTGCGAAATATATACCGGGTAATCTTTGCATTGGCTTATTTTTTTAATTACAAGGTACAAAATAGCTTCGAAGTATTCTTGTACCTTATATTATTACCACTTTTCTACACTTTTAATCGACTGATTATTAGTTAGGTATAAAGTGCATTTTTTATCATTATTAAGTTATATAATATTATAATATATATAAGATTGAAAAATAATGTATTAATTATAGGCATTTGAAATATTCATTTTTTTTTATATATTTTTTATAAAAAAGTGGAGGAAAGTGGTAAAAAGTGGAAATTATGACTTATATTTGACAAGCAAAGGAACAAAACGAGATGAATCAGCTACTCGGCGAATATGAGTGTAAAATCGACGAAAAGAGTCGTATGCGTCTGCCTAGTGGATTGATAAGTCAATTAGGACAAAGAGAATCCTATAGTTTTGTGGTTAACAGGGGGTTTGAAAAATGTTTAATGTTATACCCAGAGGAAGTCTGGTTAAAAACGACTGAGGACATTAATCAGCTAAATGTTTACAGCAAAAAGAACAGAGAATTAGTCCGCTACTTTTACAGGGGAGCTCAAAAAGTTGAGATGGATAGTGCGGACAGAATTTTGGTTTCTCGTCGTTTGCTGGAATATGCGGGTATTGAAAAAGAGGTTATTTTATCCGCATTTAATGATAGAATTGAAATTTGGGCTAAAGAAGTTTATGATCAGCTCATGGATGATGAGCCAGTTGATTTTTCCGATTTAGCTGAAGAAATATTAGGACGTGGTAAACAAACTTTGGAAGATTAATATCGCAGAGTATGTATCACGAGCCAGTTTTAGCAAATATCTCCGTGGAAGCACTAGAAATAAAGTCTGACGGAGTTTATGTCGATGCCACTTTTGGGGGTGGCGGACATGCTAAAAGAATTTTAGAAAAATTAAGTGACAAAGGTCGCTTAATAGCTTTTGACCAAGATCCCGATGTCATCGGGAATGTAACACACGATGAAAGACTAATTTTTGTACCCCACAATTTCAGGTATATCCGTCGGTTTTTAAAATTGAACGGATACCTGAAAGTGGACGGTATATTGGCCGATCTGGGTGTTTCATCACATCAATTTGACACAGAATCAAGAGGATTTAGCTTTCGGATGGAAGGGCCACTCGATATGAGAATGAATCCTCTTTCAGGAAAACCTGCTGCTGATATTCTAAATACATATTCAGAGGATCAGCTGGTTAAATTGTTGAGTGATTGGGGAGAAGTAAGAAATGCAAAATCACTGGCAGCTGCTTTGGTTGAAGCAAGAAAAACCAGGCCTTTTAATGAAATCCAAGGTTTCCTGAATGTAGTGGATCCTTGGGTCAGAGGTCAAAGACCAAGATATTTGGCACAGGTTTTTCAGGCTTTAAGAATTGAGGTAAATGAGGAGATGCTCGTGCTTGCTGATTTTTTACAACAATCAGTTGATCTTTTAAATGAGAATGGGGCATTGGTAGTTATTTCCTATCATTCCTTAGAAGACCGGTTGGTAAAGAATACCTTGCGATATGGTAACCCTGAGGGAAACTTACAGCAAGATTATTTTGGAAATATTTATCGTCCTTTCAATATAATAACAAAAAAAGCAATTTTACCTGACGCTCAAGAAATTAGGATTAATTCAAGAGCCAGAAGTGCTAAGTTAAGAATAGGACGAAAACTCCCTGTTATTTAGTTTTAGCCCTGAAATACAGATTGGGCATCTGTAGGCTTTGAGAAAACAATTTTTATGACACGTAATAAGGGGTTGCGAAAATTTATATTATTAGAATTTCTCGGTTCTGATGAAATCTTTAGTAAACTGGTATATATCGTCTTTATTGGCTTCCTCGCCATGTTGTATATCGCAAATTCCCATTTTTCAGAGAAAAAAATCAGACAAATTCAGGTTCTTCAAGATGAGATAAAAGAATTACGCTGGGAGTATATGACTCTGGCTTCTGAAAACAGAGTTAAAGCTCAACGTTCAGAAATGGCAGATCGGTTCGCTGTATTAGGCTTACAACCTTTTGAACGTCCACCGTTTAAGTTAGTAATTAACCCTAAAAAATCTTATTGAGCTATGGAGGTTAAAAACGAAGTGCTTTTTAGAATGTATTTTCTTCTTTTTGGACTGGTGCTTCCTTTTGCCTGCCTTGTTGCCTATAAATCTTATTTTTTAACCATGGTGGAGGGTGAAAAATGGAAAAAACTGGGAAAAGAGCAAAATATCAAACTCAAAAATCTTGAGGCTAACCGAGGTAATATTTATACTTCAGATGGGGCTCTATTAGCTACTTCCATTCCATACTTTGATGTCTTTTTTGATCCCGTGGCCTCCGCTGAAATCGATTTTAATCAACAGATTGATTCTCTCTCTTACCTATTACATCACTCTTTGGGTTGGCAAAAAAGTCCAAAATCAATTAGAGCTGAACTGAGCCAGCTAAGAAAAACAGGTAAAAACCGTAGGATCTCAATTAAACGAAAAATTTCATATACTGAATTAAATAGGATTAAACAATTTCCTCTCTTCAGACTGGGTCAGTTTAAAGGTGGAATTATTGTGGAACAGTCAAGCAAAAGAAGATTGCCTTTTAATTTGCTTGCTCAGAGAACCATTGGATATTTGAGAGAGGGTGCAATGCCTGTAGGCATAGAAGGTTCATTCAATAATACGCTTAAAGGGGCCCCTGGCAGTCAATATATGCTAAGGGTAAGCAGGAAAAATGATATTTGGCTACCACTTGAAAATTTGAATAGCATTAATCCAAAAGATGGACATGATGTGGTAACAACATTGGATATCAATTTCCAGGAAATTACGGAAAATGCACTTCTTAAAGCCATGAAATATCATGAAGCTGAATGGGGGACTGCCGTAGTCATGGAGGTCGAAACAGGCGCTATTAAAGCAATCGCTAATCTTGGATCCTTTCAAGGATCCTACACTGAAGGTTTTAATTATGCTATAGGTATGTCTGTTGAACCTGGTTCTACCTTCAAAGCTGCGACCATGCTAGCTATTCTTGAAAATACTTCCATTGACTTAAATGAAGAAGTTCAAATTTCACAGGGAGTAGCCAGTTTCTTTGGAGATAAAATGGTCGATGTCGCCGAAGAAAGTAAAAGTTTAGAATCAATTTCTGTTAATAGAGCCTTTGAAATTTCATCAAACGTAGGAATGGCCAGAACCTTGGGTCGCTACTTTTCTGGTACACCTGAAGAACCCGGAAAATTATCCGCCAACCGGTTTATACAATCATTAGAGAAATTTAACCTGCATAATACCGTGCAAACAGATATTGATGGTGAGGCTAAACCCTATTTTAAAAGAGCATATAGCAGTGAAGATAACTGGAGTGGTACAACCCTTCCCTGGATGGCAATCGGTTATGAATTAAGTTTAACACCATTACAACTCCTTAACTTTTATAATGCCATTGCAAATGATGGCAAATTAATGCGTCCCTTCCTTGTTAAAGGGGTTCAACATGATGGTGCTTGGATTCAGGAATTTACTCCCGATGTTGTGAAAAGGAAGATTGCCGGTACTGAGTCAATTGTTAAAATTCAGGAATTACTTCGTAATGTTGTCGTTCGTGGAACAGCAAAGAAACTCAGTACCTCCCAGTATTCTTTTGCGGGAAAAACTGGAACCGCTCAAACCGGTTATCAAAGACTCGCTTCTAATGAAGTACATAAAGGAGGCTACAGAGCTTCATTCGTAGGTTATTTTCCTGCTGAAAATCCTAAATATTCCTGTATTGTTGTGATTCATAATCCAGTTAAAAACGGGTACTATGGCAGTGATGTCGCTGGTCCCGTTTTTCGCGAAATTGCCGATAAAATCTATTTTTCATCCATCGATCTTCATCCAGCAGTAAATAAAAAAGATAAACCTGTTCTTGTGCAGGCAGGCTTACCTGGTTTTGATTTCGGAAGTTCAAAAGATATCCAACATCTTATAGAATACCTGGAAATCCCTTTTAAAGGTCATTTTGATGCAAAATGGACAGTCCTGCAGGGGAATAAGGATTATCTCGACATAAAAAAACCCAATATACAACAGCATAAAGTCCCTTCTGTACTGGGCGCAGGCCTAAAGGATGCTTTATTTATTCTTGAAAATAAGGGTTTAAAAGTTACTATTGATGGGGTGGGAAAGGTAGTTCACCAATCTATCCACCCAGGAACAAAAACAAATGGTCAAACGATTCACCTGATACTGAGATGAAGAAATTGAATCAACTTTTATCACTAGTGCCTCATCACCTGGAAAAAGGTAACCTCGACCTCTCCGTATCGGGGATAACGGCCGATTCACGCGTGGTAACTTTGGGTTCTGTTTTTGTTGCTATTAGAGGGGTTCAAACAGATGGTCACCAATTCATCCATCATGCAATATCAAAAGGTGCTTCATGTATCATCTGCGAATCTATTGTACCAGATATCCCAGATCAAATATGTGTCATTAAAGTTGAAAATGCTTCACTTTCTTTTGGATGGTTAATGTCTGCATGGTTTGACTTTCCAACCCGGAAATTAGCAGTAGTTGGGGTTACAGGAACAAATGGTAAAACAACAACGGCAACTTTACTTTTTGAATTATTTACCTCATTAGGATTTAAATGTGGGCTCATTTCAACCATCGAAGTTAAAATAGGAGAAAAAATTATACCTGCAACCCATACAACTCCTGATGCTGCTCAACTGCAATACCTTTTTGCCGAAATGGTTTCTTTAGATTGTCAATACGCTTTTATGGAGGTTAGTTCTCATGCTATACATCAAAACAGAATAGCTGGAATTCAATTTAAAGGGGCTATTTTCACAAATATTACCCATGATCATCTGGATTATCATGGTACTTTCGATCATTATTTAAAAGCTAAAAAGCAGTTTTTTGATGATTTACAAAAAGATGCTTTTGCATTGGTTAATACGGATGATAAGAGAGGGCTTATTATGGTACAAAATACCAAGGCTTCTATTAAAACCTATGCTCTTAAAAGAATGGCTACTTTTAAGGCTAGAATGATTACCAATGGGCTGGATGGTTTGCACCTCGAAATAAATGAAAAGGAATTGTTCTCTCGGCTAATCGGCGAGTTTAATGCTTATAATCTTACTGCAGTATATGCTGCTGCAACCTTACTGGGTGTAGATGAAACTTTACTTCGAACTAAATTAAGCGGGCTTTCTGCAGCAGTAGGCCGATTTGATTATTTTCGGGTTCCTCAATCAAAGGTTATGGCTATTGTCGATTATGCTCATACACCTGATGCACTGGAGAAAGTCCTGGAAACAATCCATAAAATGAAACCTGCCAAAGTAAGGGTTATTACCGTAATAGGATGCGGTGGTGACAGGGACAGAGATAAAAGACCCGCTATGGCAAAAGTAGCTGCCAATTTAAGCAACCTAACTATTTTAACTTCAGATAATCCCAGGACAGAGGAACCGGTAGCCATCATAAATGATATGGCTGCCGGACTTTCCTCAGAAGAACTTAAAAATACCCTTCGGATTACCGACCGAAAGGAAGCTATTCGCACAGCTTGTCATTTAACTAAAGATGGTGACATTCTGCTGGTTGCTGGGAAAGGACATGAACCTTATCAGGAAATAATGGGCGTAAGATATCCTTTTGATGATAAGAAAGTATTGCAGGAGACATTATTAGGAGATGATAATCAATTAAATAATTAATTCCTATGTTGATAGATCTTTTTGACTGGCTGAACCGAAATATCGGACATTTTCCTGGAGACAGACTCTTCCAGTATATTACCTTCCGTGCAGGATTGGCAGTTATTTTTTCCTTATTGATTTCACTCGTTTTTGGTGGTGTTATTATCAATTATTTAAGGAAATTACAAATAGGAGAATCTATTCGTGATCTTGGCCTTCAGGGACAGTTACAAAAGAAAGGAACCCCTACCATGGGAGGTATTATTATTATCCTGGCTATTTTGATTCCTACGCTGCTTGTCAGTCGTTTAGATAATATTTATATTATAATGATGATTCTGGCAACTATCTGGATGGGTATCATTGGTTTTATAGATGATTATATAAAAGTTTTTAAAAAAGATAAACAAGGGCTTAAAGGTAAATTTAAAATTGCCGGACAGATAGGATTAGGTTTGATTATTGCCATCATGATGCTGGGAAGTGATGAAATTGTGGTTCGCATGGATACAGAGGAGGCTTTGGCACTGGGATTAAATGATTCCGATAGAATAGGTGATTTTATTTATATCCCAACAAGTCAAGGTGTATCTGAAAAGGCAGACTATAAAACAACTTTGACTAATATTCCTTTTATGAAGGGGAATCAGTTAAACTATTCGGCATTTATACCTGTAAAAACTCAGGTAAATAAATACTGGATTTGGTTGATTTTTATTCCCATTGTCATTTTTATAGTTACCGGAGTTTCTAATGCGGCAAATCTAACCGATGGCTTAGATGGTTTAGCTACGGGTATTTCAGGAATTATTGCACTGACCCTCGGAATTTTTGCTTATGTTTCAGGAAATGCCATAGCAGCAAATTATTTGAATATTCTTCATTTGCCAGGGTCTGGAGAACTGCTCATTTTTACAGGTGCTTTATTAGGAGCTTGTTTAGGATTTTTATGGTACAACAGTTTTCCCGCTCAAATCTTTATGGGGGATACAGGAAGTCTTACTTTAGGCGGTATCATTGGTGCTTTAGCCATCATTCTCAGGAAAGAACTTATTCTGCCCGTTTTGTGCGGGGTATTTGTGGTTGAAAGTTTGTCTGTAATTATTCAGGTGGCTTACTTTAAATATACAAAAAGGAAGTATGGAGAAGGGAAACGTATTTTTTTAATGTCCCCAATTCATCATCATTTCCAAAAAAAGGGAATTCATGAAGTGAAAATTGTAACTCGATTTTGGTTAGTCGGTGTTTTATTAGCTGTTTTTACACTCATAACACTTAAAATTAGATGAGATGATACAAGGAAAACGTTTACTGATATTAGGTGGTGGTGAAAGTGGTGTTGGAGCCGCCTTGTTGGGTAAAAAACAGGGCTGGGAGGTTTTTTTGTCAGAAAAGGGTTCCATTGGTGATGCTTATTTGAAGATATTACAAGAAAATGATATTGCTTACGAGGTAGGTTCTCATAATTTACTTCGACTCATGACGGCCGATATAGTGGTTAAAAGTCCAGGAATACCTGACCATGTACCCGTTGTTAAACAACTGCTTGAATCAGGAAAAACAATCATCTCCGAGATTGAATTTGCTTCTTGGTACACCCAGTCTTTTATCATTGGAATAACGGGTACAAATGGAAAAACCACCACTACGCGACTAATCTACCATCTTTTAAAGACTGGTGGACTCGATGTAGGTTTGGGTGGTAATATTGGATTAAGTTTTGCAGCATTGGTAGCTAATTCGCCTAAACCATTTTATGTCCTTGAACTAAGTAGCTTTCAATTGGATGGAATTGTAAAATTCAGACCTGATATTTCTATTCTATTAAATATTACACCAGATCATCTTGACAGATATCAGTATAAACTGGATTTATATGCAAACTCAAAATTTAAAATAGCTGAAAATCAATCTGAAAATGATGTTTTTATCATCAATGAAGATGATAAAGAAACTGCACAAAGATATATTAATTATTATTTATCTCCCAAGTTGGTGAAGATCTCCCAATCTATGTTGTCTGGTAACCGGTTAAATGTAGCCGGTTACCTTTTTGATTTGCAAAACACGGTACTTCTCGGTAAACACAATGCAATGAATGCGGCTTTTGCTATTCAGACAGCTTTGCTCCTTGGTGTTAATGCTTCCTCTATTCAACATGGATTAGAAAGTTTTAAGAATGATCTCCATCGGCTTGAAAAAGTCAGGACGCTAGATCATGTTTTATTCATTAATGATAGTAAAGGTACCAATGTAAATGCAGTTTATTATGCCCTTGAAGCAATGGAAAAACCTGTTATCTGGCTCGCTGGAGGTCAGGATAAAGGAAATGATTACAATGAAATAATTCCTTTAATCCAAAGTCGTGTTAAAGCTTTAATTGCTATTGGGGCAGATAATAAGCCCCTTAAAAGGGTTTTCAAAAATATGGTTCCATTTTATGAAATTACGGATATGAGAGAAGCAGTAAAACAAGCTTTTGCTTTGGCTCGGCCAGAAGGTATTGTTTTGTTATCTCCCGCTTGTGCCAGTTTTGATCTTTATAAGAATTACGAAGATAGGGGAAATCAGTTTCGCAATGCTGTTAACACTTTAATTTCAGAATCATGAACACCTTATTTTCAAATTTAAAAACGGAATTAAAAGGAGATCGGGTTATCTGGGTTCTTATTGCCTTAATGACGCTGGTTTCCTTATTAGGGGTTTATTCATCTACCGGCAGTCTTTCTCATAGAGAGCAAGGTGGAAATACAGAGTATTATCTGATAAAACAAGGATTTATTATCCTTTTTGGTTTTTTTGTAATGTATGTGCTTCATCGATTGCACTATCTACGTTATCACAAGATTGCACCTTTTTTATATTTTCTTGCTGTCCCCCTTTTGATTTTCACCCTTTTATATGGGGTAGAAGTAAATTCAGCACGCAGATGGCTTGAAATCCCCTTTTTGGGATTTACCTTTCAGACATCAGATTTTGCCAGAATGGCATTAATTTTATTTTTAGCAAGAACTATTTCTTCAAAGCAATCTCATATTAAAGATTTCAAAAGTGCCTTTATTCCTTTGTTACTTCCCGTTCTTTTGATTTGCTTTTTGATAGCACCAGCTGATTTGTCGACCGCCATATTACTCTTTTCAACTTGTATTGCCATGATGTTTGTCGGAAGAGTTTCAGTCAAATATATATTTATGTTGATTTTACTGGCGGTCATTTCATTTTCTATTCTGGTCCTTATTGGACAGTTTTTTCCAGATATGGTCAGAGTAACTACTTGGATATCAAGAATCAAAGAATTTACCAGTGATTCAATGGGTGGATTTCAGGTTCAACAATCCAAAATTGCCATTGCCAATGGAGGTCTTTTTGGCATGGGACCAGGAAATAGCTTCCAAAGAAATTTCTTGCCTTCTTCCTATGCCGATTTTATCTATGCAGTATTGGTAGAAGAATATGGTTTAATTGGCGGACTATTCGTTATTGCACTTTATTTAGGATTTTTCTTTCGAATAACCAGAATGGTTACTAAAAGTAAAAAAGCCTTTGGTGCGATGGTGGTGACGGGACTTGGTTTTAGTTTCGTCTTTCAGGCCTTCATTAATATAGCCGTTGCAACCCATCTGGTCCCTGTAACAGGGGTTACTTTACCTATGATTAGTCTTGGTGGAACTTCCATCGTTATGAATTGTATCTCCTTAGGAATTATTCTTTCGGTGAGCAAATATGTTGAATCTTCTAATAAAGTACCCGATGGCTCAGCAGGATAAATTTAAGGTTGAAAATAATAACCCGCGTATTCTTATCAGCGGAGGAGGCACAGGGGGACACGTCTTTCCTGCAATTGCTATAGCTGATGCCATCAAAATGAAATATCCTGAAGCCACTATTCTTTTTGTGGGCGCTCAGGAAAAATTGGAAATGGTGGCAGTTCCAAAAGCTGGATACCCTATCAAAGGATTATGGATTTCAGGATTTGACCGTAGTTTCAGTACAAGAAATTTCCTTTTTCCTGTTAAAGTGGTCAATAGTATCTGGCAATCTTTTTCAATTTTATCTCGCTTTAAACCTGATGTGGTTGTAGGGGTAGGGGGGTATGCGAGCGGCCCTGCTTTATTTGCTGCTTCTTTATTGAAAATACCTGCTGTTATTCAAGAACAGAATTCTTATGCCGGGGTAACAAATAAAATCTTAGCTGCATTTGCTAAAAAAATCTGTGTTGCTTTTCCTGATATGGAGGCAGTTTTCCCTGTTGAAAAATTAGTTTTAACAGGTAATCCGGTAAGAAAAAACTTATATCCCTCTAATTTACCGTCTAAGGAAGTCGCTTGTAAATTCTTTGATTTAGATCCATCAAAAAAAGTAGTTTTTGTAGCAGGTGGAAGCATGGGAGCAAGAACGATTAATCAGGCTATAATTGAAGGCAAGGATTTGATTCAGACCTATCCAGATATTCAATTTATTTGGCAATGTGGGAAATTTTATGCAGAAAGTTGTCAGAATAGTGAATCGGGTAAAATGAGACATGTGAAGGTTATGCCTTTTATTGAAGACATGGCTATGGCTTATCAGGCTGCCGATTTAATTGTTAGTCGTGCAGGTGCTCTTACTATTGCAGAAATCTGTTTGTTAGGAAAACCTGCCTTGCTGGTGCCGTCACCGAATGTGGCGGAAGATCATCAGACTAAAAATGCCCTTAGCTTACAACAAAATGCTGCTGCTCTTACAATTAATGACAAGGATGCAAAACAGGATTTACTCCCTGAAATCTTCAAACACATCGAAAATAATGATTGCTTAGAAGCTCTGGGTAGAAATGCACGTCGAATGGGCTTTCCTGATGCTGCAGAAAAACTGGCAGATATTATTCTTCAATATGTCCCTCAGGACCATAAAAATCTGGCAAAATGAAGAAATTATCTGACCTAAAAAATATTTATTTTATCGGGATTGGTGGTATCGGCATGAGTGCTATTGCCAGATATTTTAATGAGAGGGGAGTAATCATTTTTGGATATGATAAAACGGAAACAATTTTAACAAATCAACTTTCCATAGAGGGAATGGAAATTTGTTATGAACATAATTACAAGGAACCTTTTCCAACCGATATCGATTTAGTAATTTATACTCCTGCAGTTCCTCTTTCGCATCCCATTTGTACCTATTTTTCAAACACAGGTATTCCTTTTTTGAAAAGAGCAGAGGTTCTGGGATTAATAAGTCAGAATATGAGGACGATAGCCATCGGAGGAACCCATGGAAAAACAACTACCTCTTCTATTACGGCTCATCTTTTAAAAGTGGGAGGAATAGATTGCACCGCTTTTCTCGGAGGTATTGTTGAAAATTTTGGAGGAAATTATGTCGCAGGAAATTCCGATTGGGTAGTGATAGAGGCCGATGAGTTTGATCGCTCTTTTTTGCATTTACATCCAGAAATAGCTTCTGTATTATCAACGGACGCGGATCATTTAGATATTTACGGAACTTATGAGTCCCTTATTGAAACAGGATTTAAGCCATTTGCCGCTCAAACGGCAGAAAATGGTTTATTTCTGGTGCAACATGCTTCTGAATCGCTTTTCCCAGCGACTAAAAACAAAGTTTCTTTTGGCGTTGAAGAGGGTAATTGCAAGGCTGTGAATATCAGACTTACAGAAAATGGTTTGGTTTTTGATTACCAAAATGAAGCTCAAAAAATTGATAATCTATTATTTACATTGCCTGGAAGGCATAATATTTTAAATGCAGTGGTAGCTATTACCATTGCCTTGCGACTAGGTGTAAGTCCCGATGCTATAAGGTCCGGTTTATTATCCTTTAAAGGGATACAAAGAAGGTTTGATGTAAAACTTAAAAATGATAAGATTACTATTATTAGTGATTATGCGCATCATCCTACAGAATTAAATGCGGTTATTGCAGCAGCAAAAGAACTTAATCCGGGAAAAAAAATAACAGGCGTTTTTCAACCTCATTTGTTTAGCAGAACGAGAGATTTTTTAGAAGATTTTGCTCAGGCACTATCTGCTTTGGACGAGATACTTCTTTTACCCATTTATCCAGCAAGAGAGCAGCCCATTCCTGGAATTAATTCTGAACTTTTGTTAAATAAAATACAAAATGAGCATAAAATACTGGTGAAAATGGAGGATTTAACAAATGAATTATTGCGGGTAAATCCAGTTATTTTATTGATGCTGGGTGCAGGAGATTTCGATCGGTTATTACCCGAGATTGTTGAATTATTTAGTACTAAATCAGTAAAATTATAGGCTATGAATTCATTTTTTTCAAAATTTAAATGGAAATCATTAGGGGTTAAAATCTTAGGAATTGTTATATTAACACTTATCGTGTTAGCGATGGATTTAAGAAAAGAAACACCTGTTGGAGAAATAAAAATGAGAATATTAGCCTTGCCAGATAGTTCTTTATTAATAGAGGAAGAGGATATTTTAGCTGAATTGGACAGAGGTCTGGGTTACCAGGTTATTGGGCAATCATTCAAAACCCTTGATTTGGCAAAAATAGAAGCATTGCTGGAAAATAATCCTTTTGTGAAAGATGCGGAAGTTTTTATTGATAGCAGGAATGAACTTGGTATTAAAATCGTGCAGCGAAAACCTATCGTAAGAATTATCAGCAATAGGGGAGAACAATACTATTTAGATGAAAATGGCAATAAATTACCTCTGTCTAAACATTTTGCAGTTAACATAGTGACAGCAACAGGAGTTTACCCCCCATTTACTCCTGAATTTATGCATAAGGAAAATTCTTTGAACGATTTGTTCAGACTATGTCTGGAGATAGAGAAAGATCCTTTTTTAAAATCGATGATTGTTCAGGTTCATGTAAACGAAAAAAAAGAATTTACTTTGATTCCATTAATTGGGGATCAAAAAATTATATTTGGCGAATTTGATGATTCTATGAAAAAATGGAAAAAGTTAAAGGTGTTTTATAAAGAGGCAATGCCTTTTGTGGGTTGGAGAAAATACCGAAACCTTGACCTTAGATTCAGGAATCAGATTGTTTGCAACTGATTTGTATTTAGATTACTTATTTTGAAATATTTATTGGGCGTAATTACAAACTACTATGGAAAGAGTTGAAAAAAAACAAGATGTGGTAATGGCTATCGATATCGGTACTACCAAAGTATGTGCTATTGCTGGGTTTAAGAACGATTTAGGTAAACTTGAAGTCCTTGGAATAGGTAAGGTTAATTCAGAAGGAGTCCTCCGGGGGGTGGTCTCTAACATTGAAAAAACCGTAAATGCCATTCAGGAGGCAATTGAAATCACAAAACGTTCTGCAAACATTGAATTTAATTTAGTGCATGTTGGCATTGCTGGTCAACATATTAAAACTTTACAGCATCGGGGTCAGCTGGTAAGAGAATACAGCGATTCGGAAATTTCTCAAAAAGATATTGACCGGCTGGTTCATGATATTCATAAACTGGTTCTACCCCCGGGAGATAAAATTCTTCATGCTATTCCACAGGAATTTTCTGTTGATTCAGAACACGGTATTTTGGATCCTGTTGGTATGTCGGGGGTACATCTGGGAGCAAATTTTCATATTATTACTGGGCAGATTACTGCCACAAATAATATCTACAGATGTGTTGAAAGAGCCGGCGCAAAAGTGGCAAACATGACACTTGAACCCATAGCTTCAGCCATGGCGGTGTTAAATGAAGAAGAAAAACAGGCTGGTGTGGTCTTGGTGGATATTGGCGGCGGTACTACTGATATCACTATTTTTTATGAGGGTATTATTCGTCATACCTCTGTTATTCCTCTTGGTGGTAATATTGTCACAAAAGATATTAAAGAGGGTTGCACCGTTATGCCTTCTCATGCGGAAAATTTAAAAACAAAATTTGGATGTGCGCTCTCAGACGAGGTCTTTGAAAATAGAATTATTTCAATACCAGGACTTAGAGGCAGAGATCACAAAGAAATTTCTGAAAAAAATCTTTCCTTGATTATTCAGGCAAGAATGGAGGAAATTTTCGATCATGTTTTTACTGAAATTTCTAGTTCCGGTTACGGTAAAAAACTAGTGGCAGGTATCGTGCTGACTGGCGGAGGGGCTCTTTTGAGGCATGTTGAAAAACTTGCTGAGCTGCATACCGGATTACCTGCCAGAATTGGTTTACCTGTAGAACACCTCGCTCACGGTTACTCGGAAAAATTGTGCAGCCCCATTTACGCAACTGCCATTGGGCTGTTGCTTAGGGGAATCGAAGATAAAGAAAAGGGAAAAATTAAATCTCCTGAAAAAGTTTTGAAACCTCAGATTACTGATGAAGTTAAAGGGGTAAATGAAGCTCCTAAAGGGGGAATTATTAATATAATCATTGAGAAAACGCGCGAATGGTTTGATTCAGAACCTGATTCAGATCTTTAAAAAGTGAAGTTTTTTAATTAGATTACCCAAAATATTAAAAGTATGATTTACGAATTTCCAAAAGACGATAGTCCAATCATAAAAGTTATTGGTGTTGGTGGGGGTGGCAGTAATGCAGTCACTCACATGTATAAGCAAGGTATTGTTGGCGTTGATTTTGCCATTTGTAATACCGATAATCAGGCTATGGAGAATAGTCCGGTTCCTACAAAAATAAGACTTGGACCCAATTTAACAGATGGCAGGGGAGCAGGATCTAAACCAAATGTCGGCAAACTGGCCTGCGAAGAATCAATTGAAGAAGTAAAAAGGTATATTGAGAATAATTGTAAAATGCTCTTTATTACCGCAGGTATGGGGGGAGGAACTGGAACAGGGGCAGCACCGATTATTGCCAGAACTGCCAGAGAAATGAATATTCTGACCGTTGGTATTGTTACCCTTCCTTTTTCTTTTGAAGGAAATAAAAGAACTTCTCAAGGTTTTGAAGGATTAAATGAATTGAAAAGTGCTGTTGATACCCTAATCATTATTTCAAATGATAAACTTAGACAGATTCATGGGAATCTGTCTTTATCGGAAGCCTTTTCTAAAGCAGATAATGTGCTCACCACCGCCGCCAAAGGTATTGCTGAAATTATTACGGTGCCCGGTTATGTCAATGTTGACTTTGAAGACGTAAATACAGTAATGCGTGGAAGTGGAGTGGCAATTATGGGTACTGGTCTGGCTGAAGGAAATGATCGCGCCAGAATAGCAGTAGACCTTGCTTTACATTCTCCGCTACTCGAGGATAATAATATTAATGGTGCTAAACATATTCTCCTTAATATTACCTCAGGTCTTAAAGAAGTGACCATGGACGAAATTTTTGAAATTACTGACTTTGTTCGGGAGGAAGCTGGTGATGGCAGTGAAATTATCTGGGGTAACTGCTACGATAATAAACTTGGAAATAAAATCAGTGTGACGATAATTGCTACAGGGTTTGAGCATCAGGTTACAGATAATCTTAATTTTATGCCTCAGTCAAATAAAATTAAAGTAAATCTTGAATCAGAGCCAGGATTAAGGATTTCAGAGCCCAATTTACCAAGTAGTGGTTTACAAGGTATTGGTTTTGATGGAGATAATAATAAAGGCAGAGTGATTGAGTTTGATGGTCCAGATATAAATAAAAGGAATATCAGCACAAATCCTTTAAATGAGCCTTATATTAAGAATAGCGATAAATCATCCATCCCTTCTTCTGCCTATGTAAATAGGGAAGAGGATATTAAACGACGCGAATTATTGCGTGCTCAGACACAAAAATTAAATAATCCAAAGGTTATCAGTGATATGGAAAATGAGCCAGCTTACCTGCGCAGAGGAGTGGTTTTGGAAGATATTCCTTCGTCTGGAGATAATACTTATTCACGATATACCATAAGTAAATCTAATAATCCGGAAATAACCGAAGGAAATTCCTTCCTTCATGACGTGGTTGATTAGTCTGTGTAATTACGCCTTAGTTATATTTCTAAAACAAATAAGTAGAGATTTTTTGGTGCTTTCTTTTTTGAAAGCACCTTTTTTTTGGAACGTTTTTTATCGCTTTTAACATAATATTAAAACTTTGGGCACAACACCCTGAACTAAAATAAAGTTAATATTATGAAAGATCAAACGGCTCTTTTTTTTAATACCCATCCCATGAACATCAAAAAAATCAAATTAGCCCTGACAGTAGGACTGATTAACTCCGGCACAGGGAGTACCCTTGGAAAAGTCCGCGAATTAATGCTTTCTCTAAAGGAGGACGTTGGTGCAATGCTCTCTTCTCAGGAATTGAAAAAGGCGGTGTTAGGTCCAAACATGATACAACATTCTTATGCTTTACAGTTTGAACGCTGTACGCTGAATGTTGACGTCGTTTGCCACCCTCACACCCAACAGGAAATGGTTCGTACTTTCTATTTACAGTAAGTTTTCCGTTTTTCCTTTTTTAAAAATTAACATTAACAAAGGCTGTTTCAGATTTATCTGGGACAGCTTTTTTTTCATTTTAAAGGCAAATGATAATTTATTATTAATAAAATAATTGCGTGTTCTTTTAAAAGATTATTTACCTACCTTTGTGCCCCGTAAAGAAAATTAAAATGCAAATAAGAAACATTGCCATTATCGCTCACGTTGACCATGGCAAAACCACCCTGGTTGATAAAATGCTGTTAGCCGGCAGACTTTTTAAAGATCATGAAACGCCAGGTGAATTAATCATGGACAGTAATGATCTTGAACGCGAAAGGGGAATTACCATCCTGGCGAAAAATGTATCCATTCGATATCAGGATTATAAAATTAACATTATTGATACACCAGGCCACAGTGATTTTGGGGGTGAAGTCGAAAGGGTGCTAAATATGGCGGATGGCGTTCTGCTTCTGGTAGATGCTTTTGAGGGTGCTATGCCTCAAACAAGATTTGTTCTTCAAAAAGCTTTAGGACTTGGCCTTAAACCCATTGTGGTTATAAATAAAGTTGATAAGGAAAATTGTACTCCTGATGAAGTACATGAGCAAATTTTTGAACTCATGGCTAACCTTGATGCAACTGAAGATCAGTTAGATTTTCCAGTAATCTTCGGTTCAGCTAAAAATGGCTGGATGAGCAATGACTGGAAAGTTCCAACCGATAATATTTTTCCACTGCTGGATGCTATCGTCACGTATATTCCACCACCCAATGTCTCTGAGGGTTCACCTCAAATGATCATAACTTCTCTCGATTATTCCAACTATATTGGAAGAATTGCTATTGGAAGACTTCAACGCGGAGTTATTTCTGAAGGTCAGATGGTGAGTTTATGCAAAAAAGATGGATCTATTGTTAAAAGCAGATTAAAAGCTATCTATGTATTTGAAGGTTTTGAAAAAGCTAAAGTAACAGAAATTAAAGCAGGTGAAATTGGTGCCATTGTGGGTATCGATGGATTTGAAATTGGAGATACCATTGCGGATTATGAAATGCCAGAGGCATTGCCTCCTATCTCTATAGATGAACCTACCATGAGTATGGTCTTTACTATTAATGATTCTCCTTTCTTTGGCCAAGAAGGAAAATTCGTAACTTCAAGACATGTTCGCGAAAGACTTGAAAAGGAATTGGAGAAAAATCTTGCGCTTAGGCTGGAAGATACTGGATCAGCGGATAGCTTTAGGGTATTCGGAAGAGGTGTTCTCCACCTAGCAGTATTAATTGAAACCATGAGAAGAGAAGGTTACGAACTTCAGATTGGGCAGCCTCAGGTTATTCTAAAGATTATTGATGGCGAAAAATGTGAGCCTATAGAGGAACTCACTATCGATTTGCCTGAAGATGTTTCAGGAAGGGCCATCGAAGCCGTTACCAGAAGAAAAGGCATTCTTTTATCTATGGAGCCAAAAGGTGATCGGGTGATTCTTAAGCTGGAAATTCCATCCAGAGGGATCATTGGTTTGAGAAATTACCTCCTTACTGCTACTGCAGGTGAAGCGATTATGAACCATAGGTTTTTGAACTTCCAGCCTTATAAAGGAGAAATTCAAGGTCGTCAGAATGGATCACTTATTAGCATGGAAAATGGAAAATCTATACCTTTTTCTATTAATAACCTTCAAGACAGAGGAATCTTTTTTATAGGAGCTAATGAAGATATTTACGAAGGACAAGTCGTTGGAGAAAACAACAGGCCTGGCGATTTAGTAATTAATCTTACTAAAACGAAAAAATTGACAAACATGAGGGCTTCTGGTTCTGATGATAAATTAAAAATGGTACCTCCTCGTCGGTTTAGTCTGGAGGAGGCTCTTGAATATATACAAGAAGACGAGTTAGTAGAGGCTACGCCCAATTCTCTCCGATTAAGAAAGATTTACTTAAAAGAACATGACAGAAAGCGCTACCGCAACAGTAGCTTTTCTCAAATAGAAGCTTAAATAAATGGGGGTAGTAATTGGTTTTACTACCCCTCTTTTTTTACCTTAATGTTAAGGTTGTTTCTGATTTTTCTCCGTTAAATTCAAATATTATGTTGTATTTACCCTTAATCAGATAAATATTACCATCATCCATTGCTTTTAATTTAACTGGTTTGTCCTCCTCTTTCAAACCTTTATTAGCCATAGTTTCTAAAATGGATAAAGCTGATGCTTTAACTACTCCTTTGTATTGAATGTAATTCAAACCGGTGGAAAATTCAACATCTTGCTCATGTAATACTTCTTTATTCTCTGAATATAATCGCATAACTCCTTTACCCTCTCTGGAAGTATAAACAGGTAGGGTAATTTCAGGGGTAAAAATTTCTTGCCACGGTGCCATTTTTCTTCCCCAGCGAGGACTGGCATAAGGCGAAGACGGTGTAAAAGCATGTATTAACTTTGCTTGAATGGCTGGTGTTAGTTGTTGTAATTCTTTAACAGATGCAATGTAGATAGACCTGCCGTGAGTTCCTACAACAATTTCTTTATCCCGCGGATGAATTACCAGGTCATGCACAGAAACGGCAGGTAAATTGTTTTCAAAAAGCTGCACCTTTTTTCCTCTGTCCAAAGAACAATAAAGTCCATTGTCAGTCCCTATATAAATTAAATTTTCGTTGGAAGGGTCTTCCTTTAATACATTTATAGGTTCATTAGGCAATCCTTCTCCTATTTTATCCCAGCTCTTTCCGTAATCTTCTGAAACATAGACATAAGGTTTGAAATGATCATTTCGATACCCATTTAGCGTTACATATACTCTTGATGCCTTAAATGCAGACGCCTGGATACTACTGATCCACAAATCTTTAGGTAAAGCCTGATCAATTCTGTTCCAGCTATTTCCCCCATCTGCAGTGATATGAACGAGCCCGTCATCTGTTCCAACATATATTAAACCGAAGGTTAAGGGCGATTCGTGGATACAGGAAATGGTTCCAAAAGGAACATCACCCTTTTTTCCTCCTTTGGTTAAGTCGCCACTAATTTCATTAAAGGAATCCCCTTGATTCAAAGAACGGTGAACTTTATTTGAGGCCATATATAGAATATCCTGATTATGAACAGACAAATGAATAGGGGTTTCCCAGTTCCATCGCAAAGGACGGTCTCCTAATTTATGTTTTGGTGTGATACTTTTTCGTTGACCGGTTTTAGTGTTTATTCTAAAATAATTTCCAAATTGAAATCCTGTATAAACGGTTTCATTATCTCGGGTATCTATGGCAACCTGCATGCCATCGCCGCCCATGATAGATTTAAAAGGATAATCCCCGGAATCATGCCATTCGGTATTTTCCTTATTTGTTTTTGGGCCCATCCAAACACCATTATCCTGCAGTCCACCATACACCCGATAGGGTTCAGCCATATCAACGGCGACATGGTAAAATTGACCCAAAGCTGGGGTGTTACATTTAAACCAGGTTTCACCATTATCATAGGAAATATTTATTCCACCGTCATTTCCAAGGATTAAATGACCTGGTTTTTTAGGATTTACCCATAAGGCATGATGATCAGAATGAACATTGTCTCCATTGATTGATTTCCATGTTTTTCCTCCGTTATCAGACCTTAATACTGGTACTCCTAAAACATATAACTGATTTGGATTAGCAGCGCGTATTTGTGCAAAATAATAACCATAGGTAAAGTGAACATTTTCTAAATAACCCTTTTCATGAGTTAGCTTCCATGATTTACCCATGTCGTCGGATCGATAAACTTCAAGACCGTGAACAGGTGCATCAAAAAGGGCCGAATTGGCATCTTCTGTATATTCAACCAGATTTAAAGGGGATATTTCTCCTTTTTTAACTAAATCTAAAATTTTATCTACTGTATATTCAGCTGGAAATCCATTTCTTTGCAAAAAATCCTTTATTTGATATTTTTTAAGAGAGAGAAATGCTTCTTTGGACATTGACTTAAGAGCTGACTTTGATATTTCCTCTGGGTTGGCTGAAGGCTTTGGTTCCTGGCGGAAATAATTATCAATAGCTGCAAATAGAACGGTTTTTCCTTGCTCCTGCGATACCTCTAACCCAATTCTTCCTAATCCCTCTCCATCGGGAAAGCCAGTTTGGGCAGATGTAATTTTAGTCCAGGTCTTGCCTCCATCGATACTTTTATGGATGGCGGATCCCTTTCCAGATTCAACAAAATCCCAGGCCTCTCTTGCTTTTGTCCAGGTGGCAGCATATAATATCTGACTGGCAGCAGGATCATTTATTAAATCGACAGCTCCAGTCTGTTGATCTACTTTTAGTGTATGTTTCCATGTATTTCCGCCATCTTCGGTCAGAAATACCCCTCGTTCTTCATTGGGAGAGTATAGATGCCCTAATGCGGCAACCCAAACCTTGTTGGGGTCTTTAGGGTGAAGGCGAATTCTTCCAATGTGGTGTGATTCGGCAAGTCCTTTGTGACTCCATGATTTTCCACCATCAATGCTTTTGTAAATACCAGTTCCTGCATAGGATGATCTGCTGGAATTTACTTCACCGGTGCCAATCCATATAATATTTCTAGTCCAGTCAACGGCGATATCCCCTATAGTCATCACAATTTCTTTGTCAAATAAGGGTTTAAAGGTTCGACCATTATTTTCTGTTTTCCAAAGTCCTCCAGAAGCATAAGCAACATAAAATTGGGTTGGATCATTGGGATTAACATCAATATCAGAAACTCTGCCACTCATGACTGAAGGGCCGATAGATTGAAAAGGTAAACCTCCTACCAGAGAATTCTTGCGAATTTCATTGCGCTTCAAAGCATTATCGAGTCGCTCTTTTCCCGAAGTTGCAGGATATTGAGCTATTAAAAATTGAGTGCCTGTCAGCAGCATCACGAATAAAAACAAACGATTTAGAAACATAACAATCGATTAAGGTTAATAAACAGAAAAGTTTAATTAAAAATACCAATTTTAGGTCAAGTTATTGGTTAATGCCAGTTTATTTTTCAACCATCCTTTACTTCATTTCTTTTAAAACCATTAACTCAATCATTTTTTTTATTTTTGATCCATGAAAAAGATTGACTGGTTAGTATTAAGAAGTTTTCTTCCACCCTTTATCGTTTCTTTTTTAATTGCTTCATTTGTATTAGTGATGCAAATGCTTTGGTTATATATCGATGATATTGCAGGAAAAGGTTTAGGATTGATGTTAGTTCTAGAACTGCTTTTTTATCGAAGTGTCGGTATTATTCCCATGTCACTGCCTCTTGGTATTCTTCTTGCCTCTGTTATGACGCTTGGGGCTATGGGAGAATTTTTTGAATTATCAAGTTTAAAATCGGGGGGCATTTCTCTTTTAAGGATAATGAGAGCCATTTTAGTTTTTGGGCTCTTTGCCATTCTTTTTTCTCTGTATTGTTCTAATACCTTGATTCCAATTGCTAATTTAAAGTTTGGTTCGAGAATGTTTGATATAAAACAGAAAAAACCTGCTTTGCGATTAGAAACGGGAATTTTTAATGACGATTTAGAAGGATACGCCATTCATATTGGGAGAAAAAAATCAGACGGTAAATCAATCGAAGATGTTCTGATCTACGATCATACCGCTTCAAATGTTGGGAAGTATAAAACAGTCAAAGCACAAAAAGGGGAATTAAGCATAACTAAAGATGGAAAATATATGGTTATGGTGCTTGAAAATGGCATGCAATATGCTGAAAATGGGAATAATTTGTCTCCTGGGGAAGGAAAATATCCTTATACTAGAACTAAATTTGTAAAGTGGCAAAAGGTTTTTGATCTAAGCGAATTTGAATTATCCAGAACAAATGAAGGTCTCTTCAAAGGAAATCGCTCTATGATGAGTAGTGGGGAATTGTCGATGGCTGTTGATTCAATTGTTCGTGATATGGACAAAAAAGGCAAGGAAATGGGTAATTACATGGTTGGTTTCCTGCCATATTTAACCACCGATTCTCTTTATTTAGCTAAAGTTCCACAGGAAGTTCCCATGGAAACTTCGCCAGAAAGTAATCCTTCTTATACAAAACCTGCTGTTTCTGACAATACCGCTTCTGCAGACCCTTATCAATATACCACTGACCTGGGAACGCCCGTTAAACAATTGACGGGTATAAAATTGGACACCCTTAAAAGCCTGTTAAACTCATTCCTGCCTTTTGAACGGTCACAATTGTCCAGTAAAGCAAAAAGTATCATCAGAACAATCAACACCCAGTCAAGTGCAACAGCTGAATCAGTTAGACAGCTAAATGATTCTAGGATTAAACATATTTACGACCTGAATGCTAAATATAGTATTGCTGTGGCTTGCTTTTTGTTTGTTCTCATAGGTGCACCCATGGGGGCAATCGTACGAAAAGGTGGCTTTGGCTATCCAATTTTAATTTCTACTCTTTTTTTTATGGTATTTGTTGTTCTTACCATTGTTTGCAGGAAAGTAGCTGAAAGTCTGATTATTCCCGCTGTCGCTGCAGCTTGGCTGCCTAATATTATTTTGTTCCCCATAGCTATTATACTTACCTGGCTTGCCATGAATGATTCAAGTTTATCTCTTCCCAATTTCTTTAAATTAAAGAGAAATGTTGTTTCTTAAGGATAAGTTACTTTTTTTTTCTGTTTTTTTATTTTGGGAATTTTTCCTGATTTCTTTTTTGTTGATTTATCCAAAAGGGGAGGAATTCTTTCTTTTAGATCCGTTCCATAATGCTTATTTTGATATTTTTTTTAAAATGATAACCTTCTTGGGCGATTGGCCTGCCTATCTGATTGCTTTTTGCTATTTTTTTCCAAAGTATAAGTTAAAAGGTATTTTGTTAGTATGTGCCCTCAGTATTTTAGTTCCTTTATCATCCCATTTGACTAAATCCTATTTCAAACATCCCAGACCTGGTTTATATTTTAAAAACAAGATGGAATTTCAGGAATTACATCATATTGAAGGAGTCAAACTTCATGAAGGGCTTAGTAGTTTTCCCTCTGGACACACGCTTTCTGCTTTTGCCGTTTTTTCTTTGCTCGCATTTTTCACACGTAATAAATGGCTTTTGACCCTTTCGTTTTTAATGATAGCTATTGGGGTAGGAATTTCAAGAATATATCTTTTGCAACATTTCGTGGAAGATGTCTTATTTGGGGCATTCCTGGGGGTACTTCTCGCTTTAATAATCTATTTTTTTTCTGCTCTTATTATTTTACCAGGAGCACAATCATTTCAGGGGAAAGGGTAAAGCAGGTAAATTTATTCGTTCGGGCAAAGACATTAATATACGCCAATTTTTGGGGTAATAATTATTATAACGGTCTCCAATGCCTTTGAACCACCCTAGAATCATGCCTTCATAACAAATGAGTCCCCACCCAGCATTGGGAGGTTTCATAGATGATTTTTCTTTTTTTAAATAGACTAAAGCATCATAACGATCTAATTCCCATTTGGGTAAATCTGCGTTTAAATAGGTACTATAAGCTAGTTCAGGTTCCGGTATGAAATCTTTTCCTTTAGCACTTCCCAACTTTAGCTGAGGATCAATAAATGGAAGATAATGGCTTAATAAATTGAACGTCGGAAAAATAACGGATGGTATTCCATAATAGTTACCACTATAGTCCTGTATGCCAACCAGATCATGATGATCTTTTAAAAAAGTGGATAAAGATTCTGGTAAACTAACGCTGGTTCTTGGTGCCTTTTTTGTATTTTTTTCTGGAGGCACCTGATTTAATCCACTTGTAAGTTGTAATACAGCCAGATAAAATCCTTCTCCATTTACTTTATGAGGATAACACTGAAAGCCACCCTGTTCCGTTTTTATTATCCCCCAGGTCTCGGGTATTTCAATTTCTACTTTTTTAAAAGGAAAATGCTGGCAGAGCCAGGCTACTTGTTCATCATTTTCTTTCTGATTATAAGTACAGGTGCTATAAATCAAATAACCACCCTCCTTTATTATTCCTGCGATAGGGGATAGGATCCTTTTTTGTCTTGATGCACAATGATTTACATGTTCTAAGGACCATTCATCCCGAGCTTGCAGGTCTTTTCTGAATAATCCTTCACCCGAACAAGGCGCGTCCAACAAAACCAAATCGAAAATTGGGGGCAATGCGCTAAAAACAGCCACTTCAAATGAAGAAATAAATACATGGGAATATCCCCATTTTGCCAGGTTTTGTTTTAAGATGGGAACTCTTGATTTAATTACCTCATTGGCCAGAAGAAATCCATTCTTTTCAGTAGCAATTTCTGCTAAAAGGGTACTTTTACCACCAGGGGCTGCTGCCAGATCAAGAATTGATGGGTTTTGAATCTCCCTTAATAATTTGTCAGCAATCCATTCTACCAACATAGAACTTGGGTCCTGAACGTAATAAGCGCCTGCATGAAAAGAAGGGTCAAGGGTAAAGTTGGGTCTTTTTTCAAGGGTTATTCCTCTCTTACTCCAGGGAATAGAGCGACCTTTAATGTCCAGGTAATCTCCTTTTTGAGGGTTCTTTCTGATTCCTGTTACCGAAGAGGTATTGACAATTGCATCAAGAAGGGCAAACAACTCTTTTTCATTTAAAATGTTTCCCATCTGTGTTATAAAATCGTCAGGTAATCCCTCCTTTTTCATCATTATTTATTTATATAATATTTGTATTTAATTAATAACCAATTATTTACATCAGGAAGTACTCGACTAATATAGATAATGGTGAAATAAACAAGGGTCATTATAGGGGCTCTAAAAGCTAAATCAATGTAAGCTTTTGGATAAACAGGAATAAAAAAGACGGATATCCAGCTAATAATTCCAGCTAAAAATATTTTATAATAGGCCGGAGTAAAGGGATGAAATTTCCAGTGAACATAATTGTATAATAAATAAAATGAACTGGTAATGACCATAGTTAATGCTGTGGCTATGGCAGCACCCGTCACACCGTAAAATGTTATAAAAATATAGTTTGTTCCTATAGTAATGAGTGCCATAACCGTTTTGGCTAATAAATCCATCCTATATTTATTGGAATGTATTAAAATCAGAGATGAAAAGCCTGTTGCCATGGCAAATATTTGACCAAAGCCAAGATATATTCCTATTGGAATACCAACACGATAAGGTTCACCCAATACCTTCACTGCATTATGTAGGTTTCCTAAGATGCCTGCGTAAACCAGAACACCTAAAACCAAAACTATTTTTGTTGTCCTTTGATTTAATAAATGAATTTCATGTATTTCATTTTTTTTCCAATGTCCTGCAATTTGGGGAGATATAACCGAACCAAAGGCATTTACAGGCATAGTAATTGTTGTAGAAATAAAATAAAATACAGCATAAATCCCCGCCATCGTGAAATCAATCATTCCTGATATCATCATGGTATCAATATAAGCAATTAGATTATTGCTTAACCCAGTAAACATAATGAACAATGAATAAGTAAAAATTGGTTTTAAATAAGGGGAGTGTAGAATTGGTTTGAAATTGGCATATCCTAAAAATCCTCTCCATTCTATGTGTATGACTAATAATAGAATGCTCAATAAACCTTTTATTCCATATAAATCTAAAAATAGTTTTAAATCAATATAGTCAAAATAATAGCAGATTAGAAGCACTGAGGTTAGTGCCCTGGAGAAAATCTGTGTTAAAAAAATATTAAACAGAGGTCTTTGTCTGGCAGTATTAAAGGCATCAAGGATACTTAGAAGCGTATAGGAAAGTAAATTAAAAAAAAGGAGGTAAAAATACTGACGAGCCAGTTCGCGACTTTCAAGATCCTTAATATTTAAGATGATATCCCATTTAAAGAAATATAATAAAATCCCACCTAATATAATGGCAATAATGCCAATAAATAAAACAAAAGTAAAAAAGGAATCTCTTGTTTTTTTGTCATCATTAAAATAAGGGTAAAACCGGACGATGGCGCCGGGTAAACCAAGCAAAACAAAAGTTATGATTAAATTATTGGTAAAAGAGAGCGTTTGAACGAATCCAAATATACTGGCTCCCAATATCTTAGGAAAAAGAAGGGTACTATTGACAAAACCCCATATTACACCAAGATAAAGTAAGATGGTGCCAGCAATTCCTTGTTTTTTCATAAATACATAATCTGTATGGCAGTCAATTTAGCGTTAAAAAAGGATGTCAACATCTACATCATAAGGATAGGTAATTAAATAATTCAAAGCTTCTTCAAATTCAAAGTCTTCATAAATAACCTGATACAACATTTTTGTTATTGGAAGGCGTATTTTTAATTTAAGTGCTAAATGATGAAAAATATAAAGTGTTCTTATTCCTTCTGCCAATTCAGGAGTGTCTGCTAGGAGGTTCAATCTGTTTTCACCTTTACCGAGTTTAAAACCGAAAGTAAAATTTCTACTGTTTTCACTGGTTCCAGTGGCAATTAAATCGCCTATTCCAGCGGTTCCAATAAAGGTACGTGCGCCTGCTCCAAAGGCTTTCCCAAGGGTAATCATTTCCATGAGACCCCTTGTCAGTAACATAGCCTGTATATTTTTGCCTAAACCTTTCCCCGTTATTAAGCCAGAGCCTAATGCAAAAATATTTTTCAAACCTCCTGCAAATTCAGCTCCCAATAAATCTGAAGTTCCAAAAACATGAAAAACATCACTGCTCAGCACGCTTTTTCCTGCTTGAATAACCTCTTCAAAGGGACTTCCTATAACGGTCGCTGTTGGTTGGCCTTCCATGATTTCAATGGCAAGATTTGGACCTGCCAGGCAGCCAATCCGTCTGACCGAAGTTTCTTCTTTAATGACCTGACTCATGGTCATTATGTGTTCTTTTTTTAATTTTCCATTGTTAATTTCTTCATCACTGATGGCAATGTCAAAGCCTTTTGTGGCATGAATAATAAGATGGGATGGTTTTAAAAATGGTCCAAAAAGTTGCATGACCGACCTGAATGCATCAGAGCTAATGACTGGAAAAAGAAGGGTACAGTTTTCGGCTAAATATTTGGGGTCATTGGTGGCTGTTACTTTATCAGAAAGGACGACGTTATCAAAATAATGATGCTCATTTATCTGCTTTACTACTTCTGGTCTTCGGGCAAATAATAATACAGAAACATTATGGGATAAAAGATTAGCGATGGTCAAACCAAAACTTCCAGCTCCTATTACTCCTATAAACTCTTTATTTTCAGCATTCATTATAATGATAATTAATTTATATTGCTTTTAAAGAGGCAATAAATTTTTCTGGGGTAAAGGCGTCATTTAGGGAATAATCACCAATTTTTGTTCTTACCAATCTGGTTAAATGTCCGCCTGAATATAACATTTTCCCCAGATCATAAGCCAGAGATCTGATATAAGTGCCTTTACTGCAATGTACAATAAAATCTATTTCAGGTAAATCAAAACGTAAAATTTCCAAAGAATATATCTTTATTTTACGAGCTTCCGGTTCAAATACTTCTCCTTTTCTTGCTTTTTTATAAAGAGGTTGCCCTCCCACTTTAATCGCTGAAAAAATAGGTGGAATCTGCATTAACTCTCCTTGTAATTTTCCAACAGCTTCTTGCAAAGCATCCATGGTTATGTGTTCGAAAGGATAGACCTGATCAATTTCTGATTCCGCATCATAAGAAGGGGTAGTGGCACCTAGTTTTATGGTTCCTTCATAACATTTTCCCAGTTCTTGAAGGGCGGCCAATTCCCGGGTACATTTTCCCGTTCCTAAAAGGAGCAATCCGGTAGCCATAGGGTCAAGAGTGCCAGAATGTCCCACTTTTATTTTTTTTATGCCAAGGTGAAATTTAATGGTACCTCTTATTTTGTTTACAACATCAAAGGAAGTCCAGCCAGCTGGTTTATCGATTAATAGAATAGTACCTTCTTCAAGTGCAGTTAAAGAAGGATAAGAAGAAATTCTATCCGCTGGTTGCATCATCTGGATATTAATTGGTCGCCAGATATAGGAGCATTCCGGCGCCAACTATAAGACAGTAAAGAGCAAAATAGCCTAGTTTACTGCGCTGAACCACCTTTATCATCAGATTACAAGCAAATAAACCAGTTAAAAAAGCAGCTATGAAACCTAATGCTAACGGAGCCAGTGAAAATTCTTTTACATTAAAGGCCCCATCGAGTAAATCTTTTGCCATTTTTCCAAGAATTATGGGTATGACCATTAAAAAACTGAAACGAGCTGCCTCAGTTCTTTGTATTCCCAAAATTACTGACGCAGAGATAGTGGCTCCAGATCTTGAAACTCCTGGTAATATAGCTATCATCTGTGCAATACCAATGAGGAAAGCCTCTTTCGGACCGACTTCTTTTGTCCCTGATTTAGCCTGATCAGCCCAGTATAAAATACCCGCTGTAACCAACAATAACCCACTGACAAGCACAATCTGACCTTCAAATAATTGATCTATTTCATCCTCCCATAAGAGTCCAACAAATACCGCAGGAATCATAGATAATATGATATTTCGGGAAAATAGATGAGATTCATTTATTTTAGATTTGAATAATCCGGCTAAAATTATACCTATTTCTTTCCTGAATACAAAAATGGTTGCCAGTGCGGTAGCAGCATGTAAAGTAACAGTCATCAAAAGGCCTGAGTTTAAATCTTGCTTTTCACCAAGGAAATATTGCGCAATTTCTAAGTGGCCACTGCTGCTGACAGGTAGAAATTCAGTTAAGCCCTGGACGATGCCAAGCAATAT
>Ga0214917_10001524_pt1 | contig 29654 bp, 18 predicted proteins | sample LL_1208_BB_MetaG_FD_177983 | JGI IMG/M metagenome (GOLD analysis project Ga0214917, IMG submission 177983) | Freshwater microbial communities from Lake Lanier, Atlanta, Georgia, United States - LL_1208_BB | ecosystem: Environmental > Aquatic > Freshwater > Lake | place: USA: Georgia | collected... | reverse complement strand
CGAACTGCTCGCGGATGGGCAGCCGGGAGGTCACCCGCTGTTTCGACAGCATGGCGATCAGCCGACTCCGCGCCCGCGCGGCGCCGTCCTGGTTGAGGCGGTCCGTCAGCACGTCGAGGTCGCGGGCGTCGCCCGCGACCCGCCGCAGCCTGCGCAGCCGCTTTTCGAACCACGCGCGGCGCTTCGCCGGGATCAGGGACGCGAACGCGTCGAACGCGGCCAGGGTGCGTCGCGTCGCCACCCGCAGGCCGTGGACGTGCTCCGGGGCGACGGTGTCCGAACCGGCGGCGCGCAGCTCGTCCCACACGGCGTCGAGCCGGGTCCGCAGCGTCTCCGCGGCCACCTGCCCGATCGGCAGGCGCCGGTCATTCCGCACGTGCCAGCGATCGGAGGTCGCCATCTGCTGCGAGCCGCGGGGGCGGGACCGTTCGCCCGGCGAGGGGGGCCGGGCGGGGCGCGTGCCGATCACCGCCCCGCCACTACTCTAGCGGGCCACCGTCCACCGATGCCAGCGGCCGTCGTCGGGCCGGAGTGCCGTGCCCGTGCCGGCGGCGCGACCTACTGGACGCTCACGTCGGCCGTACCCGGCCGTGCGGCCGACGGCGCGGTCGGCGGGGTGGGAGCGACGGTCTTGTGGACCACGATCCGCGAGGTGAACACGGTGGCGGCCCCCATCGAACCGTCACCGCTCCAGCGTCGGCCCGTGATCTCGACCTCGTCGCCCGGGGCGATCAGGTCGAGTTCCGCCGCGTCCACGACCATGCAGGTGGTGGCGGCGTCGAGCGGCACGGTGACGCGGCGGATCCTGCCGGCGTCAACCTTCACCTGGAGAAGCGTCGGCCGGGACTGCACGACCGTGCCGACGATCACTTCGGCCGTTCCCGAACGGATCGCATCGGGAACGAATCCGGCGGGGGGCGTCACGACCTCGACGTTCCGGGCGGGCTCCCGGGCGCGGCCCTTGTCGTCGACGCTCGCCCGGAACCGCACGGTCATTCCCGGCCTGATGGCGGCGAGCGTCGTCCGGCCGCCCACCTGCATCTGCGTGACGCCGGCCGGATGCAACTGGGCGACGAGGACGGCGGCATCCGGCGCGGCATTGGCGCCCTCGGTAAACGCGACCATGCCGCCGGCCAGCGTGCCCGTGGTCGCCCGCACGCGGCCGGTGAACGTCTCCTCCGGAAGGTTGTCGATGACGATCTTGTTGCGTTCGACCGGAACCGTGATCGCCTTGTTCGTGCCCCGGCAGGCACCGAGATTCCAGAGCCGCTCGTACGACTTCTGCAGGGCGGCCGACTTGTAGAACGTGCCCCAGTGCAGCGTGCCGTCGGGCCGCACGGCCGGCTGCAAATCCTGGGATTCCGCGTAGGGGTTGTACGGGGTGGGCTGGGCGCATGCGGCCGGGCCGAGGGCCGCGAGCAGTCCGGCGACGGTCGCCCCGACGGCGATGGCACGGCCGCGGGACGGCGAGGGAAAGGAGCGAGGCATGGCGTGGCTTCCTGCGGAGGCGAGACGGGCACCGGCAGAGGGCCGCCGTCCGGCCGTGCAACTGACCGCCGCGTCCCTCCCTAGGACGATAGTTCGGCGATCCTGCGCAGGCAAAACAATCTGCCACCGCGGGGCGGGAGCGTGCCGGTCGTAACGATCGCAGCGTGCCGCCGCCATCCGGACCGGTCCGCGGCGGTCCGTGCGGCAGACGGCTACAGGTCCTCGGAGGTCGGCTCCCCGAGCGTCGCGATCCCGCCCTCGAGCGCGCCCGACGCACCGGCCTCGTCTCCCAAGCCGGCCGCCTCCAGCAGCGGAAACTGCCGGGCCAGCACGTTGTCACGGTCGATCCGCAGGCTGTCGAGCGCCTCGGGCCTCACCCGCACCTCCGCCGACTGGAACGTGTTGAACCCGGTGCCGGCCGGGATGAGATGGCCGAGGATGACGTTCTCCTTGAGGCCGACGAGGTTGTCGACCTTGCCGGCGAGCGCCGCCTCGGTCAGGACCTTGGTGGTCTCCTGGAAGCTGGCGGCCGAGATGAAGCTCGAACTCTGCACGCTCGCCTTCGTGATGCCGAGCAGCTGGGTGCTGGCCGTGGCGGGCTTCGGCTTCGTGCCCTTGGCGGGCGTGCCGCCGAGGGCCTCGATCTGGGCGTTGCCCTGCGCCAGGACGTCCTTGGGGACGACGCTGCCCACGGCGAACTCGCTGTCTCCCTTGTCGGTGATCCGCAGCCCGCCGGCGATCTTGTCGTTGGCCTGCTTGAACTCGAACTTGTCGAGCACGCTGCCGGGGAGCAGGTCGGTGTCGCCGACGGTCTCGATCTTCACCTTCCGCAGCATCTGCGAGACGATGATCTCGATGTGCTTGTCGTCGATATCGACACGCTGGCTGCGGTACACGTTTTGGATTTCCCGCACCAGGTACCGCTGCACCTCCTCCTCGCCGGAGATCCGCAGGATGTCGTGCGGCACGAGGGGGCCGTCCACGAGGGCCTCGCCGGCCTTGACGATGTCACCGGCATGCACCCGCAGGTGCTTGCCATGGGTGACGAGGTGCTCTCGCTCGACGCCGCTCTCGTTGCGCACGATGATCGTCCGCTTGCCGCGACGCTTCTCGCCGAGCAGTTCGATCTTGCCGTCGATCTCCGCCATGATCGCGGGATCCTTCGGCTTGCGGGCCTCGAAGATCTCGGTCACGCGGGGCAGACCGCCCGTGATGTCCTGCGTGCCCGATGCCTCGCGGGGCGTCTTGGCGAGCACGTGTCCGGCGGCCACGGTCTCACCCTGCGAGACCTCGATGTAGGCCTTCTCCGGCAGGTAGTAGAAGTCGAGGATCTTGCCCGACTCGTCCTCGAGCACGACCTGCGGGTGGTACACGCCCTTGTGCTCCATCACCATGCGGCGCAAGTGGCCGCTGGGATCCTTCTCGACGCGGAGGGTTTCCCCCTCCACGACGTCCTCGTAGCGGACCTTGCCGGCGACCTCGGAGAGGATCGGGATCGAGTGCGGGTCCCACTGCACGAGCACGGTGCCCGGCTTCACCTCCTCGTTGTCGGCGACCTTGAGGATCGCGCCGGCGGGAATCTCGAATTTCTCGAGTTCGCGCCCCTTGGGATCGACGACGGCGATCTCGCCGTTGCGGGCGAGCACGATCTGCTCCCCCTGCTCGTTCTGCACCGTGCGGAGGCGGGTGAACTTCACCGTGCCGGCGCGCTTGGCGCGGCTCTCGTTCTCCTCGATGGCCCGCTGGCCCACGCCGCCGATGTGGAACGTGCGCATCGTCAACTGGGTGCCCGGCTCGCCGATGCTCTGGGCCGCGATGATGCCGACGGCCATGCCCTCCTCGACCATCGACCCGGTGGACAGGTCCATGCCGTAGCAGAGCCGGCAGACTCCCAGCGGCGCCTCGCAGGTCAGCGGGCTGCGGACCTGGATCTTTTCGAGACCGAGTTCCTCGATCCGGCGTGCCATCTGGCGGGTGATCAGCTCGTCCTCGTGCACGACCACCTCGTCGGTGATCGGGTTGACGATGTTGGCCCGGCTGGTGCGGCCGCGGATGCTGTCGGCGAGGCTGACCTCGACCTTCTCACCGCGGTAGATGACGGTCTTGTCGATGCCCTGGTTCGTGCCGCAGTCGTGCATGGTCACGACCACGTTCTGGGCGACGTCGGCGAGCTTGCGGGTCAGGTAGCCGGAGTCGGCCGTCTTCAGGGCCGTGTCGGCCAGGCCCTTGCGGGCACCGTGCGTCGAGCTGAAATACTCGAGCACCGTCAGGCCTTCCCTGAAGTTGGCCTTGATCGGGGTCTCGATGATCTTGCCCGAGGGCTTGGCCATCAGCCCGCGCATGCCGGCCAGCTGCCGGATCTGCTCGACGCCGCCGCGGGCCCCGGAATGCGCCATCAGGAAGATCGGGTTGACGTATCCCGAACGACGCGTGTCACGGGCGTCGGTGTCCTGCTCGAGCTCGTCCATCATCTCCTTGGTGATCTGCTCGCGGGCGTGCGTCCAGGCGTCGAGCACCTGGTTGTACCGCTCGCCGTCGGTGATCACGCCGCGCTGGTAGAGCTTCATGATCTTCATGACGTCCTTCTCGGCGGCGCCGATGATCCGGCCCTTGTTGGCCGGCGTGATCAGGTCGTCCGTCGCGAAGGACAGGCCACTGCGGGTGCTCCAGCTGAAACCGACGCGGTTCATGTTGTCGAGGAGGTCGATCGTCTTGCGACGTCCGAGCGCCTGGTAGCAGTCGGAGATCACGCGGGCCAGCTCGCTCGACCGCATGGGGATGTTGTAGAACAGCATCCCTTCCGGCAGGATCGAGTTGAACAGCACGCGGCCGACGGTGGTCTCGATCACCGCGCCGGGCTTGCCGAGCGCCTCGACGTCGGTCTTGAGCCGTCGGCCGGCCGGCAGCTTGACGCGGATCTTGGCGTGCGTGTGGACCTTGCCCAGCGAGTGGGCGAGTTCCACCTCCTCCACGTTCTTGAACACCATCCCCTCTCCCTTGCGGCCCGGGAGCAGCATGGTGAGGTAGTAGCAACCCATCACCACGTCCTGCGACGGACTGATGATCGGCGCGCCGTTGGCGGGGCTGAAGATGTTGTTGGTGGAGAGCATGAGCGTGTGCGCCTCGACCTGCGCCTCGATCGACAGCGGCAGGTGGACGGCCATCTGGTCACCGTCGAAGTCGGCGTTGAAGCCCTTGCACACCAGCGGGTGGAGCTTGATCGCGTTGCCCTCGACGAGCATCGGCTCGAACGCCTGGATGCCCATGCGGTGCAGGGTCGGGGCGCGGTTGAGCAGCACCGGGTGGTTGCGGATGACCTCCTCGAGGATGTCCCAGACCTCGGCGTCCTTCCGCTCCAGAATCTTCTTGGCGCTCTTGATGGTGTCGGCGTGGCCAAGTTCCTTGAGCCGCCGGATGATGAACGGCTGGTAGAGCTCCAACGCGATCTTCTTCGGCAGACCGCACTGGTGGAGCCGCAGATTCGGGCCCACGACGATGACGCTGCGGGCGGAGTAGTCCACGCGCTTCCCCAGCAGGTTCTCGCGGAAGCGGCCCTGCTTGCCCTTGATCATGTCGGTGAGGCTCTTCAGCGGCCGGTTGCTGGAGGCCAGCACGGGCCGCTTGCAGCGGTTGTTGTCGAACAACGCGTCGACCGACTGCTGCAGCATCCGCTTCTCGTTGCGGATGATCACCTCGGGCGCGTTGAGGTCGACCAGCTTCTTGAGCCGGTTGTTGCGGTTGATGATCCGCCGATAGAGGTCGTTGAGGTCGCTCGTGGCGAAGTTCCCCGAGTCGAGCATGACGAGCGGACGCAGATCGGGCGGAATCACCGGGATGACGTCGAGGACGATCCACTCCGGCTTGTTCTCGCTGTCCCGGATCGCCTCCACGATCTTGAGCCGGTTGACGAGGTCCTTCTTCTTCTGCTTGCTGTTGGTCGTGGCGAGCTCCGCGCGCAGGTCCTTGGAGAGCGTGACGAGGTCGAGCGACAGCAGCAGCTTGCGGACGGCCTCGGCCCCCATCTCCGCCTCGAACCCGGTCTCGCCGTAGGTGGCGCGGGCCTCGCGGTACTCCTCCTCGGTGAGCAGTTGCTGCTTCTTGAGGGGCGTGTCCTTGGGGTCGAGGACCACGTAGTCCTGGAAGTAGATCACCTTCTCGAGGCTCGACGTCTTCATGTCGAGCAGCGCGCCCAGGCGGCTCGGCATCGCCTTGAAGAACCAGATGTGGACGACGGGCGCGGCCAGTTCGATGTGGCCCATGCGCTTGCGGCGCACGCGGCTGTGCGTGACCTTGACGCCGCAGCGGTCGCAGATCATCCCCTTGTACTTCATGCCGCGGTACTTGCCGCACGAGCACTCCCAGTCCTTCTCAGGTCCGAAGATCTTCTCGCACATCAGTCCGTCCTTCTCGGGACGGTAGGTGCGGTAGTTGATCGTCTCGGGCTTCTTCACCTCGCCGAACGACCAGCTGCGGATGTCGTGCGGCCGAGCCAGGCTGATCTTCACGGCCGAGTAGTCGTTGACACGATCGTAGGTGGATTCGCCGATGCTCACGTCGATGCTCCTCTGGTGAAATCGCTGTTCGGTCGCTCGGGCTTGCGGGAGTCGGGGATGGGGACGCACGGGGCCGTCGGGACGCGCGGCGGGTCGGGCGGGTGCGGTCCGCTCGATGCCGACCATGGTGCCGGGCGGGCCGCCCGGCACCGGATCACACCCGCCGTTTTTCCAGCTGCATGTTCAGGGCCAGGCCGCGGATCTCGTTGGTGAGCACGTCGAAGCTGGCGGGCGTGCCGGCTTCGAGGGTGTTCTCGCCCTTCACCATGCTCTCGTAGATCTTGGTCCGTCCCTCCACGTCGTCGCTCTTCACGGTGAGGAGCTCCTGGAGGATGTAGGCGGCGCCGTAGGCCTCCAGGGCCCACACCTCCATCTCCCCGAAACGCTGCCCGCCGAACCGGGCCTTGCCGCCGAGCGGCTGCTGGGTGATGAGCGAGTAGGGGCCGGTGGACCGGGCGTGCACCTTGTCATCGACGAGGTGGTGCAGCTTGAGCATGTAGATGTAGCCGACGGTCGTCTCCTGCTCCATCTTTTCGCCGGTCCGGCCGTCGTAGAGCTGCGCCTTGCCGTGCCTGGGCAGGCCGGCGGTGTCGAGGACGGAGTTGATGTCCTCCTCGCTGGCGCCGTCGAAGACCGGCGTGATCGCCTGGAAGCCGAGCTTCATCCCCGCCCAACCGAGGTGCGTCTCCAGAATCTGACCGACGTTCATGCGGCTCGGCACGCCGAGCGGGTTGAGGAGGATCTGCACGGGCGTGCCGTCGGCGAGGAACGGCATGTCCTCCTTGGGCAGGATCTTGGCGATCACGCCCTTGTTGCCGTGACGGCCGGCCATCTTGTCGCCGACCGAGATCACGCGGCGGGCCGCCACGTAGACCTTCACCATCTGCAGCACGCCGGGTCGCAGCTCGTCGCCGCGCTTCATGCTGTTGAGACGGCGGTCGCGGGCGTCGATGGCCCCGTCGACGACGGGCCACATCGTCTTGAAGAGCTTCTCCACGTCCGTCTTGCGCTGCGGCGAGCGGATGTCGAGGTCGTCGAGCTTGAACGCGGCGGCGCGCTCCGCGACGACCTTGTGGTCCTGGTTCCGCACCAGCGGGCTGCCGTCGGCCGCGGTGAGCGGCTTCTGCAGCACCTTCTCGACCTCGGTGACGAGGGCCGCGAACGCCTCGGCGACCTGGGCGTTGCCGACGTTCTCGGCCTCCTTGAGCTGCTTCTCGAACTCCCGGCGCTCCTCCTCGGAGAGGCTCATGCGGCGCGAGAACTTCTCGGCCGCGATCACGATGCCCTCGACGCCGGAGGGCACCTCGAGGGAATCGTTCTTCACGTCCTCGCCGGCACGGCCGAAGATCGCGTGCAGCAGCTTTTCCTCGGGGGTCAGCTCCGTCTTGCTCTTCGGCGAGACCTTGCCGACGAGGATGTCGCCGGGACGGACGTACGTGCCGATCCGGACGATGCCGCTCTCGTCGAGGTTGTGGAGCGCCCGCTCGCCGACGTTGGGAATGTCCCGCGTGAACTCCTCGCGACCGAGCTTGGTGTCGCGGATCTCGATGTCGTATTCCTCGATGTGGATCGACGTGTAGACGTCGTCCTCCACGAGCTCCTCGCTGATGATGATGGCGTCCTCGAAGTTGAAGCCATCCCACGCCATGAAGCCGACGAGCACGTTGCGGCCGAGGGCGAGTTCGCCCTTGTAGGTGGCGGCCCCGTCCGCGAGCACCTCGCCCTTGTCGACCTTCTGGCCGAGCTGGACGATCGGCTTCTGGTTCTGGCAGGTGCGCTCGTTGAGCCCGACGTACTTCCGCAGCTTGTAGACGTCGACGGCGCCGGATCCCGATGCGGGCGTGACCTCGATCGACTCGGCGTCCACGTAGGTGGCGGTACCCTTCCGGGCCGCCCGTACGATGAGGCCGGAGTTCACGGCGACGTCCCGCTCCATGCCGGTCGCCACGATCGGTGGCTCCGTGACCAGCAGGGGCACGGCCTGCCGCTGCATGTTGGAGCCCATGAGGGCGCGGTTGGCGTCGTCGTGCTCGAGGAAGGGAATGAGGCCGGCCGACACGCCGACCATCTGGCTCGGCGCCACGTCGATGTACTCGATCTTCTCCGCCGGGACGAGCACGAAGTCGCCTCGGTAACGGGCGATGATCGTCTCGCCCTCGAGTTTGCCGTCGACGACGGTGGCGTCGGCGGGGGCCAGGTGGGCGTCATGCTCCTCGTCGGCCCGCAGCCAGACGACGTCGTCGGTGAGCTTGCATTTCGAGACACGGCGGTAGGGCGTGACGAGGAACCCGTAGGAATCGACCCCGGAGTAGATCGCCAGGCTGGAGATGAGGCCGATGTTCGTGCCTTCCGGCGTCTCGATCGGGCAGATGCGGCCGTAGTGCGAAATGTGCACGTCGCGGACCTCGAAGCCCGCCCGCTTGCGATTCAGGCCGCCCGGACCCAGCGCCGACAGCCGTCGCTCGTGCGTGAGCATCGACAGCGGATTCGTCTGGTCGACGACCTGCGACAGCTCGCCGCGGCCGAAGAAATACTCGATCGCCGCGGAGATGCTCTTGGGGTTGATGAGCGTCCGCGGTGACATCTCCGCCACGTCCTTGAGGCTCATCCGCTCCTGGACGGTGCGGCGGAGCTTGAGGAAGCCCTTGCGGAGCTCGTCGCTGGCCAGTTCGTCGATCGTGCGGAGCCGTCGGTTGCCGAGGTGGTCGATGTCGTCGACCTCGACCTCGCCCTCCCCCTCGCTCAGCTGGAGCATGTACTTGATCGCCGCGATCAGGTCGTCCGGTCGCAGGGTCATCTCCGTCTCGGGGACCGACAGCCCGAGCTTGCGGTTGATGCGGAAGCGGCCGACGCGACCGAGACGGTAGCGGTTGGTGTCCTTGAACTTCTCGTCGAACAGCGTCCGGGCCTTGTCGAGCGCCGGCGGATTGCCGGGACGCAGCCGCTGGTAGATCCGCACCAGGGCGTCCTCGTGGCTGGGGGCGACACCGGTGCGCTTGCGCGACTCGTCGGAGTCCTCCTTGAGGCTGTTCATCAGGAGCGGCACCTTCTGCTCCTGCATCACCTCGACCGCCTTGAGCCCCGAGGTGCAGATGAGCTCGGCGGTGTCCTGCGTGATCTTGGCGCCCGCGTCGACGATGATCTCGCCGGCCCGCTCGCTCCCCTTCGGATAGACGATGTCGTCGACGGCGATCCGGCCCGCGAGCTTCTGCACGCTGCGGCCACCCGCGACCTTCTCCACCGACGTCTTGTAGAACAGCTTGAGAATCTCCGAGTCGCGACTGAACTTCGGGTCCATCGCCCGGAGCAGCGTGAGGGCGGAGAACTTGCCGCTCTGGTCGATGCGGACCTGCAGCGTGTCCTTCTTCGAGACGTTCAGCTCGATCCAACTGCCACGCTCGGGAATGATGCGGCAGTTGTAGGTCTTGTGGTCGCTCGACTCGGTGTCGGCGACGAAGTCGATGCCGGGCGAGCGGTGCAACTGGCTCACCACGACCCGCTCGGCACCGTTGATGATGAACTCGCCGCCCCCGAGCATGATCGGGATGTCGCCGAGGTATACCTCCTCCTCGATCGGCTGCTCGCGGGTGAGCCGCAGCAGCACGCGGAGCGGCCGGCCGTAGGTGAGCCGCAGCTGGCGGCACTCGTCGGGGTCGTAGCGGGGCTTGCCGAGGTCGTAGCGGAGGTACTCGATCTTGACCGTCTTGTCGTAGCTCTCGATCGGGAAGATCTCGCGGAGCACGCCCTCGATGCCGTGGTCCTTCCGCTTGGCGTGCGGCACGTCGTACTGCAGGAACGCGTCGTAGAACCGCGTCTGGATCTCGGTCAGGTCGGGGATCAGGTGGCTGGCGCGGCGACTGCCGAAGGAACGGACCTCGGTCGGCTGGAGACGGCGGACGGCGCGGGTTGCCATGTGGAGAAGGGCTCCTGGGAAGGGCTTCTTGGGCTCGGAACAGCGGAACCGACGGGAGGCACCCTCTGTCGCGCAGGCCGACACCGAAAGCGGCCGGCGGAGGGGAGGCCCGACCGGCGTCATCGAGCGAGGGCCATCGAACGCAACGCCGCCGATCGAACGGTGGCAGGTGCTTCAGCGTGGAAACGACGGAGGGAGGGGCAGGCGAGCAAATACTATACCAAATGGCAGGCGAGAGGCAAAGCCCCTCGCCTGCCAGCGGCGTATGGTGCGGGTTTCTACTTGATCGAAACCTTGGCGCCCGACTCCTCGAGTTCCTTCTTCAGCTTCTCCGCGTCGGCCTTGGAGATGCCCTCCTTGACCTTGGCCGGAGCGCCCTCGACCAGGTCCTTCGCCTCCTTCAGGCCCAGTCCCGTGGCGGCGCGGACGACCTTGATGACGCCGATCTTGTTGTCGCCGAACGCGTCGAGGACGACGTCGAACTCGGTCTTCTCGGCGGCGGCCTCCGCCGCGGCGCCACCGCCAGCGGCGGCACCCGGGGCGGCCATCATGACCGCGCCACCGGCGGCCGGCTTGATGCCATGGACCTCGTCGAGGTAGTCGGAGAGTTCCTTCGCGGCCTTCAGGGTCAGGCCGACGATCTTGTCGCCGAGTTCCTTGGTTTCCTTCGTGAATTCACGCGTCGCTTCAGCCGTTGCCATCGCTCGAGATCCTTTCCCTTCGAAAAAATGACCGCACCGTTTCGGGGCGGGTCAGGTGGAGTGAGAAGTGAGTGCAGATGCGGGTGCCCCGCCGGCGGCTGCGGGGGAAACCAATGTCATACCATGAACTTCGGCGGAGTGAAGACCTCCCGAAAATTTCGCGGACCGTCGGCGGCCGCGGTGCGTCAGGAGGCGGCCGCGTCGCCTCCGGCCGCCTTTTCCAGATCCTCGACCCGCGACGAGATCTGCCCGGCAAGCATCCCGCCCACGGCCATGACCTGGCCGGAAAGGGTGGAGGCGAGTCCGGAAATCTGCCCGGAAAGCAGCGAGAGCTGTTCGGCCCGTGTGGGCCACTTCGCCACCCGCTTGATGTCGCCGGCGTCGAGCGGGGCGCCGTCGAGGGCGCCGCCGCGACACTCGAACCCCTCGAACTCCTTCGCGGACGAGAGGCGGTCGAGTTCCTTGGCGAGGTCGACGACGTCCTCGCCGCCCCACGCCACCGCCAGCATGCCCTCGGTCTTGACGAAGGCCGGCGCGAGCGGCGTGTCGAGCGTGGCCCGGCGGGCCAGGCTGTTCTTGATCATCTGCAGGTGGATCTTCTTCTTGCGGAGCGCGTGCCGCAGCTGGGACGTCTTCTGCGCGTCGAGCCTGCCGAGGCTCACCACGACCAGCTCGGACACGTTCCCGAGCCGTTTTTTCAGGTCATCGACCAGCATGTCCTTGACGATCTTGCTCATGACGGATTCGCTCGCGGCGGAGGGTTACCAGTGGTACTTCTGAGGTGGTCGGGGTGGGATGGTCGGAGCTGCGCCTCGGCAGGGATCAGGCGGCCACCATGATTCCAGGGGTCATGGTGGCGGAAATGGAGATGCTGCGCACGAACTGCCCGCGGACGCTCGACGGCTGCATCGCCTGGATGTGATCGACGAAGGCGCGGATGTTGGCCACGAGTTGCGTCGCGTCGAAGCTGGCCTTGCCGACCACCGCGTGCACGATGCCGGTGGGGTCGTTGCGGAACTCGACCTTGCCCGCCTTGTACTCGCCGACGGTCTTGCCGATATCGGCGGTGACGGTGCCCGCGCGGGGGCTCGGCATCAGGCCGCGGGGGCCCAGCACCTTGCCCAAGGGGCCGACCAGACCCATCATGTCCGGCGCGGCGATGCAGACGTCGAAGTCGGTCCAGCCCTCCTTGATCCGCTTGGCGAGGTCGTCGCCGCCCACGGCCTCCGCCCCGGCGGCCTTGGCGTCCTCCGCCAGGTTGCCCTTGGCGAACACCACGACCCGCTTGGCCTTGCCGATGCCGTGCGGCAGCACGAGCGAGCCACGGATGATCTGGTCGGCCTGCTTGGGATCGATGCCCAGACGCATGTGGATCTCGACGGTCTGGTCGAACTTCGTGGGTGGGAAGCTCTTCAGCACCGCGACGGCGTCCGTCAACGGCATGGGGTCGTCGTTCTTGGGCTTCAGGGCGAGCATGGCCCGCATGCGCTTGGTAAGGGACACGGCGGAAATCCTGCGTAGGGCTCGGAGGAAACGGGAAGGGAAAGGGAACAATCGGGGGAAGCCACCCCGGGGGGGGTGGCCAGGGTACCACGGCGGCGGGGCGGTCGCGCTACCCCTCGACGGTGATCCCCATGCTGCGGGCGGTGCCCTCGATCATGCGCCGGGCGTATTCGCCGTCCCGGGCGTTGAGGTCGGGGGTTTTCAGTCGGACGATCTCGTCGAGTTGGGCCTTGGTGACCTTCCCGACCTTGTCCTTATTGGGCACGCCCGAGCCCTTGGCAAGCCCCGCCGCCTTTTTCAGCAGCGCCGCTGCGGGCGGGCTCTTCGTGACGAACTCGAACGAACGGTCGTTGTAGACCGTGACGACCACCGGGATCGGCATGCCGGCCGCCTCACGGGTGCGATCGTTGAACTGCGAGACGAACTGGCCGAGGTTGATGCCGAACCGGCCCAGCGACGTGCCGACCGGGGGGGCAGGCGTCGCCTGACCGCCGGGAACCTGAAACTTGGCCTGCCCCACCATCTGCTTCGCCATCTGACTGCCCTTTCATCGCCGCTCTCGCGGTCGTCCAATGCGTCGCTCTGAAAACCCGTTGTGTCGATACCTGTCGTGAAACGTTCGTGAATCGCCGAGGGGTGCCGGGCGGCGATCGACCCAGGCGGTCGATCCGGCGGCCCGTCCGGTTACACAGACTCGATCTGCCAGTACTCGATGTCGACCGGCGTCGAGCGGCCGAAGATGCTCAGCATCACCGTCACGCGGCCGTTCGCCTCGTCGATCTGCTCCACCTCGCCCTCGAAGTTCTCGAAGGTGCCCTCGTTGATCTTGACCCGATCGCCCTTCTTGAAGTTGATCTTCAGACGCGGCGCCTCGTCGGCCTTGACCTCCGCCTTGTTGAGGAGTTTGGCGACGTCCTGCGGCAGCATGGGGCTGGGGCGGCCGGCGGAGCCGGTGAAGTCGCCGATCCCGCCGGTCTCGCGCACGAGGTACCAGGTGTCGTCGTTGAGCAGCATGTTCACGAGGATGTAGCCCGGGTAGAGCTTCCTCCACACGACCCGCTTCTTGCCGCCCTTGAACTCGGTGACCTGCTCCTTCGGCACGACGACGTCGCCGAAGAAGCGATCCAGCCCCTGCATCTGGATGCGTCGCAGCAGCGTCTCGCGGATCGAATCCTCGCGGTTGCTCTGCACCTTGAGGATGTACCACTGCCGGTCCCCGACGGCCGGCTCGGCCTCCGCCTCCGCGACCGCCGAAACCGGCGCCGCGTCCTCGCTGCCCGAGAACGGGTCGGCCAGTTCGGCCGGGCTGCCGTCGTCGTCGTCGTCGTGGCCCTCGGCACGGGCGACGTCCGCCGCATCCGCCGCGCCGGCCGCCGTGGCGTGCTCGGGGGCGGCGTGGACGGCCGCCGGCGGCGTGCCGCCATCGGTGGCGTTTTCGTGTTCGTTCGAGACAGTCATGAGCGGCGCAGGTCCTTCGGGAGTCAACGCGTGCCTTGGATGGCCCGGAGCACGAACCACCAGAAAAGATCATACGCAGCGAGGATCGCCGCCAACGCAAAGATCAGGAAAATGACCACGGCGGAGCTGCGGACGACCTCGTCGAACGACGGCCACGAGACCTTCGTCATCTCGGTCTCGACGGCGATGAGGAAGTCGGCGAACGGCGGGTAGTTCACGATGCGGAACGCGAGCCACAGCCCGGCGGCCAGCAGCAGGCCGGGCACGAGAAACCGCACGACACCCAGGTCCGCACCGGGCATGCCCGCGGGGCCGGCGGCGTCGCCCGCGGCCGCCAACCATGCCGGGAGCAGCTGGGACAGCCGCCACACGCCGGTGGCGAGCGTGATGGCCAGGGCCGTGAACGTCACCTGCCGGGCGACCTTCCCCTGATTCCGCTTGTAGACGGACGGGCTGAGGAGATCCCTCCAGAGCGTGCCGACGGCGGTGTGATCGTGCTGTAGTCCTGCCATGATTCCTGACCAACCTGATTGTGTGCCCTGTCCGCCGCGTTCCATCGCGGTGTCTTCGACCCCGAGCCATCGATGCGTGCAGGGGCGGCGGGGATCGAACTCGCAACCTCTGGTTTTGGAGACCAGCGCTCTGCCAGTTGAGCTACGCCCCTGTGGCAGCCGGGCCCCGGATCGCTCCGGAGCCCGGCTCCAAGTTGTTTGCCGTTCAGTCGAGGATCTTCGTCACGACGCCCGAGCCGACGGTCTTGCCGCCCTCGCGAATGGCGAAGCGGACGCCGTCGTCCATCGCGATCGGCACCATCAGCTCGACCTCCATCTTGACGTTGTCGCCGGGGGAGCACATCTCCACGCCGCCGAGCAGCTTCGTCGAACCGGTGACGTCGGTGGTGCGGAAGTAGAACTGCGGACGGTAGCCGGCGAAGAACGGGGTGTGACGGCCGCCTTCCTCCTTCGACAGGACGTACACCTCGCACTCGAACTTCTTGTGGGGCTTGATGGACCCCGGCTTGGCGAGCACCTGGCCGCGCTCGATGCCGTCGCGTGCCACGCCGCGGAGCAGGCAGCCCACGTTGTCGCCGGCCTGCCCCTTGTCGAGCAGCTTCTTGAACATCTCGACGCCGGTGACCGTCGTCTTCTCGGCCTTGTCCTTGAGGCCGATGATCTCGACTTCGTCGCCCACCTTGACCTCGCCCCGCTCGATACGGCCGGTGGCCACGGTGCCGCGGCCTTCGATCGAGAACACGTCCTCGATCGCCATGAGGAACGGCTTGTCGAGTTCGCGAACCGGCTCGGGGATGTAGGAGTCCACCGCGTCCAGCAGGTCGGCGATGCACTTGTTCTTCGCCGGGTCGGCCGGGTGGTCGTAGGCCGGCTTGCCGGCGCCGCGGATGATCGGCACGTCGTCGCCCGGGAACCCGTACTTCGTGAGCAGTTCGCGGATTTCCATCTCGACGAGGTCGAGCAGTTCCGGATCGTCCACGAGGTCCACCTTGTTGAGGAACACCACCAGCGCCGGCACGCCCACCTGCTTGGCCAGCAGGATGTGCTCCCGCGTCTGCGGCATCGGGCCGTCGGCGGCACTCACCACGAGGATGGCACCGTCCATCTGGGCGGCACCGGTGATCATGTTCTTGATGAAGTCGGCGTGACCCGGGCAGTCGATGTGCGCGTAGTGCCGCTTGTCGGTCTCGTACTCGACGTGGCTGACGGCGATCGTCACCGTCTTCGTGTCGTCACGGACGGTGCCGCCCTTGGCAATGTCGGCGTAGCTCTTGGCAACGGCCAGGTTCTTCGCCGCCTGAACGGCGACCAACGCGCCGGTCAGCGTGGTCTTGCCGTGGTCGATGTGCCCGATCGTGCCGACGTTGACGTGCGGCTTGGTCCGCGTGAACGAGTCCTTTGCCATGCTTTACTCCCTCGATGTTTCCTCTCTGGTGGCTGCAGGCTGCTCAGCCTGCGACGGATGTCAATCGCAAAACGTTTGGTGTCAAAACAGACAGCGTCCAATCGGAAACGACCCGATCGGAGTTGTATTGGGGGCACGGACGCCGCGGTCGCCGGGCCGGTCACCCCGTCCGGGCGGGGGGCCCGGGGGGAAAGCCCGGCCTGAGCCGCGCGATCCCGGCCACTTTGTACGAAAAAAAGGGGGCGTTGTCTTGGGGCTTCGGTCTCGTGGCCGTTTGGGGGCGGATTGCCGGCGGGAAGCGGGCGGAACGACGGGGGGCAAGGGGGCGGAAGCTGCTGATGGGACTTGAACCCATGACCTCGTCCTTACCAAGGACGCGCTCTACCAACTGAGCTACAGCAGCGGGATGTGGGCGGATGGGCGGGCCATCGGCATCGGGGGCCGATTCACTTGAGGGTTTCGGGGGTTGCGGTGCGATTGCGCGGCATCGGCATCGGGCGGGCCGCCGGCGGCGGAAGCAGGGCATGCAAACGAAGCGGGTAGAGGGAATCGAACCCTCGTCTTTAGCTTGGAAGGCTATTGCTCTACCATTGAGCTACACCCGCACAGAGCCGTCGAGACCCTCGACCCGGGCCTCGGCGACGCCTCCCGGCACGGTCCCGATCCGGCCCGGTCAGGCCTGCGGACGCCGGGCAACGGGGCGGTCGCCGCCGAGATCCGGTCGCCGTCGGACGCCCCGTCACACCTGGCAGTGGGGAGTGCAGGATTCGAACCTGCGAAGGAATAATCCATCAGATTTACAGTCTGACCCCTTTGACCGCTCGGGAAACTCCCCGCGTGGCCGGCTCATCGGGCGTGGCCGCCACGACCGTCGGCACGAGACACGTGCGGGAACGGCGTGGCCGCCACGAGGGCCGGGGCAGCGACGGATGCGTGGGTGGTGTGACGTGGACGTGCCGGAGGCGGACGCATCCGCTGGCATGCTTCTCTTCGCTGGCTTCAGGGACCTCGCTCTCGAAGGGGGGGCGGATCGATGCGGAAACGGGAGGAGAGGATACGAGTGACGACGTGGTCCCACTCGACCGAGACTGGGGCAGACTGGAAAACGAGTCGGGCACGATGAGGTCGGGCATTCCCACCGCGGCTGGGAGTGGACGGCCGGTCACGCCTTGGCGTCGCACCGGCCGTGCCCGCCCGCCGGCCTGGCATGCTGAGCTAGCGGCGGGAGTTGAACCCGCAACCTGCTGATTACAAATCAGCTGCTCTGCCAATTGAGCTACGCTAGCGGACGGTCCAAACCGCGGGGAATCGCGTAGTGTACGGATTCAAAACGCCCGTGCAAGACGGGCCCACCCCCCGGCCGGTGGCCGCCGCATTACCCCCCCGCCTCACCGAAACGCGAGCGAGAGCATCGAGAAATCGTCCGGGAAGTCCTCCCGAGCCGAGATCGACCGGATGCGGGCCAGGAGCACTTCGAGACGGTCTTCCCCTCCTGAGGGGGTCGCCGTCAGCGTGGCGATGAAGTCGGCGAAGGTCCACATGGAGCCGTCGGGGTGGCAGACCTCGAAGGCGCCGTCGCTGTAGATGAACAGCCGACTGCCGGCGGGCACGGCGACGGTGGCGGCCGCGAATTCGAGCCCGTCGACGGCGCCGATCAACGGCCCGTCCGACTCCAGCATCGTGGGCGGGCCGGCGTCGTCCGGCGTCACCAGGACCGCCGCGGGGTGGCCGCCGCCCGCCCAGCGGAGCGTGCGGCTGGAACCCTGGTACACGCCGTACCAGATCGTGAAGAACATGTCGTTCTGACGCTCCATGGGGAACGCGCGGTTGAGCGCGGCCAGCACGGCGCCGGGATCGCGAAAGTCGGTCTGCGGCAACGACTCGCTGCGGATCGCGTTGAGTGCCGACACGCTCAAGAGCGCCGCGCCGACGCCGTGGCCGCAGACGTCCAGCAGGTAGAAGGCGACGTGGTCGGCGTCGAGGGCGTGGTAGCCGAAGGCGTCGCCCCCCAGCTCCGCCGAGGGGATGAATCGCCAGTCCGCGTCGATCGGTCCGATCCGCTGCGGCGGCGGCAGCAGCGAACGCACGTAGCGTGCCGCCGTCGCCAGGTCGTTGGCGAGCAGTTGGCGGCTGGCTTCGAGCGCCAGGAAGGCCTCGTTCCGCTGGGCCAGCGCGATGAAGCCGCGCGAGTGGTATCGAAGCCGGGCCACCATTTCGAGGCGGTCGGGCAGCTTGACGACGTAGTCGTTCGCCCCGATCGCGAAGGCCTCCGCCTTGACCGCCGGATCCTCCTTCGTGGACAGCACGACGATCGGCACGTCCCGAAGGTGGTCGTCGGCCCGGAACCGCCGCACGAGGTCGAGCCCGTCGATGTCGGGCATGACGAGATCCTGCAGGATCACCGTGGGCTGGAACTCGGTCGCGACGCTCACGGCGGCGTGGGGATCGCGGCAGAACTGGAAGCAGATGTCCTCCTCGCCCACGAGCATGCGGCGGACCGCCTCGCCGATGATCGTCTGGTCGTCGACGAGCAGCACCCGCGTGCCGAGGGCTGCCGGCGGGGGTGGAGATGTCGTGGCCATCGTGGTCCGCCGCAGGCGGGGCGAGAGGGGCTGGGAACCCGAGGCGGCATGGCCGTGACACGGGCCGGGCCGGGCCGCCGCCGGCGGACGCTGGCGAGCGGGGGACCGCTGACTATACCGTCCGGCCGTGCCCCGGGCAGGGGGGCACCGATCCTCCCTCGCGCCGAGCCGACCCCCCCTGCTTGCAGGATTGAAAGGCCGTCGTCCGCGGGCCGCCGTCCATCGGCGCCGCCGCTTCGGGGTAGGCTTGGAGGTCCGTGCCGCCGCGTCCCGCCGACGCCCGGTGGCGGAACGCCCCGCCGTCGCCAGCATGACCCGTCACCGCGAGCCTGCCGATCGATCCGCCGTCAGCCCGGGGGCCGGGGGGCATGCGGAGCGGGTCGCGGCGGTCGTGGCGGCGATCGAATCGGCGGCACGGTTCCTGCCGACCCAGGGGCCGATCGGCGTCTTCATCGCCCAGAACGCCCTGCAGGCCTTCGAGTGCGAGCCGTTCGAGGAGGCGGTGGTGCACGCGGCCCGCCTGTTCGGCACCCAGCCCTACCTGTCGGAGGCGCGGTATCGGGCCGAACTGGCCCGGGGCCGGATCCGAGCCACCGATCTGGAGGCGGTCCTCGACGACGACATGGCCGGCATGGCGGTCGAGCCACTCGCCGCGGGCCGACTGACCGTGCGGGATCTGCGGCTGGCACTCCTGCTCCACCCGGTGCGACAGGAGGACGACGCGGCGGTTCGCTGGACGCTCACCGAGCAGGACGTGCTCGAGCGGCTCCGTGACGACCTCAGCCCCGAGGCCCGCTGGCGGCTCCTCAGCGAGGGGGACGACCGGCAGCCGGAGGATGCCGAGGGGATGCTGGCGAACGCCGATGACGAGGCGGCACGGCTGACGACGTTCGCCCGCGAGGTCGAGGTCGGGCAGCCCGACGACGAACAGCGGGCGGCGAGCGAACTGTGGCACGCCTGCGTCGAGGCGGTGGCCCAGACGCGGCCCGCCATCACCCACCCGCGGCCGCCCGTGCGCTACCGCGATCTGCTGCTCGGCATCGATCCCGTCCTCGACACCGACACGCTCGTCCATCCGCTGCTGATCAGGCTGTGCGCGGCGTTCCTCGACCAGGGAGTGGCCGCCTGGCCCATGCCGGGCCGGGACCGCGGCCTGCTGGAGGCCACGGCGCGGGTGTATGCCAGCCGCGTGGGCCCCACCGAGCCGTGGAGCGCAGGTCTGCCCCGGGCACTGCGCGACATCCGCGGCGTGCCGGCCGGCGAGGTGATCGTGGGCGAACTCACCCGCATGGGCGTGCCCGAGGCTGAATGGGACGAGTTTCTGACCAGGTCCGCCCTGGCCCTGCGGGGCTGGGCCGGCATGATCCGCCACCTCGAGGAGCGGCCCGACCGCGCCCCGGTCGAGCCCGTGCCGGCACGGCTGGTGGACTTCATCGCCCTGCGGCTGGTGTGCGACCGCGTGGCGGTGGAGTGGGCCGCCCGTCGCATCGGGTTCGCCGCCGCCCGGCCGCGGCAGCCGGCCCCCCACGACGATGCCGGGCTGCGGGGTCTGTGGACGGAACTCCGCGACCGCTACCCCCCGCGGCGCGGGGCCGGCAGCCTGGCCCGTGCCTTCCTGCTGCAGCAGGTGTCGCAGCTCCTCGGGCTCACGGCGCACGACATCCGCGGCCTCGACGAGAACGAACTGCTGCGGCTGGAGCATGCGATCACGTCGTTCGACGGCTTCGGCAGGCGGCGGCTGTTCCATCTCGCCTACGAGCGGCGGCATCGCATCGAGACGCTCGACGGCCTGGCCGCCCACGTCCCCTTCACCACGCCCCCGCCGACGCGGCGGCCGCTGTTCCAGGCGGTGCTGTGCATGGACGATCGGTGCGAGTCGTTCCGCAGGCACTTCGAGGAACTGGGCCCGGACTTCGAGACCTTCGGGGCCGCCGGGTTCTTCGGCGTGCCGATGTACTACCGGGGGATCGACGACTGGCATCCGGTGCCGCTGTGCCCGATCGTGATGCGGCCGAGGCACACCGTGGTCGAACTCCCCGAGCACGGCGCCCGGGAATGGCACGAGTTCCAACGCAGCGTGCGGCGGCGGGTGGGGCAGCTGTCGGGCGGCGTGTCGGCCGGAAGCCGCACGCTCCTGCGGGGCGGACTGTTCACCGCCTTCGCCGGGGCCGTGGCCGCGGTGCCCCTGGTGGCGCGGGTGGCGTTCCCGCGGCTGGCGGCCCGCCTGGGCCGGACCGCCAGCGACATCGCCCGGCGCCGGCTGCCCACGCGGCTGGCGCTGGAGCGGGAGGGCGAGGACTTCCTGCCCGACGGCACGCTCGCGGGCTTCGACGTGTCGGAAATGGTGGCCATCGTCCGCCGCCTGCTCGAGGACATCGGCCTGACGTCGGGGTTCGCCCGGCTGGTCGCGATCGTCGGCCACGGATCCTCCAGCCGCAACAATCCCCACGAGAGCGCCTACGACTGCGGCGCGTGCGGAGGCGGACCAGGGGGCGCCAATGCCCGCGCGTTCGCGATGATGGCCAACGACCAGCGGGTCCGCGGCCGCCTGGCGGAGACCGGGCTCACGATTCCCGACGACACCCGCTTCATCGGCGGCATCCTCGACACCTGCGCCGATACCGTCACCTGGTTCGACGCGGACCGGCTGCCGGAGGGGCATCGTCGCGACGTCGAGGGCCTGCGACGGGCCTGCGATCAGGCCTGCATGGCCGACGCGCACGAACGCTGCCGGCGTTTCGAGTCCGCCCCGCTCGACATCACGCCCCGCGAGGCGGGCGTGCACGTGGAGGCGCGGTCGGTCGATCTCGCCCAGGTGCGGCCGGAACTCGGTCACGCCACGAACGCCACCGCGATCATCGGCCGGCGGTCGCGGACCCGCGGACTGTTCCTCGACCGGCGGGCGTTCCTGGTGTCGTACGATCCCACGGCCGACGCCGACGACGCCATCCTCACCCGCACGCTGGCGGCGGTCGGCCCGGTGGCCTCCGGCATCAACCTCGCCTACTTCTTTTCGGCGGTCGACCGGCTGGGGTACGGCTGCGACACGAAGCTCCCGCACAACATCACCGGCCTGATCGGCGTGATGGACGGTCAGGCCAGCGACCTGCGCACCGGCCTGCCCTGGCAGACGGTGGAGATCCACGAGCCGGTGCGGCTGCTGGTGGTGATCGAGGCCGCGCCCGAGCGGATCATCGCCGCCGTCGCGCCGCTGCCCGGTGTCAGGCAACTCGTCGAGAACCGCTGGGTGCAGCTGGTGTCGTGGCATCCCGACACGGGCGGCCTGACCGTCTACGACCGCGGGTCGTTCGTCCCCTACGTGCCGGAGCGCAACGAGATCCCGGTGGTGGATCGCTCCGTGTCGTGGTACGCGGGCCGCCGCGACCACCTGGCGCCGGCCCGCATCCTCGCCGCCTGCCCGAAGCGGCCCGCCCCGGCGGGAGCCCGCCGCGCATGACCAATCACGACGCCATCTCGCTGCTCGTCGTCTGCCAGCTGGCCGCCCCGGCGGCCACGCTCGCGCTGGTGGGGCTGCCGACGCTGCTCGGCCGCCCGCCGTCGGAAAAGATCACCGCGCGGATCGTCGGCGGCGGCTTCGCCACCGGCTTCGTGGCCGGCCTGATCACCCTGGCGGCGTTGGCGGTCCGCGGCTTCCGGCCCGAGATCGTCCACCTGGGATCCTGGTTCTCGGTGGGCCACCACGAGGCCACCGTCGACCTGGTGGCCGACGCGCTGTCCGTGCCCTACGTCTGCTTCTCGACCGGCCTGTGCGCGCTGGTGAACGCGTTCGCGGGCAAGTACCTGCACCGGGAGCCCGGCTTCACCCGGTTCTTCCTGCTGCTGGCGGTGTTCGGCACCGGGATGAACCTCATGGTGCTGGCGGGCAGCATCGACGTGCTGTTCGCGGGCTGGGAACTGCTCGGCATCTCCTCGACGATGCTGATCGGCTTCTTCCTCGAACGCGGCAACGCGGTGCGGGCGGCGCTGCGGGCCTTCGCCACCTACCGTGTCTGCGACGTGGGGCTGCTCACCGCCGCCGTGGTGGTGCACCGGGCCGTCGGTTCCGGCGACTTCGAGCGGCTGTTCGGCGAGAACTGGCCCAACGGCACCTGCCTGGTGCCGGCGACGACGGCGACGATCGTGTCGCTGCTGCTGGTGTTCGCGGCGATGGGCAAGAGCGCCCAGGTGCCCTTCTCCGGCTGGCTGCCCCAGGCCATGGAGGGGCCGACGCCCTCGAGCGCCATCTTCTACGGGGCCCTGTCGATCCATGCCGGCGCCTACGTGCTGCTGCGGTGCGAGTCGCTCCTGGAGCAGGCGCCGGCGGCCCGCTGGCTGCTGATCGTGATCGGCCTCGGCACGGCCCTCCATGCCAACGTCGTGGGCCGGGTTCAGACCGACCTCAAGAGCCTGCTCGCGTACGCCTCCATGACGCAGGCGGGCCTGATCTTCGCGGAGATCGGCTGCGGGTGGCGGGTGATCCCGCTGGTGCACGTCGTCAGCCACGCGATCCTGCGCAGCCTGCAGATCCTGCGGTCGCCGTCGGCGCTGCACGACCGCCACGAGTTGGAGGCGGCGCTCGGTGGCCATCCCGGCGCCGACCGCTGGGCCTTGGGCCGGCTGCTGCCGGAGCGGCTGCAGGAGCGGCTCTACCGCATCGCCCTCGACCGCGGCTACGAGGAGATGGTGGTGGGGCGGCTGTTCGTGGTGCCATTCCTGGCGCTGCTCCGCTGGGCCGCCGACCTGGAGCGGCGCTGGCTGGCGGTGCTCGCCGGCGAGCCGCACGACGGCGGGGGGCGGCCATGACCCCCGCCGACATGCCCGCCCTGCTCTCCGCCGCGGCCGTCGTCGTCGCCGCGCCGCTGGCCGGTGCCGTCGCCGTGGCCCTGGGGTTCCGGCGGGGAAACCCCCGCGGGCTCGCGGTGGCGGCCACGACCGCGGCGTTGCTGGCCAGCCTGACGATCACGTTCCTGTGGAGCCGCTCGGACGGCACCGGCGTCGCGTTCGGCGAGCGGCTCGGCGGCGGTTCGTTCGTGTGCATCGACGGCATCACCGCCGTGCTGCTCCCCTACGTCGCGCTGGTCGAACTCGTGATCCTGCTGGTGGCCCCGCGGCGGAGCCTGGAGCCGGGGGCGGTCGCGCGGATCCTGTTCGGCGCGGCCGCCACCTGCGGCCTGTTCCTCACGTCGCATCCGCTGGTGCTGGTGGCGCTGTGGTGCGCGACCGTGCTGCCCACCTGGATCTCGGTACGGAGCACTCCGGGCGGCGCGGGCGCGGCGCGGGTGTTCGCCATCGCGATGGCGGCGGCGACCGCCTGCATGGCCGTCGGCACCGTGCTGCTCGTGCTCGATCCGCCCTGGAGCGGCGCCTCCGGCCTGGCGGGTGACGCCGGGGGCTGGCTCGTGGCGGTCGCCGTGATGATCCGCAAGGGCATCGTGCCGTTCCACTCCTGGTACCCCAAGCTCTTCTCGGGGGCCACGATGTCGACGTCCCTGGCGGCGACGATGCCGCAGGTGGCGTCCTACACGGCGGTGCGGCTGCTCATCGGGCACGCCGACCACCCCGAGGGCGTGGCGACGGAGCTCGTCGTGCTCGCCCAGATGGCGCTCGTCACGGCGACGTACGGCGCCGCGCTGGCGATCGTGCAACGCAGCCTGCGGTCGTTGATCGGCACGCTCGCCATGAGCCAGTCGGCCATGGTGCTGGCCGGTCTGGCGGGCACGCTGCCCATGGAGCTCAACGGGGCCTTCTGCGTGTGGCTCTCCAGCGGCCTGGCCCTCACGGGCATCGGGCTCGTCGCCTGGGCGCTGGAGAGCCGGGCCGGCGAGATCCGCCTGGAGACGCTGCAGGGCCGGTTCTGGGATGCGCCGGCGCTGGCCGCCTTCTTCCTGCTGTTCGGCCTGTCGGGCATCGGCCTGCCCGGCACGCTGTCGTTCGTGGCCGACGATCTCATCGTGTCGGGCAGCCTCGACGAGCAGCTGCATGCCGGCCTGCTGGTGATCGTGAGCACCGTGCTCTGTGGCGTCGCCATGATGCGGGGCTGGTTCCACGTGTTCGGCGGCCCGGTCGATCCCGACGGCCCGCGGCACTCGATCCTCGTCCGCGAGCGCGTGGCGCTGACGATGCTGCTGGCCCCGTTGTTCGTGCTGGGGCTGTGGCCAGGCCCGCTCGTCCGGGCCCTCGACCGGGCCACGAGCCGGCTGCTCGCCGTGCCGGCCGCGTCCGCCGCCGCCGCCGGCCATCCGGCCGAGGTGGGCGGTTTGCAGGAATCGCCGCAGGGCCGTTGAATGGTGGCGGCCGCCCGGACATCGGCCGGTCCCGGCACGGACGCGTTCCCAGCGGAGAACACCATGGCAAGCAAGCGGTCGGCGGACGGCGCGGCGACGCGGGGCAGGTCCTTCGAGACGCCGGCCGACATCGAGGGCCTCGGCGTCTTCTACCTCGGCCGTCGCGTCCAGCCGGACCAGCCCGGTGTCGCCGGCCCGCCGCTCCTGGTCGACGCGCGGCGGTTCACCACGCACGCGGTCTGCGTCGGCATGACCGGCAGCGGCAAGACGGGCCTGCTCATCGACCTCATCGAGGAGGCCGCGATCGACGGCATCCCCACGCTCGTCATCGATCCCAAGGGGGATCTCGCCAACGTGCTGCTGTCGTTCCCGGCGCTCGCGCCGGCCGACTTCCTCCCGTGGGTCGAGGCCGATGCCGCCTCGCGCGAGGGCGTGACGCTGGAGGAGCTGGCCCAGCGGACGGCGCGGAAGTGGGCCGACGGCCTGGCCGCGAGCGGGCAGTCGGGCGACCGCATCCGCCGCCTGCACGAGACGGTCGAGATGGCGGTGTACACGCCCGGCAGCCGGGCGGGCCGGCCGCTGGCGATGCTCGAGAGCCTCGATCCGCCGGCGGCCCACGTCCTCGACGACGCCGAGGCGCGTCGCGAGCGGATCGAGTCGCTGGTCTCGGGAATCCTGGCGCTGGTGGGGATCGACGCGGAGCCGGGCACGAGCCGCGAGCACGTCCTGCTCTCGACGCTCATCGACGCGCTGTGGCGGAGCGGCCAGAAACTCGACTTCGGCGCGCTGGTGCGGGCGATCCCGGCGCCGCCGATCGAGCGGGTGGGATTCCTCGACCTGGAGAACTTCTATCCCGCGGGCGAGCGGTTCCAGCTGGCCAGCCGCCTCAACACCGTGGCGGCCGCCCCCGGCTTCGACGCCTGGCTGGAGGGCGAGCCGCTCGACCTGGGCCGCCTGCTCTGGACGCCGGCGGGCAAGCCGCGGGTGGCGGTGGTCTCGATCGCCCACCTCACCGACAGCCAGCGGATGGCGTTCGTGACGCTGCTCGCGGGGCAGACGATCGCCTGGATGCGGTCGCAAGGCGGCACGTCGTCGCTGAAATGCCTGTTTCTCATGGACGAGGTCTTCGGCTACGTGCCGCCGACCGCCAACCCGCCGAGCAAGACGCCGATCCTCACCCTCATGAAGCAGGCCCGGGCCTACGGTGTCGGGGTCGTGCTGGCCACGCAGAATCCCGTAGACCTCGACTACAAGGGGCTCTCCAACGCCGGCATCTGGTTCCTCGGCCGGCTGCAGACCGCCCGCGACAAGGCCCGCGTGCTCGACGGGCTCGAGGGGGCCGCGTCGACGGCCGGGAGGTCGTTCGAGCGCGGCCGTGTGGACCGCCTGCTGTCGGGCCTCGAGCAGCGGATGTTCCTCCTGCACAGCGTGCACGACGACGAGGAGACGGTGTTCCAGTCGCGGTGGACCATGGCCTACCTCCGGGGGCCGCTGCTCCGCGAGGAGATCCGCCGGCTCACCCACGGCGGTGCCGCCGCCGCGCAGCCCCCGGCCGGCGTGGCGGCGGCGTCCCGCGATGCCGCGGCGGCGGGCGGCGCCCGTCCGCTCCTGCCGCCCGGCGTGCGCGAGGTGTTCCTGGCGCCGGCGCGGGCCGTGCCGCTCGATGGCACCGTGCACTACCGTCCCGCCATCCTCGGACGCGGCCGCGTGCGGTTCGCCAAGCCCGCCGCGCGGATCGACGTCACGCGCGAGATGATCTGCCTGGCGCCGGCCGGCGACTCGGTCGGCGAGTCCGCGTGGGAGCAGGGGGAGCCCCTGGCGGAGCCGCCGGAGGTGGAGCCGGCACCGCGGACCGGCAGCTTCGCCCCGCTGCCTTCGGCCCTGGCGGGGCCGAAGGGCTACGCGTCGCTCGCCACGGCGCTCAAGGCCCACCTGGGCCGCACGGCGCGGCTCACGCTCTGGGCCGCCCACCAGGTCGACGCCGTGTCGCGGCCCGACGAGAGCGAGGCCGACTTCCGCGTGCGGATCGGGCAGAAGGTGCGGGAGTGGCGCGACGCCGAGATCGACCGCGTCCGCGATCGCAGCGCGTCGAAGCTTGCCGCGCTGGCCGACCGCATCGACCGGGCCCGGCAGAAGGTGGAGCGGGAGCGGGCCGAGGCCAAGAACAAGTCGCTGCAGACCTACGTGTCGATCGGCTCGGCCGTGCTCGGTGCGCTGTTGGGCCGCAAGGCGGCCACGTCGACCACCATCGGCCGCGCGGCGACGTCGATGCGGTCGGCGAGCCGGTCGGCGCGGCAGCAGGCCGACGTCGTCCACGCCGAGGAGAGCCTGGCGACGCTCGAGGAGCGGCGGCAGGCGCTCGAGGACGAGGTGGCGGCGGAACTGGAACGGATCCGGCTGGAGACGAGCCCCGAGCGGATCGAGCTGGAACCGATCGAGATCCCGGCCCGCAAGACCGACATCGCGGTCGACGACGTCGTGCTGGCCTGGGTGCCGGAGGATCGCGCGGGCGGCCCGCGCCGTACGGCCGAGAGGGCCTGGTGATGGCCGCCGCTGCGCTGACCGCCCGCGAGATCGTGCTGGTGGACTGTCCCGACGACGTCGGGCTGATCCACCGGATCACTGGCGTGCTCGGCGGGCACCGGTTGAACATCGAGTGCAACCACGAGTTCGTCGACACCGCCGCACGGCACTTCTTCTTCCGTGCCGAGGTGACGCCGGCGGCGGGCGCCGACACCCCCTCCGCCGCGCGGCTGCGCGACGACCTCGCCGGGATGCTGCCGGCCGCGGCGCGGGTGCGGGTGACCCGCGCCGAGCGGCGGCCGATCGTGGTCTGCGCGACCCGCGAGCCGCATTGCCTCGGCGAACTGCTGCTGCTCGACGCCGTCGGCGACCTGCCGGGCCGGATCGTCGCGGTCGTCAGCAACCACGACACGCTCCGCGGGCTGGTCGAGAGGTTCGGGCTGCCGTTCCATCACGTGCCGCACCGCGACGGGGCGGGGCACGACCTGGCGCGGGCCGACCACGAGGCGCTGCTGGCCGCCGCGATCGACCGCCACGCGCCGGAGTACGTCGTGCTGGCCCGCTACATGCGGGTGCTGTCGGAGGCGTTCGTCGCCCGCTACCCGGACCGCATCGTCAACATCCATCACTCCTTCCTGCCGGCGTTCGCCGGGGCCAGCCCCTATCGCCAGGCGCACGACCGGGGAGTGAAGGTGATCGGTGCGACGGCGCACGTCGTCACCGCGACGCTCGACGACGGGCCGATCATCGCGCAGGACGTCATCCACGTCGACCACGCGTTCACCCCGGAACGCATGGCACAGGCGGGCCGCGACGTGGAGAAGCTGGTGCTCGCCAAGGCGGTGCGGCTGCTGCTCGAGGAGCGGGTCTTCCTGCACGGCCGCCGCACCGTCGTGTTCGAGTGACGTGCGTCGCGGCGGCGATCGGCGCCTGGCTCCGGCCCGTGGGGGCCAGCTCGCCGGAGCTCACTCCACGAGGCCGAGGTCCTCGTTGTAGCCCTCCTGCACGACGCTGTTCTCGCTCCGCTCGTGGGCGGTCATGTGCTCGGTGAACGCCCCGAACGCATGGTCGGCCCGTGCCCACGCCGCCGGACCGAACGAGGCGGACTGCAGTCCTTCGATCGTGCGGTCGAGTTCGGCGAGCAGGTCCGGGTGCTGATCGAGGATGGCCCGCACCCGCTTCGAGAGCCGCGGCATCCGCGCCACCGACTCCTCCAGGAAACCCCCGCGCTCCTCTTGGACGAAGTGCGCTGCCAGGTGCGTCCGCAGGTCGCGGAGCGCCGCGATCAGCGAGTCGCGGTGGGCCGGGGTGGGGATCGCGGTGGTGGCGAACGCGGCGCGGACGGTCGTCATCAGCTTGAACAGGTCGCGATGCTCGGCGAGCACGTGTCCGAGGATCACCGGATCGGATCGGTCGATCGAGGCCATGGGAGGATCCTCCTGTGCGCAGGCGAGCATCGGCGGGTGCGGGCATGCATCGCGGGGCCGGGCCCGCGGCCGAAACGACCGTCCGGACTCCACGAAAGGGTATGCTGGTGGCACGGCTCCCGACGGGGCCGAGGCGGGCACCCCCGTGGCGGCCGCGATGCGGCTCGCGGACACTTGGGCGGGATCCGCGGGGCGGCACGACGGCCCCGCAATCCCCGGCCGGAACGAGGGCGGTCATGGCGGCGCAGACGACCGACGGCGAGCACGTGATCACCGCGAGGGACTCCGCGCGGCTGCCCGTCCACGGACAGACGGGCTTCCAGGCCCAGGCCGTGCTGGCGGGCACCGGCATCGACCTGGCGGCACTGGGCTCGACCGATCGCACCGGAGCCGCCCCGCTGGCGGTGGAGCTGATCGGCACGCTGACCGGCGGGTCGCTGGCGGCCGGTTCCACGGCCGGCGGCGGCGTGGCGTTCCTGTTCCGCTACGGCGCGGTGGTGTTCTTCGACGCCTCCCCGGCGGGCATCACCGAATACCTCCGGCAGATCGGCCCGCATATCCGTCAGCCGTTCCCGCAGGGGGAGCGGGAGACGGAGGTGCTGGAGATCCGCCTCGACGCGACGGGCAAGGAATCGATCGAGGGCAACACGCTCGTGCTCGTGGACGCGTCGCTGCGCAAGCTGCAGCTCGTCGCCGACATCATGGCCAAGAGCGTGTCGCTGGCCCACCACGAGAAGGGGATCGAGCGGCAGTTCGAGCGGATCGAGCCCTTCGCGGTGAACCTCGACCACTGGGGCCGCGGGGGGCGGGCCGCCCGCGAGCTGCTCCACAACCTGGGCAACGCCCTGCTGGCGGAGCACCGCGTCGTGGCCGGCACCCGCGTCGACGACTCGCCGGAACTGCTCTGGGACCACCCCGAGCTGGAGCGGCTCTGGGCCCGGCTGCGCGACGAGTTCGAGATCCGCGAGCGGTTCGCGGCCCTGCACGGGAAGCTCAACCTCATCTCGCGGACCGCGGAGACGGCGCTGGAACTGCTGCAGAACCGCCGGGCACTGCGGGTCGAGTGGGCGATCGTGGGGCTGATCGTGTTCGAGATCGTGCTGACGCTCGTGCAGTGGGCGCTGGGCGTCGGCCGGCACTGACTTCTCCCCGCCCGCCCCGGCACCTCCGCCGCGCGAGCACCTGCCCGGCGGAGCATGTGCCTGCCGGAACGAGCGAGATTGGTCAGCCGGACGGCGGCGGGGGTATAACGGGGCCCCGTTCCCCGTCCGTCGCCGCGGAGTTCCGCCATGTTCCCACGCCGCT
>Ga0214917_10001523_pt1 | contig 29655 bp, 31 predicted proteins | sample LL_1208_BB_MetaG_FD_177983 | JGI IMG/M metagenome (GOLD analysis project Ga0214917, IMG submission 177983) | Freshwater microbial communities from Lake Lanier, Atlanta, Georgia, United States - LL_1208_BB | ecosystem: Environmental > Aquatic > Freshwater > Lake | place: USA: Georgia | collected... | reverse complement strand
GGCTCTTCAGGATAGCTAGAAGCCAAAAGACAATGCATAAATTTCAACCCAGAGGGCATATTTCACAGGACTTATTATGTGATGCTTTAAACGCGTGAACTTTTGAAAGCAAATCATGACCAGGCCAGTGTTACCCGAGCAACAAATTCATCCTGACGTTCAAGCCACTATTGCCCAATTTAACCAAGATATTGTTCAAGAGGTTCAGTTGGCGATTGCCCAGCACCAAGTAGTGGTGGTAGGAATGAAGCAAAACCCTCTTGTCAAGAATGTTCGCGCCTTGCTTTCAGAGGCTGGCATTTCTTACCACTATTTAGAGTATGGAAGTTATTTCAGCCAATGGAAGCGTCGCTTGGCTTTGAAAATGTGGACCGGTTGGCCCACATTTCCCATGGTGTTTCGCGATGGTGTACTTTTAGGCGGATACAAAGAATCAAAGCATTGATTGCTCTGAAAGCCATTTGACGATGGTTTTGACCATGGGCTCCACCGACTTAGGGTCTCGTATATCTCCGGCCAACACATGCTGCCCTTCACTTTGGCTGTAGGAAACCAATTCGAGTTTTTTGCTAGGAGAACCAATACGTTGAAAGATTTTTTGGGTTTCCAAGGGATCAACAGTTTGGTCATCTGGGCTGTAGAGCACCAACAAGGGTGTCTTGAATAATTGTGCGTCGCTCTCACGCACTTTCTTAACCAATGCCATCATAGGAAACAAAGCGCTTGTGGGATAACTTTTTGTCCATGCAGTTGATTCCTGCTCGCTGACGTCTGGAAACTTCAATTCGGGTCCTGTGATCGCCATGGCAATTTGTTTTCCCCAGTGACCATTTAGCAACTCTGAGCGTTTGTCTTTGAGGCCAAAATTGGGGGAAATAAACACATGCGCCTGAACGGCATTGGCATAGGGTGAAGTCTCAAGCCACGTCGAAAGTGTTGATCCGGTGGAACAACTGATGACCAAAACCTTTTCACCCAAGGTTTGTCCTATGCGTACAGCCTCTAAGGTATCGGCCAACCAGTCTTGAGCAGAAACTTGACCAAGAGCTGCGCCAGGCAAGCCATGGCCGCTCAGCCGGGTATAAAAAAGATTGGCACCTAATTCTTTGGCGACCAAGTCCGCCACAGGTGCGGTTTCCATTCGGCTTGCTGAAAACCCATGCACATAGACAACCGCCCAAGGCGTCTTTTGATGACTGGGGTTGGCCCACACAATGCCTTTGGCTGTGCCTGGTTTGATATCGCTGAACTTGGCTTCACTTTGCGCAAGCCATTCATCGAGTTCAGACAATATTTGCGGAGGTGCACTTCTGCTTGAAGGTGTGTCGCTGCCAAATTCATTGGAAGGTCCAACAAAAAAAACAATCACAGCGAGCAGCACAGCTCCTAAAAGAGATTTACCGGCCAAGATTGACCAGCTTATTAAACTGGATTGCTTTTGGGTTTCTTCAGTCATGACATTCCCCTTGGGTTTATTGGTGTTTGAACACAGGCTTACGTTTATTGACAAAGGCATCCATGCCTTCTTTTTGGTCTTCGGTGGCAAAAAGCGCGTGGAACATACGTCGCTCAAACATGACACCATCGGACAAACTGCTCTCGAAGGCGCGGTTGATAGATTCTTTGGCAGACATAACAGCTATTTGGGAATAATCACAAATGCTGAGTGCAGCACCCAAGGCCTCATCCATTAATTTGTCCAGTGGCACGACGCGACTGACCAAACCAGCACGTTCTGCCTCTTGCGCATCCATCATGCGGCCCGTCAGGGCCAAGTCCATGGCCTTGGCTTTGCCAATAGCACGGGGTAAACGTTGAGTGCCTCCTGCACCAGGGATGATGCCAAGCTTGATTTCAGGTTGACCGAACCGAGCGTTATCAGCCGCGATGATGATGTCGCACATCATGGCTACTTCACACCCGCCACCTAGCGCAAAACCGGAAACTGCTGCAATGATGGGCTTGCGAATACTGCGCAGCGTTTCCCAATCACGTGTGATGTAGTCGCTTTTGTAAACGTCGGCATAGCTGTAGGTGGCCATTGCACCAATATCTGCACCCGCGGCAAAGGCTTTTTCATTGCCGGTCAAAATGATGCAACCAATATGGGGGTCTGCATCAAATAACTTCAGAGCAGTGCCCATCTCAACCATGAGTTCGCTGTTGAGAGCATTCAATTGCTTGGGACGATTGAGGGTGATGATGCCCACCTTATCGGCCTCGGTGCGAACTTGAATCAATTGGTAACTCATGCTTGTCTCCAAATCTTGGCTATCACATTCAATTGAGCCCTCAAGCCTGAGCGGGCTTGGGCAGGTGATAAATTATCCCCTAAGGAGACCGATATGAATGAAAAGACCGTTAGTTACGAAGAGCGAGGCGCAGTAGCGTGGCTCACACTCAACCGTCCGCAAGCATTGAACAGCTTTACACGCGAAATGCACCGCCATTTGTGGGAGGCCTTTGACGCGGCAGAGGCCAACCCACTGATTCGAGCCATGGTGATCACCGGTGCTGGGCGGGGGTTCTGCGCTGGGGCCGATTTATCTGAATTTGATTTTGCCGAAGGCCCCAACTTGATAGCACGTGCGGACCCAGGCCCCGTGATTGACCAAGCTTTCAATCCAACCACCAGACGTCTACAGAACTTACGTATGCCCACAGTAGCTGCCGTCAATGGCGTGGCGGCTGGAGCAGGCGCCTCTTTTGTGATGGCTTGCGACATTGCCATTGCGGCTCCTACTGCATCTTTTATCCAAGCATTTAGCAAAATTGGCTTGATTCCAGACGCAGGCAGCAGTTGGTTCTTGGTGGAGCGTTTAGGCTTGTCTCGGGCCATGGCATTGGCCATGACCGGTGACAAATTGATGGCTCCACAAGCCAAGGAGTGGGGATTGATTTGGGATGTGGCCGAGGACTGCTTAGAGGCCTCTTCTCAAATGGCGCAACGCTTGGCTGCGATGCCAACCCAAGCTTTGATTGCCACACGAGCCCTGTTGCGTGAAGCAGGCAACAGAAACTTGAACCAACAACTTGATGTTGAGCGTGATACGCAATCTGCGCTTGGTCAAACGCATGACTACATAGAAGGTGTCTCTGCCTTCTTGCAAAAACGTCCTCCCCAATTCACAGGGCACTGAGCATGTCGGAATTCACATCTGCTGTGGACTTGGCGCATCAAGTCGGTGAGTCCATGTTTTCTGCCGATGTGGCTTCACGCCAGACCATGGGTATGGAATTGGTTTTTTGCAAACCTGGGCAAGCACGGATGCAAATGCGCGTCACCCCCATGCATTTGAATGGACATCAAATTTGCCATGGGGGATTTATTTTTACTTTGGCTGATTCCACTTTCGCGTTTGCCTGTAACAGCCATAACAAAGTCGCGGTTGCTGCCGCTGCATCGATTGAGTTTTTAAAACCGGCCCACCTAGACGATGTGTTAGTGTGCGATGGAGAAGAGCAGGTTTTGAGCGGTCGGCATGGTGTTTACGACATGATCGTACGTAATCAGAAAGAAGAAGTTGTGGCGCTTTTCAGAGGTAAAAGTGCACAAATTCAAGGAACAGTGGTACCTGTATGAGTCCAACACATTTCCCGCTTGACCCTATTGAAAAAGCCAGTATCGACGAGCTTCGCAGTTTGCAACTCAAGCGCTTGAAAGCCACTTTGCATCATGCGTATACCTATTCACCTGTCTACCGCGCAAAGTTCGATGCTGCTGGCATTCATCCGGATGAATGCAAAAGCTTGGCCGATTTAAGCAAATTTCCTTTTACTGCAAAATCAGATTTACGCGACAGTTACCCCTTTGGGATGTTTGCGGTGCCACAGTCACAAGTGGTGCGAATTCATGCCTCCAGCGGTACAACGGGTAAGCCAACCGTGGTGGGCTATACCGCGAATGATGTGCACATGTGGGCCGAGTGTGTTGCGCGCAGTATTCGGGCTGCGGGTGCCAGGCCAGGCGACAAAGTACACATCAGCTACGGCTATGGCTTGTTCACAGGTGGCTTGGGTGCGCACTATGGTGCAGAGCATTTAGGCTTAACGGTGATTCCCTTTGGCGGAGGGCAAACCGAAAGACAGGTGCAGCTTTTGAAAGACTTTGCGCCTGACATCATCATGGTCACGCCCAGCTATATGTTGGCTTTGGCTGATGAATTTGAGCGCCAAGGTTTGAATCCCATTAAAAGCAGTTTACGAATCGGCATTTTTGGTGCTGAGCCTTGGACCAACGATATGCGCTTGGCCATTGAGAAGCGCATGGGCATTGACGCGGTGGACATTTATGGCCTCTCAGAGGTCATTGGGCCGGGTGTGGCGAGTGAGTGCGCAGAAACCAAGGACGGACCTACCATTTGGGAAGACCATTTTTACCCTGAAATCATTGATCCCGAAACGGGAGAGGTGTTGCCTGATGGGGAACTGGGCGAGCTTGTGTTTACCAGCTTGACCAAAGAAGCCTTGCCCATCATCAGGTACCGCACCCGCGATTTAACACGCTTGCTGCCTGGAACCGCTCGCACCATGCGGCGAATGGAAAAAATCACAGGGCGCAGTGATGACATGATGATTGTCAGGGGCGTGAATGTTTTCCCCACCCAAATTGAAGAACTTATCCTGCGGCAATCGGCCTTGAGTGCGCATTACCAGTGCATCTTGCAAAAAGAGGGGCCATTAGATAAGTTGACTGTCAAAGTAGAAACCCGCACAGGTTTGTCTTGTGACTCATCTGAGGCCAGGCAGGCTGCTGTCAACCTAGAGCATGAAGCCAAGGCATATATAGGTACAAGCTTGAAGGTGGAGTTATGTGTTGAAGGTGGTATTGAGCGAAGTATGGGCAAAGCCAAGAGAGTGATAGATCAGCGTTGAAATGAACTCAGTTTTGCTGAGTGTCACTGAGCCAACTCCCTACTTTGACTGGGTCCGCAATCTGCAGCCGCCACAAAGGCGCAGGGTCGGTGGTGGGCAGGACAAAATTCAATCGAAGCAATAAACCATCTCGTGCTACCAAAGCTTTGCACTCCTTGGCCTTGCCTAGCAAGAGCTGCAATTGATCCAGACGCTGCAAGCGCCAAGACTGCAGGGTTTTACCGCGGCCAGTCTCTATGCCAAGCCACTCGTCGCCTGAAGAAAAACCAGCAAGCTCGGCAGCACTGCCACGCAAGACGGTTTGGATATGCACGCTATGGTCTTCCTTGACGCGTATGCCAATTTGTTGTGCCAAGGGGGATGCTTCATACTGAATGCCGACACCTTGTTGAGCTAAAGCCTCAGCCAAGGGAAGTTCTTCAACCGTATGTACCCATGAATGCAAGGTTTTACGCCACGACTTACCGCTGATGGAATGAAGGGCTTGAAGTAAATCGTCTTCTGAGATGGGGCCACCCTGGCTTTGTTGCCAAAGCTCTCGCATCACAGCATCTAGGCTATGCCCCATTTGCCGCAATGAAAGGTCTAAGCAAAGTGCGATGAGTGAGCCCTTGGTGTAGTAGCTCACGGTGATATTGGGCGTATTGCTATCAGGCCGGTAATACTTGGTCCACGCTTCCATGCTTGCCGCTGCGACTGACTGGGCATGCCTACCGGGTGTTTGCAAGTACTGTTGGACAGATTGAGTGAGCAACTTCAGATAAAGCGCTGGCGAAATTAACTCCGCACGGCAAAGCATCAAGTTGTCGAAGTAATCGGTAAAGCCCTCAAAAAACCAAAGCATGTCTGTGTACTGCTCGCTTTGGTAGTTGTAGCTCAGGTAATTTGACGGCCTGAGTCGTTTGACATTCCAAGCATGAAAGTACTCGTGACTGAAAAGACCCAGTAAGCCAATGTAGTCGTCGCTGGGGTGCTTGTCGGTGTGTTTTGGTAAGTCTTTGCGCCTGCAAAGTAGAGCTGTGCTGTTTCTGTGCTCGAGTCCGCCGTAACCGTCAGCGACAGCATTCAATAAAAAAACATAGTTCGGAAATGGTGGCGTTGCCGATCTGTGCCAAAAGTGCACAATGGTTTTGCAAATACGCTCCACATCTTTGTTCAGACGTTGCGCGTCAAATGATGGGGCAGCACCCGTGACCACAATCTGGTGTTTTGTCTTTTGAACAGCAAAGTCTGTGCGAGAGAAATCAGAAAGCTCAAAAGGGCTGTCTGCAAGTTCGTCATAGTTTTGGGCATGGTATGTGCCAAAACCTGCGCTATTGACTCGAACAGAGTTCAGCGACGTGGCTACTTGCCACTCGCTGGTATGTTTTGGAGGCATCAACTCTAAGCTGATGGGGTCTTGAGTTTGCCCCAGCACCTGAACAAACATACTGGTGCCGTTGAAAAAACCTCTGTGTGCATCTAGCCAAGCGGTACGAACCGAATGGTCATGGGCATGGACAAGGTACTGCAATTGCAAAGGCTTGTTGTTTTTTGACTCACTGATCCATGTGCATTTATCCAATTGTTTGACACTGAGAGGTTTGCCATCTTGGGTGGCTTCAAGCCCACTGAGTTGTTTGGAGAACTCTCTGACCAAGTAACTTCCTGGAATCCAAACAGGGAGTTGAAATTTTTGCTTTGAGCGTGGATGCAGAACAAACACAACAACGCGCCAAAGATGCGCATGTGCATTTTCAATGTTGACTTGGTAATGAATGCCACGTTGGTGTGTGCCTTTGGATGACATGAGTTCAGTGTGTTAAGGCTTAGCAGGAGAAAGCAATTTTTCTATTTGGGCCATTTCTACAGCCCCCGAAATACGCGATCCATCAGCGAAGATGGTGGTGGGTGTGCCATTGATCCTTTGTTTTTGGCCGAAATCAACATTGCGTTTAAGCGCTGCTGTATCGCAGCCCGTTGGGTTGGGTGCTTGGTCTCTGAGCATCAAATCTTGCCAAGCTTTGGACTGGTCTTTGGAGCACCAAATAGCTTTGGATTTATCAACCGAATCTTTGCCTAGGATGGGATACAAAAACAGGTAAACAGTTACGTTGTCAATGTTTTGCAGTTCGCGCTCGAATCGCTTGCAATACCCACAGTTAGGGTCTTCAAAAATCGCCATCTTGCGCTCGCCTTTGCCACGCACGATCACGATGGCATCTTTGAAGGGCAAAGATTTGAAGTCAACTGCCATGATTTTTTGTAGACGCTCTTCAGTGAGATCTCGCTGATTTTTGGTATCAATGAGGTGTCCTTGTATCAAAAAGTTGGCAGATGCATCTGTGTAATAGATTTCTGATCCATCTACCCGTAACTCGAACAAACCTGGCATAGGGGTGCGTTTGATTTCGTCAATGGGATGAATATGTGGCATGCGCTCTTTAAGCGTCTTGCGAATGAACGCTTCTTCGCCTTGGGCAAAAACGCTTTGCAACAACAGGCCATTCATGAATACCAAGAGAAACTTGAAAAAAGTAAGCATAAGAGTTTTCATTAAATTGAGGGGTGCATCGCTTGATGCATGGTCCATTGCTTCAGATGCGACAGTTGGTCAAATTGACTCATGCCCCAGTTACGCATTGATTGTGCAAGTTTGTGTGGATGTGAAAACAAGCGTTGTAAGCCATCGCAGGCAAGCCAAGTTGGTAACAAACCTGATTTGCGTTCTCGTTCATAACGCCGCAGTAAAAATGTGTCACCCACACTGCGCCAATATTCTTTACCTTTCCGAAGCGACAGAACTTTAGCAAGGGCATCAGCATCAGCCAAGCCTAAATTCAAACCCATGCCTGCCAGTGGATGGACTGTGTGAGCAGCATCTCCTGCTAGCACCCAGCTGTTGCCATTTTCGAACGATCCGCTCCATTGGGTTGCCTGTGCGGCCTGCAAAGGCCATATGCCTTTGGTGCTGATCACTTGTAAATTTCCCAAAGCGTATTGACTGGCATTTGTTAACGCCAACGAAAGCGCATCATCTGTTGCTTCATATTGGGAGTGAGCGCGTTCGCTAGGCATGGACCAGACCACTGCTGCTTCATTGCTGTGAGCTCCGCCCAAGGGCAACAGGGCTAGCACGGACAAACCTGCTGCATCTTGGCTAAACCATTGCAAGGCCCGCTGATTGTGCGGTGAGGCGCAACGTACGCGAGTAGCCAAAGCATGTTGGGAATAAGGCAAAGCTTGGAAGTCAATGCCAAGCTCTTTGCGTGTCAAACTGTTTTTCCCCTCGCACACAATGGTCAGTGGCGCTGATACATTGTTTTCCACTCGTTCTATGCTGTGCTGAAACCCAACGGCTTCATGCAGCAAGCCCTCAAGTGCTTGCACATCCACGATATGGTTAAGGTATTCCCCAAAGGGCGCATCAAAACTCAGCTTGCCAGTCTGATCGCCCCAAATTTCCATGCCTGTCACGGGGGTTGCGGACTCGGCACCCGGCCAGCACCTTAAACCTGTCAGCAGCTCTTGCGAGCTTGAATTGAGTGCGAAAGCTCTCATGTCAATAGCCTGTGTTGGGGTACCGACAAGCGCGATCCGAAGACGTTGACGTGCCAATAACAGCGCCAAGGTGCTGCCCACAATACCATTGCCACGGATGCATACATCGTAAGTTGTCGTCATGGTTGTCATTGTAGAAGTTGCCTGCACGTAGAATTTGGCTTGATTGCGTAACCCTACCATTCGGTATAGATTGAAAGATTCTCATGAGTTTGAAATGCGGCATCGTCGGCCTGCCCAATGTGGGCAAGTCCACCCTCTTCAATGCCCTGACCAAGGCCGGTATCGCGGCTGAAAACTACCCGTTTTGCACCATCGAGCCCAATGTCGGTGTGGTCGAAGTCCCCGATCTGCGCTTGGCCCAACTCTCCACCATTGTGAAGCCCGAACGCATCGTGCCCGCCATCGTGGAGTTTGTTGACATCGCTGGCTTGGTGGCTGGCGCCAGCACCGGCGAGGGCTTGGGCAACCAGTTTTTGGCCCACATCCGCGAGACCGACGCCATCGTCAATGTGGTGCGCTGCTTTGAAGACGACAACGTGATCCACGTCGCTGGCAAGGTCGACCCCATCTCGGACATCGAAGTGATCCAAACCGAGTTGTGCTTAGCCGATTTGAACAGTGTGGAAAAAGCCTTGCACCGCGTGCAAAAAACCGCGCGTTCGGGCGACAAAGAGGCCGCCAAATTGGTGGCCATATTGGAGAAATGCCAACTCGCTTTGAACGACACCAAACCGGTGCGTACCATTGACTTCAGCAAAGAAGAAAAGCCTCTCCTCAAACAGTTTTTCTTGATCACCGCCAAGCCAGCGATGTTTGTGGCCAATGTCTCAGAGGACGGCTTCGAGAACAACCCTTTGCTCGACCGCTTGACCGCCTACGCCAAATCGCAAAACGCACCCGTGGTGGCCATTTGCGCCAAGCTCGAAGCCGAGATGAGCGAGATGAGCGACGAAGACCGCGATATGTTTTTGGCTGAACTCGGTCAAACCGAACCGGGCTTGAACCGCTTGATCCGCTCGGCCTACACCTTGCTGGGGCTGCAAACCTATTTCACTGCGGGGGTGAAAGAGGTGAGGGCTTGGACCATCCGCGTGGGCGACACCGGTCCGCAGGCCGCAGGGGTGATCCACACCGACTTTGAGAAGGGCTATATCCGCGCCCAAACCATTGCTTTTGACGACTTCATCCATTTCAAAGGCGAACAAGGCGCGAAAGATGCGGGCAAGATGCGCGCCGAGGGCAAAGAGTACGTGGTCAAAGACGGCGATGTGATGAACTTTTTGTTCAGTTCTTGAACCACTGTGTGTCCCTAGGCATGAATAAACGGCAGTAAAAATTGCCACCCATAAATCAGTAGCAAATAGCGCAAGCCTTTGCCTATTGCCATGTAAACCACGCAAGGTATCAAAGGCAGTCGCAAATAACCGGCCACCACACACAATGGGTCACCAATGATGGGTAGCCAAGCTCCCAAACAGGCTGGGGGGCCAATGCGTTCTAGCCAAGTTAAAGCGCGCATATGAACGCTCACATGTTCTTGGTGCAAATATTTCGCCATCCACCGTTCTGCACCAAAGCCCATCCACCAACCTATGGCGCCACCCAAGGTATTGCCCAAGGTGGCAATCAGCAGTGAGGGCCAAAGCAAATCGGGATAAAACGCAAGCAAGGCCAACAACACTGGTTCAGAGCCCAAAGGCAGCAAGGTAGCGGCCAAGATGGCACAAACAAACAAAATGACCAATCCCATTTCGGGTGTAGCCGCATTTGTCAATAGGTTTTGAAAAAAATATTCCATATTTTCTCAGTGTAAACGTGAGCTTCATTTGTAGAAGCGCCGCTAGAATCGTGCCTCGTTTTTAAGCACTCAGATTCATCATCCAACTTATGCGTATAGGCCACTACGAATTACCCCACTCTGTTTTTGCAGCCCCTATGGCTGGCGTGACAGACAGGCCTTACCGCAATTTGGTCAAGCAACTGGGTGCCGCTTATGCAGTTTCAGAAATGGTCACGTCACGTGCAGACCTTCGCGATAGCTTGAAAACTTCGCGCCGTCTTGACCACACAGGTGAAAGTGGACCCATCGCTGTACAAATTGCAGGCACTGACGCTGAGATGATGGCTGAGGCGGCAACTTACAACTTACAACGTGGTGCCCAAATCATCGACATCAATATGGGCTGCCCCGCGAAAAAAGTTTGTCAGAAATGGGCGGGATCGGCTTTGATGCAAGACGAAGCTCTGGCGGTGTCCCTCATTGAAGCAGTCGTCAAAGCTGCTTTGCCATTTGGTGCGCCTGTCACTTTGAAAATGCGCACCGGTTGGCGCTGCGATCAGCGCAATGCAGTTTCATTGGCCAAGCAAGCCGAATCAGCAGGCGTACAAATGATCACCGTCCACGGCCGTTCGCGTGACCAAGGCTATAAGGGCCAAGCAGAGTACGACACCATTGCGCAAGTTAAACGAGCCGTATCTGTTCCTGTGGTCGCCAATGGCGACATTGATTCACCGCAAAAAGCCCAACAGGTTTTGCAACTCACCGGCGCAGACGCTGTGATGATCGGTCGTGCAGCGCAAGGTCGACCATGGCTATTTCGCGAAATACACCATTTCTTGGCCCATGGCACGCGGTTGGCGCCTCCTTTGGTGGCAGAGGTTAAGCGTTTGTTGATGCACCATTTGGAAGAGCACTACAGTTTGTATGGAAGCTTTACAGGTGTGCGTACAGCCAGAAAGCACATTGCTTGGTATGTCCAAGGCCTAGCCGGTGCGACAGAATTTCGACAACATTTAAATGCAATCGAGGACTGTCACAAACAGTCCTTGGCAGTTGCTGATTTTTTAGATGCAATAGGGCAACAGGCTGATCGCTTGACCTATGCGGCATCTGTTAATGAGATGGAGACTACAGAATGAGCAAAAAGCAAATAGAAGAAGCGGTACGCCACAGCTTAGAGGTCTACTTTAAAGACCTGCGCGGCGAAGACCCAGATCAGCTGCACACAATGATGATTCAGGTGATGGAAAAACCTTTGTTGGATGTCGTTATGAAGCACGCCGAGGGCAATCAATCCCGCGCAGCGATATGGCTTGGTTTGAATAGAAATACCTTGCGCAAGAAGCTCACTGAACACAAATTACTGTGATGAACTTCCTTGCACTGAAGCAAGCAGAAAAAGGAATCCTATGAAAGCGCTGATTTCCGTCTCTGATAAGACTGGAATTGTGGAGTTCGCCCAAGCTTTGCATCAGTTAGGTATTCATTTGATCTCCACAGGCGGTACCGCTCAACTGCTGAGTGCCCAAGGATTACCGGTTCAAGAGGTTGCTGAATTGACAGGTTTTCCCGAGATGCTGGACGGCCGAGTCAAAACCTTGCACCCCATGGTTCATGGCGGATTGTTAGCGCGTCGTGATATGCCATCGCATATGCAAGCCTTGCAAGCCCACGGCATCGAAACCATTGATCTATTGGTCGTCAATCTCTATCCCTTTGAGGCCACGGTGGCAGCCCCTGACTGCTCCCTGGAAGAGGCCATTGAAAACATCGACATTGGTGGTCCGGCGATGGTGCGCAGCGCCGCCAAGAATTGGAAACATGTGGCTGTGGTGACCAACGCTGAGCAATACTCAGCGGTGCTTCACGAGTTACAACAAAAAAATGTTCTCAGTGAGTTAACCCGTTTTCAGTTGGCAGTGAGTGCCTTCAACCAAATCAGCCAATACGATGGTGCGATCAGCGACTACTTGTCGTCCTTGGATTTGTCCACCCAGCAAAGAAGTTTGTTTCCCGGGCAAGCCAATGGTCGTTTCATCAAGTTGCAAGATCTGCGCTATGGTGAAAACCCCCATCAACTTGCCGCTTTCTATCGTGACACGCATCCAGCACCTGGTTCTTTGGTCACTGCACGTCAATTGCAAGGCAAGGCGTTGTCTTACAACAATATTGCAGACGCAGACGCCGCATGGGAGTGCGTCAAGAGTTTCGATTCGCCTGCTTGTGTCATTGTCAAACATGCCAATCCTTGCGGTGTTGCGCTGTCAGACGATGCATTGTCTGCGTATCGCAAGGCCCATCAAACCGATCCTACTTCTGCATTTGGCGGCATCATTGCATTTAACTGCTCTGTCGATTTGGCAACGGCGCAAGCTTTGGGGCAACAGTTTGTTGAGGTCCTGATGGCGCCTTCATTTACTGGTGAAGCGCTGCAATTACTGCAAACCAAAGCCAATGTTCGGGTGTTGCAAATCGCGCTGCCCCCAGGTGGGGAAGACGCCTGGTCTCAAGGGCTTAATGCTATTGATGTCAAACGCATTGGCTCAGGCTTGCTGATGCAAACGGCTGACAACCATTTGCTTCGATTCGAAGACATGAAGGTCGTGACCAAGCTTCAACCCAGTTCAGCCCAAATGCACGATATGTTGTTTGCTTGGAAGGTAGCAAAGTTTGTTAAGAGCAACGCCATTGTTTTTGTGGGCAGTGGCATGACATTGGGTGTGGGCGCTGGGCAGATGAGCCGATTAGACTCCGCGCGTATGGCGAGCATCAAGGCAGGTCACGCAAATTTATCTCTCAATGGTTCGGTTGTTGCAAGCGATGCCTTCTTCCCTTTCAGAGATGGCTTGGATGTGGTGGTCGACGCGGGCGCTGTTTGCGTAATTCAACCTGGTGGTTCTGTGCGAGATGCTGAAGTCATTTCTGCTGCTGATGAACGAGGCGTGGTCATGGTGTTGACCGGAGTGCGTCACTTTCGTCATTGATACAGATTAATTTGTCACACTATTGACATAAAAAATTGGTATTGCATACTGTACTATTCCATTGATTAGAGGAGTAGTTCATGCGTGCCATCAAGCAAGCTAAAAAGTTAATAGAAAAAACCCCAAATTCTGCTGTTGGTCAAACGTTTTCCAAACTTATTCTTTCCCTAGAGTCTGATATTGAATTCTCTGTTAAAGATCTGTACAGCTTAGATACCGCCGAGTTTGATTTAGCGATTGAGGTATTGAAAGACTGGCGTATCGATCGTTTCTATATTGGGAAGGCCAAAGCGTTTGACACGGCCACACATGCCCAGATCATTTCAATTAACAAATAATTCTTTATCCAATGTCAACTGCTCTGTGTTGAATGGCTGGCACTCCAAACGCATCCACTCTCAATTCATTAGTTCTACCCTCTTCGATCAGTGGGGGATTTTTATAGCATCAGGGAGAGATTTTGTATTTCAGCTGAAAGCTGATGCCACCGTAAAGCTTGTCATTTACGCTAGGGATGATGGCTGTGTTCAAACCCCAACGTTCACCCTCGAATGACACCATGGGTACCAAAGCTGGAAACCAGCCCCCTTGGTTTGCTCGCGGATAGCCATCAAAAGTACCCACCACCGCCCCCAGTTTGAAGGACTCCCATCGCCACGGCATGACATACATTCCAATGTAATTGGAGTGTTGGTGATCGCTGTTTTTGAAGCCACCAACTGTCAGCGCATAGGTGTCATTCAAGGTCCATTCAAGACCTAGGCCTGGATTGGCGTTACGCAAGCCTTTGTCATGATCAAAGTGCAAGGTATAAAACCCTGCGTTAAGCCAAACTGCTTTGGGTTGAGTTGGATTGGCGAAAGCCTCTGATAAATCGCTTCCAGCTTGGGCGATATTTGACGTGGCCGTGAGGCAAAGCGCAATATACGCTTGCTTTGGTAGAAATCGATTCATAAAGCGGCAAACACCTCAGCCGCCGCTTGCACCGTGGCGGCGATGTCCTCAGCAGTGTGGGCACCGCTGACAAAACCAGCTTCGTACAACGCAGGTGCGATATAAACGCCTTTGTCGAGCAAGCCGTGGAAGAGTTGGTTGAACTTGGGGCTGTCGCTGGTCATGACCTTGGCGTAGTTTTGTGGCAACTCGGGCAGTAGGAAGAAACCAAACATGCCACCTTGGCAATCGGCACTGAATGGCACACCAGCTTTGGCAGCAGCGCCTTTGAGGCCATCGACCAAACTTTGGGTGCGGGCAGAGAGCGCATCGAAGAAGCCTGGTTTGGAAATTTCTTTCAAGGTGGCCAAGCCGCAGGCGGTTGCCACAGGGTTGCCGCTCAGGGTGCCTGCTTGGTAGACAGGACCCAATGGGGCGAGTTGTTCCATCACGGCACGTTTGCCGCCAAAAGCCGCTAGCGGCATGCCGCCACCAATGACTTTGCCCAATACTGTGACATCGGGCTCAAAGCCGGGAATGGATTGGGCATACACACTTTGGGCGCTGCCCAAGGCGACTCGGCAACCGGTCATCACCTCGTCAAACACCAACAAAGCGCCGTACTGGCTGCACAACTCACGGCAGCGTTTCATAAAGGGGACGCTTGCGCGAACAAAGTTCATGTTGCCGGCGATGGGCTCGATCATCAAACACGCCAACTCTTTGCCGTGCAGGGCAAAGGCTTCTTCCAGTTGGGGGATGTTGTTGTACTCGAGCACCAAGGTGTGCTGCACCACTTCGGGGGGCACACCGGCGCTGGTAGGGTTGCCAAAGGTGGCCAAGCCCGAACCGGCTTTCACCAGCAATGCATCGGCGTGGCCGTGGTAGCAGCCCTCGAACTTGATGAACTTGCTGCGGCCTGTGGCTCCGCGTGCCAAGCGCAGTGCGCTCATGCCGGCCTCGGTGCCGGAGCTGACCAAGCGCACCATGTCCATGGAGGGCATGAGTTTCAACAAGGCTTCCGCGAGTTCAATTTCGCGCTCAGTTGGGGCGCCGTAAGAGAAGCCTTCCATCACCGCTATTTGCACGGCCTCGACCACCGCTGGGTGGCCATGGCCCAAGATCATCGGGCCCCAAGAACCGATGTAGTCGATGTAACGCTTGTCGTTAGCATCCCAAAAATAAGCGCCTTGGGAGCGTTTGACAAAGCGCGGTGTGCCGCCCACGGCGCGAAAGGCACGCACGGGTGAGTTGACGCCGCCAGGGATGACAATACGTGCTCGGTCAAAGAGGGTTTGGTTCAAATCAGTCATGGTTTCAGTGAATAAACATCAATGTCGTGTTTGGTGGGCGGGCAAAGAGAAATCGTCGGCGGTGGCGGCCGTATCGTCGCCATCTTCAAACCCGCCACCTTCGTCTACGCTGTGCGCCCAAAACAGGCGATCAGCAACGGCGTGTCCCATGCCGGGGCGAAAACCGGCGTCCAAGCTACCATCGAGGTAACCAAGGGCCTCTGCAGCAGAAGCTTCCAAATCGTCTCCCATGGCCAGCAAGCCCGCCAAAGCTGCACTCAAGGTATCTCCAGCACCAGTGAAGACTGCATCAAAGCGTTCAATGGTTTCGCTGACCATCACATTCAAAGGTGTAGCCAAGGCGTTTTCAGTATGTTGACCACCCGTTTGGGGCATGCCCGTGACAAACGTGTAAGGCACCCCTTTATCGGCCGCGGCTTTGGCCAAATCTCTGGCAGTGGGACTGCGGTCGCTGCCCCATTCTGGAAGCAGCCAACGCCACAAGGTGCTGTGGTTTCCAACCAATACGGTTGTTTGAGGCAAGACCAGTTCCATGAAAGCGTCTTGGTAAGCGTCTATGGGTTCGTCTTGCCACCACGACAGACTGGGCATATAGGCAACCACTGGTACATCGGCATAGTCAGCGCAAATTTCAGCCACCGTGGAAAGAACATCAGGGGAGCCACAAAACCCTATTTTGATCACTTGAACCGCAATATCTTCCAAGATGGTGCGGGCTTGTTCATCAACCGCCTCATCATCCATCGCAATATGGTCGAAAACCTCGGCGGTATCGCGCACATAACTTCCCGTGGAGATAGCCAATACATGTGCGCCGACAGATGACATCGCCAAGATGTCTGCGGTTAAACCGCCTGCGCCGCTGGGATCGTTGGCATTGAAACACAGCACGCAAGGGTGCGCCATTTCCTCAGATTGGCCTTCATCAGGCAGGGGGGTAGGAGTGTTCATGTGCCATCTATAGAATCTGTTTCATTCTATGCCACCGCCCTAGCGGGTTTTAACTTAATAACCAGAAAGAAATGACTGTGAACAAGACTTGGATGTGCTTGATTTGTGGATGGATTTACGACGAAGCTGCTGGAGCGCCTGAAGAGGGCATTGCCGCAGGAACGCCTTGGGAGCAAGTGCCCATGAATTGGACCTGCCCAGAGTGTGGTGCTCGCAAGGAAGATTTTGAAATGGTGCAAATCTAGGCACCCAGCTACATCAGTCGTTCTTGCTTTTCACCACGCTGTAACGCATCAAGGTTTTCAAGCGTGCCTTGGCGTGGTCCACGATCGGGAATGGGTATGTCTTTCCCAATGTGACGTTGGCCGCTTCCAAAACCAAGGGCTTTGCCAACCAAGGTGCGTGAATCGCGTCGTTGGGCAGCGCTGCAAGTTGAGGTAGGTAGCGGCGAATAAATTTCCCCTGCGAATCAAACTTTTCGCTTTGGCTGATGGGGTTGAAGATACGAAAGTAAGGCTGAGCATCGCAACCACTGGAACTGGCCCATTGCCAACCGCCGTTGTTGGCAGCCAAATCAAAATCGATCAGTTGCTGAGCGAAATACTGTTCGCCCCAGCGCCAATCAATCCCTAAGTCTTTCACCAAGAAACTGGCCACCACCATGCGTAAGCGGTTATGCATATAGCCGGTTTGGTTGATTTGCGCCATGGCCGCATCAACCAGTGGATAGCCTGTTCGCCCTTCACACCATGCTGCAAACAATTGTTTGGCTTCCTTACCGGTTTCCCATTCAATCGAGTCGTATACAGGCTTAAATGATTGTTTGACAACCCGTGGATGGTGGTGCAATATTTGGTGGTAAAAATCTCGCCAAATCAATTCGCCCAGCCATGTTTGCGCACCTGCATCCCCCTCTATTGCCAAAGGGTAAGCGAGTCGGGCTAAGCGTCTGGTGGACACCGTACCAAAGCGCAAATGCACACTCAGGTAGCTCGGGCCTTTCACACTGGGGAAATCGCGGGTTTGCTGGTACTGGCTGATCCTTTTGACAAAGTCTTTGAGTAAAAGTTGTGCGCCGCTGGTACCAGTTTGTATGTGAAGCGCAGCTAAATCGACTGCTTCAAACCCAATTTCCTCTAGGCTAGGCATGGGACGGCGCAAGGCAGCAGGAACAGGGGCCAGCTGACCGGCAGAAGGTTTGACGTGTTTTTCAGCCAAATCTGCAGCAGTGACTTTCTTCAGCCAGTTGTTTTTGTAAGGGGTGAAAACGCCATAAGGCTGACCGTTTTGGGTCAAGATTTCACTTCGTTCAAACACCACATGGTCTTTGAAGCTGACAAAAGAGACGCCAAGGTTGGCAAGCGCACCTTTGACTGCGGTGTCCCGCTTTAATGCATAAGGTTCATCATCATGGTGGGTAAACACCGCTTGGATACCCAGTTCGGTGACCAATTGTTGCAAACAGGCCCTCGGGTCCCCTTGGCGCACCATCAGCCCCGTGTCTTCTTGACCTGAAAGCATGCGCAGTTGCTGGTCCAAATCGATCAAACTGCCATGGATAAATGCCACCCGTCTGTCATGGCTTGGAAGACCTTCAAGAATGGCAGTGTCAAAAATAAAGACGCAAAAAACTTGCTTGCTTCGCAGCAGGGCGTGGTGCAGTGCCGTGTGGTCATCTGCGCGTAAATCGCGTCTAAACCACACCAGAGATCGGTCAAAAAAGTCCCTAGAGTTTGGCTTCATCTTCACCCTTTAAAATAATCCAATGACTCAAGATTTCGAACCCATCAACCTGACGCACCATTTTTTGATTGCCATGCCCGGTTTGATGGACGAATCTTTCAACCGCAGCGTGGTTTACATGTGCGAGCACAGTGACCGAGGTGCTTTGGGTTTGATTATCAACAAACCCAGTACCCTGCGCATGCAAGACCTGTTCGAAAAGGTTGAGCTCAATTTGGGTCGTTCTGATTTGATTGAAATTCCTGTTTTTCAGGGCGGTCCTGTGCACACCGAACGCGGATTTGTTTTGCATGAACCCCTGTCCAACACCATGACAGCTGCTGAAGCCAGTGAGGCAGCTTATGCCTCAACCCTGTCTATCCCAGGTGGCTTAGAGATGACCACTTCCAAAGATGTGCTTGAGGCTTTGTCTACGGGTGCTGGTCCCAGACGTGTGCTTATCACCCTTGGGTACTCTGCATGGGCGCAAGGACAGCTTGAGTCTGAACTGGGTGAAAACAGCTGGCTCACAGTGCAAGCCGATCCACAGGTGATTTTTGATACCCCCATCGATCAACGATATGACCGTGCGTTGGCTCTTTTAGGTTTACAAGCTTGGATGCTTTCACCTCAGGCGGGTCACGCGTGAGTCTGGCGGTGTCCCCAACCGCAGCAACCGAGTTGCACTCTTTTTTGGCTTTTGATTTTGGACAACAACGAACCGGCGTAGCGTATGCGTCTCGCCTGCTGGGGCAAGCCAAGCCACAAGGGACGGTAATTGGAGCGGGCCAAGCACGCTGGACATCTATCACCAAGCATATAGATGAGTGGCAACCTGACGCTTTGGTTGTCGGCGTGCCTTACCACCCCGATGGTGCAGCCCATGAAAATACCAAACATGCACAAAAGTTTGCAAGGCAACTGCGTGGGCGTTACAACTTGCCAGTCTTTGAGGTAGATGAACGTTATTCGACCACCGAGGCACGTAGCCTTGGCGCGGTAGATGTGGATGCAGCGTCTGCGTGTGTCATTTTGAATCAATTTCTGCGAAGCCTAAGCTCATGAACACTGACTATTCATCACTTGATGCCCAAGCGCTGTATCAGCAGTTGCTTATCAGCTTGCAAGACACGCTTGCACCTGAAGCGCATTTGGTCGGCATCACCTCGGGTGGTGCTTGGTTGGCTGAGCGTTTGCAGCGTGACTTAGCGCGACAAGTTCCCTTTGGCATTGTGTCTTCCTCTTTGCACAGAGATGATTTTTCCAAGCGTGGTATGGCAGAAAGCATCGCCACCAAACTGCCGTTCGAGGTGGAAGGCGCTGTCATTTGGTTGATTGACGACGTGCTTTTCACCGGACGCACCATACGTGCGGTGGTCAATGAATTGTTTGACTATGGTCGTCCCAAAGCGGTTCATTTGGCGGTGCTGGTTGACCGTTCAGGACGTGAGTTGCCCATTCAGGCTGATGTGGCAATCACCCAAGTGGCTTTGCCTGCAGAGCAGACCTTGCGCTTGAAGCAAGACAGTCAAGGCCAATTTGCGTTTTCATTAGAAGGCTAGCCCATGCTGTACAAACGCAACCCCCAACTGAATAAAAACGGCGAACTTATACATCTGCTGTCCACCGAAGGTTTGTCGCGTGAGATCCTGACACATATCTTGGATACAGCCACACAGTTTGTTTCGCTGAGTGACCGCGATGTCAAGAAAGTACCTCTTTTGAGAGGCAAGTCGGTTTTTAATCTTTTTTTTGAAAACAGCACACGCACCCGAACCACGTTTGAAATTGCTGCCAAAAGACTCAGTGCAGATGTGTTCAATCTGGATATCGCCCGTTCATCAGCCAGCAAAGGCGAGACCTTGCTCGACACCATTGCCAACTTGAGCGCAATGGCTGCCGATATTTTCGTGGTTCGCCACAGCGAGTCTGGCGCCCCCTACCTGATTGCCGAGCATGTGGCCCCCCATGTGCATGTCATCAATGCAGGAGACGGACGCCATGCGCACCCTACCCAGGGTTTGCTGGATGCCTACACCATTCGTCACTTCAAAAAGGACTTTGCCAACTTGCGTGTGGCGATCGTGGGGGATGTTTTGCATTCCCGCGTGGCTCGGTCAGATATTCATGCATTCACCACTTTAGGGTGTGCCGAGGTTCGCGTGGTGGGTCCCCGCACATTGATTCCTTCAGATTTGTCTCAACTTGGCGTGAAAGTTTTTCACAGTCTTGAAGAAGGTATTCGCGATTGTGATGTGGTCATCGCTTTGCGCTTGCAAAACGAGCGAATGAGCGGTGCTTTGCTTCCCTCTAGTCAGGAGTATTTCAAAAATTTCGGTTTGACAACTGCCAGGCTGCAAGCAGCCAAGCCCGATGCCATCGTGATGCACCCTGGACCCATCAACCGAGGTGTTGAAATTGAATCTGCGGTCGTCGATGGCCCACAAAGTGTGATTTTGAATCAGGTGACTTTCGGTATCGCTGTGCGTATGGCGGTGATGTCTATCGTTGCAGGGAATGATGCATGAAAATTTTGATTCACAACGGTCATCTTCTTGACCCTGCTAGTGGCTTTGATGCCAAGGCCGATTTGGCGATCGCCGATGGCAAAGTGGTGGCCATGGGCCAAGTCTCCAAAGACTTCCATGCAGATAAGCAAATCGACGCTTCAAACTGCTGGGTCATCCCTGGCTTGGTGGACGCCTGTGCTCGCCTCGGTGAACCCGGCCATGAACATGAAGGCATGCTTGAGAGCGAGTTAACTGCCGCGGTAGCGGGGGGTGTCACCAGCGTGGTGTGTTTGCCAGACACCCAGCCGGTGCTTGATGAGCCCGGCTTGGTGGAGATGTTGCAGTTTCGTGCCAAGCGGCTGCACCTGGCCAATGTTTACCCCTTGGGCGCGTTGACACGCGGTCTTCAGGGTGAGGTGTTGACCCCCATGGTCGAGTTGACCCAAGCGGGGTGCGTCGGCTTCACGCAAGCAGAGTACGCTATTTCGAACACACAGAGCCTGCAACGTGCCATGCAATATGCAGCGACCTTTGGCTATGCTGTTTGGCTCAGAGCACAAGACAGCTATCTGGGCAAAGGCATTGTTGCCAGCGGCCCCTTGGCTACCCGAATGGGTTTGAGTGGCGTGCCAGCAGCGGCCGAGACCATTGCACTGCACACCTATATTGACCTCATGCGCATGACAGGTGCACGCGTTCACGTGAGCAAACTCTCCAGTGCAGCAGGTGTTGACTTGGTTCGTTCTGCCAAGGCCGAAGGGCTGCCCTTGTCTTGTGATGTAAGTATCCACAACCTGCATTTCACCGATGCAGATATTGGTTACTTTGATACGCGAGCTCGATTGACCCCACCTCTGCGGCAACAGCGCGACCGAGAAGCCTTGCGACAGGGCTTGGCCGATGGCACCATCGATATCTTGGTGTCAGATCACACTCCTGTCGAGGGCGATGCCAAGGCTTTGCCGTTTGCCCAAGCTGAACCTGGGGCCACAGGGTTGGAGTTATTGCTGAGTGCCAGTTTGAAATGGGCGGCGCAAAGTCAGGTAGACAAACTGCGAGCCTTAGAGGTGATTACCAGTGCACCCGCCGCGCTTTTAGGACTGCTCGATCGGGGTGGTTTAAGCCTTGGCGCTGCTGCTGATGTGTGTGTTCTAGACCCACACGCAAGTTGGCAAGTGTTGCCTGAAAACCTCCGCAGCCAATGCAAACACACGCCTTTTGCGTTCGATCTGAGCGGCAGCGAAATGACGGCCCAAGTCAGAGCAACCTTGGTAGATGGGCGAGTGGCTTACCAAGCGCCAGGCATGATTTAGCGCTGGCTGACCAAGCTATAACAAGCTGTCAGCCCAAATATTTTGGGCCCAGTTCCATGCGTAGGTAGCTTCCAAGGTATTGGCTTCAGAGGAAACACCGCCCGAGCCAGGAACTGTTTTGTAGGTTTTTTCTTCCAAGTTGAATTGGTGCACAGAAGCCACATGAACCACCATGTTGTCACTGACATAGCTGTAACAGGTGTTGGTTAAGAAAGGTGCGGGGTTGATGTCAAGTCCGCTGAGCTGAGCCACGATGGCAGATGCAGCTACTTTGGCATGCGAGTTCGCCATGTGTCCCGATTTAGGCATGGCAGGTGCGGCCAACATGGCGTCACCCAAGATATGGACATCTTTGGCAACAGTGGACTCAAAGGTCAAATAGTTCACGCCACACCAACGTTTGTTTGCAGTGGCTAAGCCAGTTTGCACCGCAATGCTGCCGGCACGCATATCGGGCAAGACATTCAAAATATCGGCACGCAGGTTTTCTTGGACATCGAATTTGATGAGTCCCGCATGCCCATCGACAGCAGTCACTTTGTGATTGGGTCTGAACTCAATGATGTCTTTGTAGTTTTCTGACCAGAATTTTTTAAACAAAGGTCCTTTGGAGGTGACATCTGGGTTGGCGTCCAGAATCAGCACCTTGGACTTGGGCTTGGCTTGCTTAAAATAATGCGCCACTTGGCTGGCTCGCTCATACGGGCCAGGGGGGCAGCGGTAAGGCGCTTCGGGAACGGTCAGTGCGTAGACACCGCCATCCGGCATATCCTGCAGTTGCTTGCGCAAGGCGGTGGTTTCTGCACCTGCTTTCCAAGCTTGCAAGATGCGGCCGTTGTCGTTGGCAGCTTTCAAACCCTCAATGTTGTCAAACATCATGTCAACACCAGGTGACAAAACCAGTTTGTCGTAGGGCAACATGGGGCCGTTGGCCAGCGAAATTGTTTTTTTATCTGGATCGATGCTGGTGACGCGATCGCGTATGACTTTGACGCCATGCTTTTGTGTCAGCGCATCGTAAGAGGTCGTGATGTCTTTCAAATTTTTGCTGCCCCCAAGGACCAAATTGGACATCGGACATGAAATGAAATCTGACTGAGGTTCAATCAGCAGAACAGGAATGTTGTAGGCAGATAACAGTCGAATGTATTTGGCGGCAGTTGCCCCCCCATAGCCGCCACCAATCACAATGACCTGTGCTTTGCTAGCAGCAGTTTGCGCAAACACCGAATGAGCTAACAGCGCAGGGGATGCACCAACCGCCAAGCCTGCGTGGAGCAAATGTCTTCTTTTCATAGAGTGCTTTCAGCGAGGTTGGGCAGAAAAATAATCCGCAAAACTGGCGATTTGCGCATCGCTAAAGCCTTTGCTGATTTGGTGCATCACCGTGGCTTTGCGACTGCCATCTTTGTAAGCCTGCATTTGCTGTATGAAGTACTCGCGTGGCAAACCGGCCAAAGGAGGAACAGCAGACTTTTCAACTGTGCGTCCCTCGCTGCCATGGCAGTTGGCGCACATGGCGGCATTGGCACGTTGGTGGAGTTTTTCAGACTCTTGCGCATTCGCTTGAACAACCCCTGCAGTCAAAAAGAGTGTTAAAAAAAGCGTTTTGGGAACAGAAAAATTTCTGCGCATAATTGGTTTTCCTTATTGGCCACTGAATATAACTCTATATAATCAATTCCACCCCATGAAGAGTCTGTTTTTTCTGTTCGGTTTTCTTTTGCAGTCGGCTGCTTGGTCTGCAGACCTAACCGTTTCAGCAGCCGCCAGTTTGACGCAGGCTTTTCAAGACATAAGTGCTCAATTTGAAACTCAAAACCCAGAGACCAAAGTCAAATTCAACTTTGGTGCATCGGGTGCCTTGATGCAGCAAATCGCCAATGGTGCGCCTGTGGATGTGTTTGCCAGCGCAGACGCAGACACCATGGACAAAGCAGTGGCCAAAGGCGTGGTTGCGGCTGCAGACATCAAAGTTTTCACCACCAACAAATTGGTATTGATTGTTCCCGCCCAATCTAAAGCAAATTTGCAACAACTCGCTGACCTGAAAAAACCTGAATTTAAGCGCTTTGCCATGGGAACACCCGCCAGTGTGCCTGCCGGGGGCTATGCAAAAGATGCTTTAGAGAAAGCCGGTCTTTGGCTTGAGCTTAAAGACAAGATCATCAACACCACCAATGTTCGCCAAGCTTTGGATTACGTCTCTCGCGATGAAGTCGATGCTGGGTTTGTTTATGCCAGTGATGCACTGTTGATGCAAGACAAGGTCAAGGTGGCCTTTCAAGTGGCCACAGTCAAACCGATTTACTATCCTGTTGCCAGGGTGGTGGGCAGTACACAGCAGTCTGCGGCGCAGAAGTTCATTGAATTTCTTCAAACCCCTAAAGCGCAAGCCATACTGAAAAAATATGGCTTTGATTCATGAGTCAATTTTTCAGCTTAACTTCATAGCTCAGGTGAAGAACATAGGTGGCTGAACTTCTTTTGTACAACGGCAAAATCGACAGGCGCAGGGCTTGGCGATTGTCTAGGTCATGTCAAATGCTGGCGGCTCCCAACACCGCAATATCGCTGTTGTAGCCTTTGTGCCGATAGCCAGTCACCAAGCCGCCGGTGAATGAGACCGCATTGGCGATGGGGTTGGCAGGAAGCGGCCAAGTCCATGTGTAGCCACCATAGACCGAAGTATTGCGAATACTGTTGTGATAAGCACCTACGACGAAATTGTTTCTTTCGAGGTACAACCCTGGCGTGGTTTCGTTGTAGCTGCCACCGTTGTGATAACTCAGCGTACATTAACCCGCCTTTTGACGCTTATCAGTCGGTCTTAATCTAAAGCAATGTGTTCTTTTCTTGCAGTTATCCAGAAGGTATCAACAGAGATAAGCGTGCTAACTTAAGTTGAAATACTATTCAGAAAACTACTGCAACAAAGGAACGCTCTATGGTGCAACATAGTCTTTAAGTGTAAGCAGCCAGGGGCCTTAACTTGGCTTGATTCGCAAGCAAGGCGTCGTTAACCAGTGGCATCAATTCTTTCACTTCACCTTTTGCCAGCGCGTCCAGCAGTCGCGTGCGCATGCGCGGTTCCCAAAATTTGTGGATATGTGTGGCAATGCCGTCTAGCGCTTCTTGGCGATCTGGGTAAGCAGAAAAAAATGTACCAATTTGATTGGCCATGGAGACAAGGTTTTCTAAATGCATATTAAGCCTGTGCAGCGATAGGTTGAGTTGTCATAAAACGAGAAGAGTGGCTGTAGGCGGTAAACGAATTGCCCCGCACCAAACCAGCTAACGCCAAGTTGTGTTGCTCGGCCATTTCGACAGCCAAGCGGGTGGGAGCGGACACCGCTGTTAACACGCCTGCGCCAGACATGACCGTTTTTTGCACCATCTCAAAGCTGGCCCGGCTGGTGATGCAAATAAAACCTTGCTGCATGTCGGTCGATGATTTGAACAAAGCACCGATCAACTTATCCAAGGCATTGTGTCGACCTACGTCTTCTCGAAGCAAAGTGATCTGCCCACTTGCATCGGACCAAGCCGCAGCATGGGTCGCCCCCGTTTGCAGCTTGAGAGGTTGCAAGGCTCGCATATGGGCATGGGCTCGGTGCATGGCATCAACATCGATATGAACTTCAGGTGCTTGCGGTAAAGCCAATTTGACTTGGTTCAGGCTATCGGCACCGCAAACGCCACAACCAGTTCGACCCGCCATGCTTCGTCTGCGCTCTTTGAGCCTCGCTTCGGATTGGGCCGCCACCTCGAGTTGCAACTCAATGCCATTGGGTTGGTGGGTGATATCCACACCATACAACTGTGAGGGATGGTCGATCAGCCCTTCGGTCAAGGCAAAACCCAAAGCGAAATCTTCCAAATGCACAGGACTGGTCATCATCACAGCGTGCGAGATGCCGTTGAATACCAGCGCCACAGGCACCTCTTCAGCCAAGGCTAAACAGTTGCTGTGGTTTTGACTCACTTACCAACCACCTCAAAGTCTTCGGATTTATGCTGTGCTTTGGCCAGCAAACCGAGTTGATCCTTATTGAAGCGCTGGTAGTTTTGCTGCCACTCGGAGGGCTGGCTTACCGCCACCACTTGAACCGCTGTGACTTTGTACTCGGGGCAGTTGGTTGCCCAGTCGGAGGCGTCGGTGGTGATGACGTTAGCACCTGACTCGGGGAAGTGGAAGGTGGTGTAGACCACGCCAGCTTGCATGGCCTCGGTCACACGTGCCCGCAACACCGTGCGTCCAGAGCGGCTCTCAATACCTACCCAGTCGTTGTCCTTGATGCCGCGTTCCTCTGCATCATGCGGATGAATATCAAGACGGTCTTCGTCATGCCACAGGTTGTTATCGGTACGCCGAGTTTGAGCCCCCACGTTGTACTGCGACAAGATGCGACCTGTGGTGAGCAAGAGCGGAAACTTGCGTGTAACTTTTTCTTGGCTCGCCACGTACTGTGTAGGAAAGAACTTGCCCTTGCCGCGCATAAATCCGGCGGTGTGCATGATGTCCATGCCTGCATCGGGAGTGTCTGCGTTGCAGGGCCACTGCAAGCTGGTGTGCTCGTCAATTTTGGCGTAGCTGACACCCGCAAAGCTGGGCGTGAGTGCGGCGATTTCCTTCATCACCTCTTCTGGATGGGCGTAGTGCATGTCATAGCCCAAAGCTTTGGCAAGCTTGACAGTGACTTCCCAGTCCGCCAATCCTGCGAGAGGCGGCATGGCTTGGCGCACCCGCGAGATGCGACGCTCGGCATTGGTGAAGGTGCCGTCTTTTTCCAAGAATGAAGAACCTGGCAAAAACACATGGGCGTATTTGGCGGTTTCGTTCAAGAAGATGTCTTGCACCACGATGCACTCCATGGCGGACAAAGCCGCAGCCACGTGCTGGGTGTCGGGGTCGGACTGGACAATGTCTTCGCCTTGGCAGTACAGACCTAAGAACGAGCCTTCCATGGCCGCGTCAAACATATTGGGAATGCGCAGACCGGGTTCGGGGCTGATGCTGACACCCCAAGCCCCTTCAAACAAAGTACGGGTGGTGGTGTCGGAGATGTGACGGTAGCCAGGCAACTCGTGCGGGAAACTGCCCATGTCGCAAGCACCTTGCACATTGTTTTGGCCGCGCAGGGGATTCACACCCACACCTTCACGACCCACCATGCCGCAAGCCATGGCGAGGTTGGCAATGCCCATCACCATGGTCGAGCCTTGTGAATGCTCGGTGACGCCCAAGCCATAGTAGATAGCCGAGTTGGGTCCTGCGGCATACATGCGCGCTGCAGCGCGAACTTCAGAGGCAGGAACGCCAGTCACGCTTTCAAAAGCTTCGGGCGAGTTCTCAGGCTTGGAGACAAATTCACACCATTCGTTGAAGCTCTTGTCGTCGCAGCGCGATGCCACATAGTCTTTGGCGACCAAGCCTTCGGTGACCACCACATGGGCCAGGGAGTTGATGAGGGCCACATTGGTGCCAGGCTTCAAGGCCAAATGATGCTGGGCTTTCACATGCGGGCTTTTGACCAAGTCAATTTTGCGGGGATCGGCCACGATGAGCTTGGCGCCCTCGCGCAAGCGCCGTTTCATGCGCGACGCAAACACGGGATGCGCGTCGGTGGGGTTGGCGCCAATCACCAACATCACATCGGTGTGCTCTACTGATTTGAAGGTTTGTGTTCCCGCCGAGGTGCCAAAGGTCAGTCCTAAGCCATAGCCTGTGGGTGAGTGACATACACGTGCGCATGTATCCACGTTATTGGTGCCAAAGGCGGCGCGTACCAACTTTTGCACCAGGTAGGTTTCTTCGTTGGTGCAGCGTGAAGAAGTGATGCCGCCCACAGAATCTTTGCCGTGTTTGGCTTGGATGCGTTTGAACTCGGAAGCTGCATGGTTGAGCGCTTCATCCCAGCTGACCTCTTGCCAAGGATCGGTGATCTTGGCGCGGATCATGGGTTTGGTGATGCGGTCTTGGTGGGTGGCATAGCCCCACGCAAAACGACCTTTCACGCAAGAGTGGCCTTCATTGGCCTTGCCATCTTTCCAAGGCACCATGCGCACCACGGTGTTGCCCTTCATCTCTGCTTTGAAGCCGCAGCCGACACCGCAATAGGCGCAGGTGGTGATCAGGCTGTGCTCGGGTTGGCCGAGTTCAATGATGGATTTTTCTTGCAGCGTGGCGGTGGGGCAAGCTTCCACGCAAGCACCGCATGAGACGCATTCGCTGTCCATGAACGGCTGGTCTTGGCCGGGGGACACGCGGCTGTCAAAACCTCGGCCAGAGATAGTTAAGGCAAATGTGCCCTGTGTTTCTTCGCAAGCACGCACACAGCGGTTGCAGACAATGCATTTGCTGGCGTCATAGGTGAAATAGGGGTTGGACTCGTCCTTCTTCGCATCGCAGTGGTGCGCCCCAGCGGCCTCACCCACGCCATAGCGAACATTGCGCAAGCCCGTGACACCCGCCATGTCTTGCAACTCGCAGTTGCCGTTGGCGCTGCAGGTCAGGCAATCCAGCGGATGGTCAGAGATGTACAACTCCATCACACCTTTGCGCAAGTCTTGCAGCTTGGGGGTTTGGGTATGAACCACCATGCCAGCCTCGGCGGGTGTGGTGCAAGAGGCGGGAAAACCTTTGCGACCCTCGACTTCAACCAAACACAAACGGCATGAGCCAAACGGCTCCAAACTGTCAGTGGCGCAGAGTTTGGGCACTTGAATGCCAGCTTCCACGGCAGCACGCATGAGCGACGTGCCCTTGGGGACATTGACTTGGTAGCCGTCAATTTCGAGTTGAACCGTTTGATCAGAAGTACGCGCAGGCGTGCCGTGATCACGCTCTTGTTTCAAGAACATCAACATGGTGTTTCCTTAAAGAACTTGAGCCTCTTTGGCTTCCAAACCAAAGTCGGCGGGGTAATGGTTAAGAGCGGACAACACCGGGTAAGGTGTCATGCCGCCCATGGCGCACAGGCTGCCGTGCAGCATGGTGTTGCACAGGTCGCGAAGCAAATGCACTTGCTGTTCTTTGTTGGCTGCTGTGCCAATGCGGTCAATGGTTTCCATGCCGCGGGTCGAGCCAATGCGACAAGGTGTGCATTTGCCGCAGCTTTCGATGGCACAAAATTCCATGGCGTAGCGAGCCAGCTTGGCCATGTTGGCCGAGTCGTCGTGAACCACGATGCCGCCATGACCCACCACCGCACCCATCGCGGCATAGGCTTCGTAGTCCAACGGCACATCCCATTGCGATTCGGGTACATAAGCGCCCAGCGGCCCACCCACTTGCACTGCTTTGATGGGGCGGCCACTGCGACTGCCACCACCAAAATCGAACAAGAGTTCACGCAAGGTCAAACCAAACGCACGCTCGACCAAACCGCCTTGCAAAACATTGCCGGCGATTTGAAAGGGCAGGGTGCCTGTGGAGCGACCCACGCCAAAGTCTTTGTAAAAGGCCGCACCTTTGGCCATGATGATGGGCACACTGGCCAAGGTGATGACGTTGTTGATGACGGTGGGTTGGCCGAACAAACCTTCTAGCGCTGGCAGGGGCGGCTTGGCTCGCACCACCCCACGCTTGCCCTCGATGCTTTCCAGCATGGCAGTTTCTTCGCCACACACATAAGAGCCAGCGGCTTTACGAACGATCAATTGAAAAGCTTTGCCACTGCCCAAAACATTGGCGCCTAAATAACCAGCTGACTCGGCCATGGTAATGGC
>Ga0214917_10001522_pt1 | contig 29655 bp, 22 predicted proteins | sample LL_1208_BB_MetaG_FD_177983 | JGI IMG/M metagenome (GOLD analysis project Ga0214917, IMG submission 177983) | Freshwater microbial communities from Lake Lanier, Atlanta, Georgia, United States - LL_1208_BB | ecosystem: Environmental > Aquatic > Freshwater > Lake | place: USA: Georgia | collected... | reverse complement strand
GACCTCGCCGAACGCATTGCGTCGATCCCCGACGAGCGTCGCGTGCTCGTCACGGCGCACGACGCGTTTCGCTACTTCGGCCGCGCCTACGGCATCGAGGTCGTGGGCGTGCAGGGCCTGAGCACGGAGAGCGAGGCGGGCCTCGGTGACATCAACCGCCTCGTGGAGCTGCTCGTCGCGCGGCGCATTCCCGCCGTGTTCGTCGAGACGAGCGTGTCGGACCGGAACGTGGCGGCGCTCGTCGAAGGGGCGGCCGCGCGCGGGCATACCGTGACACTCGGCGGCAGGCTGTACTCCGACTCGCTCGGTGCGCCGGGCAGCGGCGCCGACACGCTCGAGGGCGCGCTCGAGACCAACGTCGCCGCCATCGTCGCCGCGCTCGGCGACGACCCGGCCCCGTCCGTCGCCGGGCCATCCAGGCGGGCGACGCCGGGGGACTCGCGGTGAGCGGGGCAGTGCGACAGGCATCCCAATGACCGATTCCGCCACGCCGTCGGCCGCGGGCGATCGTCCGGTGCCGCTCGTCGAGTTTCACGACGTGACGGTCGCGTACGGGCGCCGCCCGGTCCTCTGGAACGTCGATTTGGTGATCGACGCGCCGTGCCTCTTCGGGATCATCGGTCCGAACGGGGCGGGCAAGAGCACGCTCCTCAAGGCCGCGCTCGGCCTCGTGCCGCTCGTCGGCGGACGGGTGCGCTTCGCGGGAGAGCCGCTCGCGCGGGCGCGGCACACGATCGGCTACGTGCCGCAGCGCGAGAGCGTGGACTGGGACTTTCCGGTGAGCGCGTTCGACGTGGTGCTCATGGGCACCTACGGCCGCCTCGGGTGGTTCCGTCGGCCCGGACCCGCGGAGCGGGCGTCGGCCCGGGACTGCCTCGCCCGTGTCGGGCTCGCCGACGTGGCCGATCGGCAGATCGGCCGGCTCTCGGGTGGTCAGCAGCAGCGGGTGTTCCTCGCCCGCGCGCTCGCGCAGGAGGCGGCGATCTACCTGCTCGACGAGCCGATGGCGGGCGTCGACGCCCGATCCCAGGAGCAGATCTTCGACGTCCTCGCCTCGCTGCGTGCGGCCGGCCGGCTCGTCGTCGTCGTCCACCATGACCTGCGGACGGCCGCCGAGTGGTTCGACCGGGTGGCCCTCATCGACATGCGTCTCGTCGCGGCCGGCCCGACGGCGACCGTGCTCACGCCGGACAACCTGCGCCGCACCTACTCCGGGCAGGTCGAACTGCTGCGCGAAGTCGGCCTGGCGGTCGCCGAACGGGGGCGCACGTCGTGAGCGGCGGCCTCCCCTGCAGTGCGGCGCTCGTGGCTGCGGCATCGGGCCTGTCGGCGTCGCCGGGCGCCACGGTGATCGGCATGGCAGTCCCGGGCGTCCCGTACAACACCCTCGTGGTGGCCTGTGGGGTCGCCGCGGTGGGGTGCGCCGCCGGGGTGGTGGGCAGCCTCGCGCTCCTGCGGAAGCGGCCGCTCGTGGGGGATGCGGCGGCGCATGCGACGCTCGCCGGCGTCGCGGGCGCGTTTCTGCTCACCGGCCGCCGCGACCTGGTGTCGCTCCTGACCGGAGCGCTCGTCGCGGCGCTCGTCGGGCTCGGCGCCCTCGTCCTCGTGCGTCGTGTCACGCGCACCCGCGACGACGCCGCGACGGCGATCGTCATCGGCGGTGGCTTCGGCCTCGGCATCGCGCTGGTCTCCGGCATCACGGCCCGGGGCATTCCCGGCGGGGGCGGCCTCGAGCACTTCCTGCTCGGACATGCCGCCGCCCTGACGGCCGACGACGCGAGGCTCCTGATGGCGGTGTCGGCGGCGGCGATCGCGCTCGTGGTGCTCGCCCTCAAGGAGTTCACGCTCGTCGCCTTCGACGCGTCGTTCGCCGCCGCGACGGGCTGGCCGGTCGTGCTGCTCGACCAGGCGTTGGTGACGCTGGTCGCGGTGATGGTGGTGGTGGGGCTCCCGGCCGCGGGGGCCGTGCTCGTCACGGCGCTCATCGTCATCCCGCCGGTCGCCGCGCGGCAGTGGACCGACCGCGTGGGCACGCTCGTGGCGCTTGCCGGCGGGTGTGGTGCCGCGGCCGCGCTCGCCGGCGTCATCGTGACCTCGACGCGCCCGGGGCTTCCGACCGGACCGGTCATCGTGCTCGCGGCCGCCTGTTTCTGCCTCGTCTCGGTCGTCGCCTCGCCCCGGCGCGGGTGGCTCGGGCGTACGCTCCGAAACGCGGCCGAACGACGCGCGTGGGCCGCCGGCCTGCTGCTCGACACGTGCCTCCGAGCCTCGGAGCGCGGCGACGGCACGTTCACGGTCGCCGACGTGACGGACGGCCGCACGGCCCGCGCCGCGTGGCGCATGCTCGAGCACGAGGGACTCGTCGAACGATTGCACGGACGCACGGCCGACGGGAGCGTGCCGCGCGACGCATGGCGGCTCTCGGGGCGCGGACTCGATCGCGCCCGCCAGCGCCGGCGACGTGCGGCGGACTGGGCCGCGGCATTCGACCGTGCGCCGGCCGCCGCGCGGGAGCGGTTTTCGCTCGAGCTGCCGGAATGCGCGATCGCGACCGACGCCGATGCCACGAGGGCCACGTGATGGCGGACACCGCGGGCGGCATGCACCTGTGGGCGATCGCCACGGCGTCGGTGGTGGCGGCGGCCTGCGCGCTCGTCGGCACGCTGCTCGTCGTGCGCCGCCAGAGCCTGCTGGGGGATGCGATCGGCCACGCCGTCCTGCCCGGCATCGCGCTGGCCGTGCTCGCCGGCGCACGTCCGGGAGGCGTCGCCGTCTTCGGGGCCGCCGTCGCCTGCGCGCTCGTGACGGTCGGGCTCGTCCAGTCGCTGCGCGCCGTGGCCGGACTCGCCGAGGACGCCGGTGCGGGCGTGGTCTTCACGTCGCTCTTCGCGGCGGGCGTCGTGATCGTGACGCTCGGAGGCTCGCGGATCGACCTCGATGCCTCGTGCGTGCTCTACGGCATCCTCGAGATGGTCCCCTTCGACACCGTCCCGGTCGGCGGCGTCGAGGTGCCACGCGGGTTCGCGTCGAGCGCGGCGGTCCTCGCCGCCCTCGTGGCGGTCGCGGTGCCGACCTGGAAGCTGCAGGTGTTCAGCGCGTTCGATCCCGACGGCGCCCGCGCGGCGGGCGTGCCGGTCGCGGCCGTGACGACGGGCCTTCTCGCGGCCACCGCGGTCGCCACGGTCGCCGGCTTCGAGGTGGTCGGCGCGGTGCTCGTGGTGGCGCTGCTCGTCGTGCCGGCGGCGGCCGCGGAGCTGCTGGTGCATCGGCTGCATCGCGTGGCGCTGCTCGCGGTGGCGTTCGCGGTGGGCGGAGCGATCGTGGGCTACCTGCTCGCCTACCGTTGGAACACGAGCGCCGGGGGTGTGATCGCGGTGGTTCTCGTGGCGGAATACGTGGTCGCCGCCCTGCTCGCCCCGGAGGACGGCTGCGTCGCCCAGGTGGCCGGACGCATCCGCTTCGCGTGGCGCGTCGCGCGCGAGGACCGTCTGGCTGCGGTGTGGCGGGCCATGGAGCACCGCGGCACTCCGGCGGGTCCGCGCTCCGCGCTCGAGCACCTCGCCGGGTGGTGGCTTCGCGTGCGGGGCCGCATCGTCGGCGCGGCGTCGCTGTCCGCCGCGGGGCGACGCGAGGCGGAGATGGTCGTGCGTTCCCATCGGCTTTGGGAGGCCTGGCTCGGGCGTCACGCCGACCTGCCGCTCGACCACCTGCATCCGCCCGCTGAATGGGTGGAACACCATCTCGGTGAGGCCGCGAGGCGTCGCATCGAGGCGGAACTCGAGCACGGTCGGGGCGACCCCCACGGCCGCGAGATTCCTCCGGAGGCCTGAGGGCATCCCGGGCGGGCCTCTGATCCGCGACTTCCGCGCACGTGATCACCGACCGGGACGGCGTCGGGAGCCGGGCCGTGCCGTGCGGGGCCGCGCGGCGCCGCGGGCCGTGCCATGCAGCCGGCGCAGCACGGCGAGGTTGCGTCGATCCTCGTCTGGGGAGGGCCGCCCGTCGGCGCCCTCTTTCGGCGTCTCGAGCACCAGCGGAACATGGGCCACCAGAGGATGGCGCACGAGGAGTCGGAAGGCGGGCTCGCCGATGCAGCCGCGACCGATCGCCTCGTGACGATCGACCCGCGTACCGAGTTCGCGTTTCGAGTCGTTCGCGTGGATCAGCTTCAGGCGCTCGAGCCCGATCGCGGCGTCGAAGGCTGCGAGCGTCGTCTCGAGTGCCTCCGCCGGGAAGAGGGGATAGCCGGCCGCGAAGACATGGCAGGTGTCGAGGCACACGCCGACGCGCCCGGCGAGGCCCGGTTCGGCGTCGATCACGTCGAGCATGGCACCGATCTCCTCGAACGACGCCCCGAGGCACGAACCCTGGCCGGCCGTCGTCTCGATGAGGATCCCGGCGGCGAGGGGGTGCGTCCGGCTGAGTGCCCGGGCGATGCCCTCGGCGGCGCGGCGGACCGCCGTCGCCACGCGCTGTTCCCCGGCGGCGCCGGGATGGGCGACGACCCATGGGATGCCCAGCGTCTCGGCCCGTTCGAGCTCCTCCGCGAGCGCCGCGATGGATCGCTCGCGCAGCGTCGGATCTGCGGCGGCCGGATTGATGAGGTAGGAATCGTGGGCGACGACGAACCGCAGGCCGGCGGTTCGCACGGCGTCACGAAACGCGGTCGCGTCCCCGGGGTCGATCGGCTTCGTCTCCCAACGGTTGATGTTCCGGGTGAACACCTGCAGGCAGTCGCAGCCGGTCTCGACCGCGCGTTCGACCGCCCGGGTGAATCCGCCGGCGATCGACTGGTGTGCCCCGAGTGGCCGAGGCAGGGGGCGGACGGCGGAGCGGGGGCTGGTCCGAGGGGAACGCGGTGCAGCGGCATGGCGCGGCGGTCGGGGAGTCATGCATCCAACTCTTCGGGGTGAGGGTTCGGCGATGCCTCGCACACCGTCGGGCGCGGCGAATCCCGCAGCCCGGAGGGGCGCACTTTCGTCTTCGCCGCGATCGTCCGTAGACTACCGCCATGGCGACCTACGCACTCCTGCTCGCGACGCTCTGCATCGCCGGCCTCGCGGCCGTCGCGACCGCGTTCGCCCTCAAGCCGCTGCGGCTCTCGAGGCAGGCCGAGGCCATCGCCCGGGCACAGCGCGACTTCCATCGCCAGCGCGAGCCCCTCGAGGCGAAGTTCATCGATCGGGCCGCCGCCAGCGGCAAGCCTCGCGGGCTGCGGTGGGTCGACGTCGAGTTCGACGACGACGTCGTCTACGCCCGTGACCGTCGCTCGCGTCGCCTCAAGGCGATGGTGGCGGTCGAGGTGCGGTTCGAGGCGGTGGAAGGAGGTGGCATGGAGGAGGTCGAGGCCGTCTCACGGGTCCGTGCGGCCACGGCCGAATTCCTGCACGACGGCACCCGGTGGGTCACCGAGGGCCGGATCTATTTCAATCTCGCCCCCTCGGCGACCGTGAAGTATCTCGCGGCCGATCTCGAGCCGGTGGCCGAGCAGCCCGTGGCGATCCAGCCGGGCATGACACGGGGCTGAATCGGGCAGCGGCCCGGGTCCACGTGCCGGCAGGCTGCGCGGTCGGACACGGCACGGCACGGACCTGAACGGAGCGTGCTCCGTTCAGGTCCGTAGAGATCGCACCGGGTCGTCGCCGTCCCGGTCCCCTTCGTCCGGTCGAGGGGTAGGTTCAGGCCTGTGCCGCGGGCCGCGCCACCACCCGCTTCTGCACATCGGTCTCGAGCGTGCCGAAGGCCTGCTCGTGTCGCTGCACGGCCATGTGCAGGGCGTAGGCGAGACGCTTCGCGGTGAAGAAGTTCACGATGATCCGCTGCGTGAGCTGGATCGTCTCGGGAGCCTGATTGCCCACCTGCTTGTTGAGGCCGAAGTCGACGATCAGCTCCTCCGGCGTACCCGTCACGCGGCAGAAGTTGGCGTACGTCGCGACGATGTGCGACTCGTCGACCGGAACGGGCTCGGGACCGCGAGCTTCATCAGCCATGGCAAACGACTCCTGGGAAAAGGCGAAACGAGAAAAGACGGAAACTGGAGGACAATCGGCACCCTGCCCGAAGGTCGAGGACGGCGGGTTCCGAGGGCACGGAGTCTAGTGGTCGTCGCGTGCCGCCACTAGTCCCCGGCGGTCGCGTCACCGGATTCGAATCGACGCGGGCAGGGTATGCTCCACGCGACGAGACGGTCCCCTGTGGCCGGTACCCTTCGGTGGCCAAGCGGAGAAGGCGGGCATGAGGCCGTTCGAGCTGACCCGACGTCGATGGCTGGCGGCCGGTGGTGCCGCGTTCGGGGCCGCGCTGGGATCCGCCGAGCGGATCGCCGAGGCGGTGGCACTCGGACGCGCCCGCACGATCTCGCTCTTCCACACGACCGATCTGCACGGGCACGTCCTGCCCACCGAGACCTACGAGGGTCTGAAGGACGTCGGGGGACTCGCCCGGTGCGTCTCCTGCATCCGGCAGTGGCGCCGGGAATCGCCGCACGCACTCACGCTCGACGTCGGCGACGTGGTGCAGGGCACGGCGGCGAGCAACCGCCGTGACGGACGGCTCATGATCGAGCTGTTCAATCGCATCGGATATGACGCCTGGACGCTCGGCAACCACGACTTCGACTGGGGGCCCGAGGCGACCGAAGGGCTGCTCGATCTCTCCGTCGCCCCGGTGATCACGGCGAACATCGAACGGGGCGATCGCCGGCCCGGCGGGTTCGACGGCGTGTGGGGGAAGGTGAGGCCCTGGGTCGTGCGGGACGTGGGCGGCTTTCGGATCGCCATCGTGGGCCTCGTCACGCCGGGGCTGCCCTTCTGGCTCGCACCCGAGACGCTCGGCGGCGTGGCCCCGCTCGACCCCGCCGCGACGCTCCGGGCCGCGCTCGCCGAGCTCGCCGCCGAGAAGCCCGACACGGTCGTGGTGATCGGCCACATGGGCTGGAGGTTCAACGATGACTACGCCAATCCGGTGCGGGAGGTGCTCGCCAGCGCACCCGGTGTGAGCGTGTATCTCGCGGGCCATTCCCACCAGAACCAGCCGTCGTGGACGCTGCACGACGTGCTCTGCTCGCAGGCCAGCTACTACGGCATCCACTGTGGACGGGTCGACCTCACCTTCGACCTCGAGTCGCGGAAGATCGTGGATCGTCGCGCCTTCACCCTCCTGATGGACGACCGGTTCGCGCTCGATCCGGCGATCATGGAGGCGGCCCGCGGGGATCTCGACGCGGCCGCGGCCGATCTGGCCCGCGACGTGGCGACGGTGCGGGCGCCGCTCGGCGGCAAGGGGCGTGCGAGCCCGCTGGTGCGGCTCTTCTGCGAGGCGTTCACGGCGGCGCTCGAGAAGCGGGGCACGCGGGTCGACGGCGTCTTCCATGGCACGTTCAACACCGGCGACCTGCCCGCCGGCAGGCTCACGGTGGCCGACTGCTGGCGGCTGATTCCCTACGAAAACCTCCTCGTGACGGCCGAGGTGACGGGCGACGAACTGCTCGCGATCCTCGCCGAGGATGCCGGCGTGCGCGGGTCGGACCGCACGCTCTGGCCGTTCGACGTCATCGCCGACGAGGGGGGGAAGCCCGTGCGGATCCTCCGCGACGGTCAGGACGTGCCCCGGGACGGGCGGCTCACCATCGCCTTCAACAGCTACGACGGGCAGTCGGGCGGCCGCCGGCTGATGCGGACCCGGGACATCCTCGCCACGCCCGCGGCGCGCCGGCAGACCACGCCGGTGGACACGCGGGGTGCCCTCATCGACTACCTGCTCGACCGGGGCGTCGTGGGGTGAGCGCACGAGGACGAGCGCAAGAAAAGGACCCGTGATTGGGGAAACCACGGGTCCGAAGCGGCTATCGAAGTGTGGGTCTTTGGGGGGGGAACAGCCGCTGACGAGAGTCCTGAGTGTGCGATGGTGGGCGGGAAATCTTTTTCCCGCTGCATAACCATACCGCGCGGTCGCCTGCTTGTCGACCCGAGTCGGCCGATTTCTCGCCCGGCCAGCCACCGGTTCGGGTCGAGATGGGCCAAAACGCCGCCCCCCGTGCGTCCTTCGCAGGCCTTTGTCCATTTCGCTACGCTAGCCCGACGGGCCGGCGGAGCCCGCGACCGTCGTTACGGCCCATCCCTCCCGAATCGCCGCTTCCACCATGCCAGCCACGCTCATCGATCCTTTTTCCGCACGCGCCACGTTCGACACCGGTTCCGGCCCCGCCACGCTCTACCGCCTGCGGTCGCTCGATGACGCCGGCGTGACCGACACGTCCCGGCTCCCGTACTCGATCCGGACCATCCTCGAGGCACTCCTCCGCACGTGCGACGGGTACGAGGTCACCGAGGAGGACGTGCGGGCCCTGGCGACGTGGACTGCCGCCCGACCGGCCGAACGGGAGATCCCCTTCAAGCCGTCCCGGGTCGTCCTGCAGGACTTCACGGGCGTGCCGTGCGTCGTCGACCTCGCCGCCATGCGGGCGGCGATGCGCCGACTCGGCGGGGATCCGGCGCGGATCAATCCGCTCGTACCGGTCGATCTGGTCATCGACCACTCCGTGCAGGTGGACTTCTACGGCACCGCCGATGCGCTCGAGAAGAACGTCGACGTCGAATTCGCGCGGAACGCAGAGCGGTACGCCTTCCTCCGCTGGGGTCAGCAGGCCTTCGACAACTTCCGTGTCGTCCCGCCAGCGATCGGCATCGTCCATCAGGTCAACCTCGAATACCTCGCGGGCTGCGTCTTCCTGCGCGATCCCGACCGCCGGGAGCCCGGCGGCGCACGCACCCTCCCGGTGGCCGTGCCCGACACGCTCGTCGGCACGGACAGCCACACCACGATGATCAACGGCCTGGGCGTGGTCGGCTGGGGGGTCGGTGGAATCGAGGCGGAGGCCGTCATGCTCGGGCAGGCCCTCTCGCTGCTGCTGCCGGAGGTGGTCGGCTTCGAGCTCACCGGCCGGCTCCCCGCCGGCACGACCGCCACCGACCTCGTGCTCACGGTCACGGAGATCCTGCGGAAGGCGGGCGTGGTGGGGAAGTTCGTCGAGTTTTTCGGTGCGGGGCTCGCGGGCATGACGCTCGCCGACAGGGCGACGATCGCCAACATGGCGCCCGAGTACGGCGCGACGATGGGCTTCTTTCCGATCGACGACGAGACGCTCGCCTACCTGCGGCTCACGGGCCGCGCTCCGGAGCAGGTGACGCTGGTCGAGCGGTACATGAAGGAGCAGGGGCTCTTCCGCACCGACGCGGCTCCGGTGCCCGAGTTCACGACGCGGCTCGCGCTGGATCTCGGCTCCATCGTGCCGAGCCTCGCCGGCCCGAAGCGCCCGCAGGACCGCGTGCGTCTCGGCGACGTGAAGCGTTCGTTCGCCGCGTCGCTCACCGCGCCGGCGTCGGCGCGAGGCTTCGCGCTCGCCGGCGACGCGCTCACACGCACCGGCACGGTCCGGGAGAACGGCCATGCCGAGTCGATCGGGCACGGGGCCGTCGTGATCGCGGCCATCACCAGCTGCACCAACACGAGCAACCCGAGCGTGATGGTGGCGGCCGGCCTCGTCGCGCGGAAGGCCGTCGCCCGGGGGCTCACGACGAAGCCGTGGGTGAAGACGAGCCTCGCTCCCGGCTCGCGCGTGGTCACCGACTACCTCGAAGCCTCGGGCCTCGCGCAGGACCTCGACGCGCTCGGCTTCGAAACGGTCGGCTACGGCTGCACCACGTGCATCGGCAACTCGGGGCCGCTGCCCGATCCCGTGGCGAAGGCGGTCACCGACGGTGATCTCGTCGCCGCGGCGGTCCTCTCCGGCAACCGCAACTTCGAGGGCCGCGTCAACCCGCTCGTGAAGGCCAACTGGCTCGCCAGTCCGCCGCTCGTCGTGGCCTACGCGCTCGCCGGCACGACCGACATCGACCTCGAGCACGAGCCGCTCGGCACGGATCGCGATGGCAGGCCCGTGTACCTCAGGGAGATCTGGCCCACGACCGACGAGGTGCGGGAGACGGTGGCCGCCAGCGTGCGGCCCGACCAGTTCCGCGCCCGGTACGCCGACGTGCGCGACTCGAACCCCCGGTGGAACGCCGTTCCCACGAGCAGCGGCGCGCTCTACGACTGGGATGCGACGAGCACCTACATCCAGGAGCCGCCGTTCCTCGCCGAGGTGACGCGCGATCCGACTCCGCCGGCGAGCGTGCGCGGGGCGCGGGTCCTGCTCGCGCTGGGTGACAGCGTGACCACCGACCACATTTCGCCCGCCGGCAGCATCGCCAAGGCGAGCCCCGCCGGCCGTTACCTGATCGAGCACGGCGTGGACCCGGTCGACTTCAACTCGTATGGCGCGCGGCGCGGCAACGACCGCGTCATGACGCGGGGCACCTTCGCGAACATCCGGATCCGCAACCTGCTCGCGCCCGGGACGGAGGGGGGCGTGACACGGCTCCTGCCCGGCACGGAGGTCATGCCGGTGTATGACGCGGCGCTCGCGTACCGCGCGCAGGGCGTGCCGCTGATCGTGCTCGCGGGCGCGGAGTACGGCACCGGGTCGTCGCGTGACTGGGCGGCGAAGGGGACGATGCTCTTGGGTGTGCGGGCGGTGCTCGCCGCGTCGTTCGAACGCATCCACCGCTCGAACCTGGTCGGCATGGGCGTGCTGCCGCTGGTGCTCCCGCAGCCGTGGCAGAGCCTCGGGCTGACGGGCGAGGAGACGTTCGACATTCCGTTCGACGGGCTCGCGCCGCGGGCGACGATCGTGGTCAGGGCCACGGCTCCGGGGGGCGTCGTGCGGGAGATCCCGTGTCTCGTGAGGATCGACACGCCGGTCGAATTGGATCAGTTCACGTCGGGCGGCATCCTGCCCTTCGTGCTGCGCAAGCTCCTCGGCGGCTGAGGGGGCGGCGGCGCGACCGCGCCACGCGCGCAGGCCGGGCAACCGGTGTCGAAGGCACGGCCACTGCGATCGCCAGCGTTTGCCGGCGGGGCGAAACTCGCGGCAAAACCGCCGGTCCGTGCCCGCGTTGTCGCGCGCGGGTCGCGCGAGGCCACTTTCGGTCACGCGCGGTTCCCGTATAGTGCGTCGGCTCTCGGGCGGCGCAGGCCGTCGTGGGATTTCGACGAGGGCGACCGGCAGGGACACGCGGCGGCGGTATACGCGGGAGGCGGGGCATGGACGGTGTAGGGCAGGCACTCGACGCGCGGCGACGACCCGGCGCGCACTCCCGGCTGGCGATCACGCGGCTGGTGCTCGAGGAGCTCGAGCGGGTGACGCCGGAGACGGGCCGGGGCGCGCTCGGTCCGCGGGCGAGCCTCCTCGAGGCGGGCATCGACGAGCCACGGTTTCTCGACGCCGTCGCCCGCATCGAGGGGCGCTACCAGATGCGTTTCCACGCCGACTGGCTCCGGGGCATCCGCACCTGCGGCGATCTCGTCGAGTGCATCTCGACGAGGATGTTCGACGCCGTCGACCGGGCCGATGGTCCGCCGCGGCGCGCGGTTGCGGCCGAGGCCCCGCGCGCGGCGGGCGTGTTCGACACCGGCGACGCGTGGCCCGAGGTGGGCGCGCTCGAACGCCGGTTCGGTGACCTGGCCGCCGCGGGCCTGCAGAACCCGTTCCTCCTCGCCAACGAGTCGGTGCAGGGGCGGCTCGCGCGGGTCGACGGCCGTGACGTCGTCAGCTTCACGAGCTTCGACTACCTCGGGCTCGCCGGCCATCCCGACGTGACCCGTGCGGCGAAGGACGCCATCGACCGCTTCGGCACGAGCGCCTCGGCCAGCCGCATGGTCGGGGGCAACAACACGATCCTCGACGCACTCGATGCCACGCTCGCCTCCTTCGTCGGCACCGAGCGGGCGGTCGTCTTTCCGTGCGGCTACGGCACGAATGCGTCGGTGCTCGGCCACATCTGCAACGCGGACGATCTCATCCTCTACGACGAGCTCGCCCACAACAGCATCGTGCAGGGCACGGTCGCCAGCGCGGCCGGGCGCCGCCCCTTCCGCCACAATGACGTCGATCAGCTGGACGGCCTCCTGCGGGATCTGCGCGGCCGCTATCGACGCGTGGTGGTGGCGATCGAGGGCGTCTACAGCATGGACGGCGACTACCCCGATCTGCCGGCCTTCATCGAGGTCAAGCGTCGTCACGATGCGCTGCTCTACGTCGACGAGGCGCACTCGATCGGCACGATGGGGCCCGGGGGGCGCGGGATCTGCGACCACTTCGACGTCGATCCCGCCGACGGTGACCTGTGGATGGGGACCATCAGCAAGGCCCTCGGGTCGGGCGGCGGCTACCTCGCCGGCAGCGAGCGGCTCATCCGCTGGCTCGGCTGCACGACGCCGGCCTTCGTCTTCTCGACGGCCTGCTCGCCGCCGAACGCGGCCGCGGCGCTCGAGGCCGTCCGCGTCATCGGCCGCGAGCCGTGGCGCGTCGCGCGGCTGCGTGAGCGATCGGAGTTCTTCCTCAAGCTCGCGCTCGACGCCGGCCTCGACACGGGCCCGAGCGGCGACACCCCCGTGATACCGGTCATCCTCGGCAGTTCCGAGCGGGCCATCCGCGCGTCGCAGGCGCTGCTCACGCGCGGCATCAACGCCCGGCCGATCCTCTATCCCGCGGTGCGGGAGTCGGCGGCTCGGGTGCGGTTCTTCATCACCTCCGAGCACAGCGAGGAGCAGATCGTGCGTGCCGTGGAGACGATGGCCGACGTCGTGGCGTCGCTCGGCTGACCGATCGTGGCGGGTCAGGGCGTGACCGGGGTGCCGGGGCAGGCATCGCGCTCGAGCGCCGGCCAGGCGAGGCCGGCGGGGCCGAAAATCCCGTCGCGGAAGGCGGGCCGCCAGGCCCGCACGAGGCGGTCGGTCTGGACCACGATCGCCGGCAGGAAGAGCAGTTCGGCGACCGTCGCCGCCGCCACGGCCGCACAGGCGAGCATCCCGAAGCCCGCCAGTGACGGCACGCGGCTCGCCATCACCGTCGCGAAGCCGACGGCGAGCACCAGACCGCCCAGCAGCACGGGATTGCCCGTCTCCGCGACGGCGCGACGGACGGAGGTGGCGATCGCGATCCCCTCGCGGCGATTGCGGGAGATCGCGGCGAGCACGTGCACGGTGTCGTCCACCGCGAGCCCGAGGCAGACGTTGAAGACGATCACCGTCGCCGGATCGAGCGCCCGGCCGCTGGCCACGATCACGGCCGCGATCACGGCGAGCGGAAAGACATTCGGGATGAGGCTGACGATGCCCGCCAGCACGGAGCGGAAGGCGATGGCGAGGATCATGCCGATCACCGCCACCTCGAGCAGAAGACTCGAGCCCAGGTCGCGGACGAGCTGACGGATGTTGCGGGCGGAGACCACGGACATGCCGGCGAGTTCGAACCGCCAGCCCGGATGGTCGTGCTCGAGCCTCGCCAGGCCCTCGTCGACCCGGTCATAGACCCCCTCGAGCCGTCGGGATCCGAGATCGCCCACCCGGGCCCTCACCAGCGCGATCCGCGACTCGGGCGCGACGAGGTCGCGCACCCGATCGGCATCGAGGCGCCGGCGCTGGCGGTCCGGCAGCGGCGCCGCGACGGTGGCCAGGGAGATCGCCCGCGAGATGCCTCCGGCGTCCTCCAGCACGTCGTGGACGCCGTCGAGCGACGCCAGGACCACGCCGTCGCGCCAGTCGATCTCCTCCGGCCAGCCGACCACCACGTCGAACCCCATCGCCCCGCCGAAGTCCGCGTCGACGCCCGCGAGGGCCCGCGACGCCGGCGTGCCACGCGGCAGCGAGTCGGTCACGCGATTGTCGGCCTCGAGGCCCGAGCCCACGAGGGCCAGCACGAGCGTGGCGACCACCGCGACGGCGGCGAGCGGCCGGGAGTGGCACACCGAGAACGAGGCCAGCCGGGAGGCGACGCGGCCCACGCGGCGATTCGACCGCCCGAGGCGGGCACCGCTGCAGAATCGGCTCGAGGCGATCAGCGGGGTGAGGAGCGACACCGCCGCGAAGCTCGCGAGGGCCCCGATCGCGGCGACCATGCCGAAGGTGCGCACCGCGTCGATCCTGGCGACCGACAGCGACGCGAAGCCGATCGCCGTCACGAGGCTCGTGAGACCGCAGGCCCGGCCCACGCGTCTGACGGCCTGGGACGACGCTGCCAGCGGATCGACGCCCCGCCGCGCGCTGCGCCGCATGTCCTCGATGAAGTGGATGGAGTCGCACGTGCCGACGACCAGCGCCAGCGAAGGCACGACGCAGGTGAGGACGTTGACCGGGGCGCCGACGAGCCCGAGCACGCCGAGCGCCCACACCGCACCGAGGAAGGGCGGCAGGCAGGCGACGACGGTCGAGCGCACGCTCCGTGCGGCCACGGCCGAGAGGACCACCGCCAGCGTGAGCCCGAGACCGTTGAACACGAGCATGTCCCGTCCCAGAGCCCGCGCCGCCTGCTCCCGGAGCGCCGGCATGCCGGTGAGCTGAAGGTCGAGCGTCGGGGCCGCCGTGGCCGCCTCGGCGAGCGCCCGCTCGAGTCCGTCGATGACGTCGTGCGCCGGCCGCGGCTGGTCGGCATCGGCGGCCAGCCGGACAACGACGAGTGACGCGTCGCCGTCAGCCGAGAGGAGGTGACCCGCGACGAGCGGGTGGCGGGCCGCGCGGGCCTTCGCCGCCGCACGTGCCTCGGCATCGAGCCCGTCGCGGCGATGCGGGATCACCGGCAGCAGCCCCCCCGCCACGCCTTCGCGGCGCACGTCGAAGATCGACTGCACCTCCTCGACCCCGTCGACCAGGGCGAGCCGCGTCACGACGTCCCGCAGCTCCGCCAGCGGTGCGGCGTCGAACAGGTCGCCCGTGCGTGCGGTCGCGCGCACCACGCAGTCCCGGTCCGGACCGCCGAAGGTCGCCTCGACCTCCTCGAGCGCGCGAAGGTCGGTCGAGGAATCGTGGAGCAGGGATCGCAGGTCGTCGTCGATCCGCAGGCGGGAGATGCCCCAGCCGGCGAGCGCCGTCAGCACCACCACCAGGGCCCATTGCAGGTCGCGGCGCCGGCCGGGATGGGTCGCCGGGGTCATCCGTCCGACGCCGGTGGTTCCGGCAGCAGGTGACGCTCCGCCGGATCGACGATCCAGCCCCGGCACTGCGGGGCCCCGCACCGGCAGGGGATCGCCGCATCGGCCGGCCACGCGTAGTCGATCACCAGCTGCTCCCCGGGAGCGATCGGGCGGATCGTCTGCAGCCACAGCCGGTCCTCCTCCGTGCCCTCCTCCTCGTCCCACCAGTAGAAGAGTTCGCAGTTGGGGTCGCAACTGTGGTTGACGAACCGCAGCGGTGCGCACGGCTCGAGCAGCCTGCCGCTCGCGAGCTCCATGACGTAGCTCGAGTCCTCCGGATGCTCGTCGAGCACCTCGCCGCCCACCTCCGCGATGACGAAGTCCCGCCGCATCGCGACCCGCGCGAAGACACCCCGACCGACGTGGGTCTCCCGCACCTCGACCAGTCGTGCGAGCCGGCTGACGGACGAGCCGGCGAGACGGAAGGGGCCGGCGGCCCCCGTCAGCCTGGACGAAGCGACCTGGTGCACGAACGCGCTCACGTGGGGAGGCGGCGCGCGAAGCCGCTCGCCGTGGCGGGGACTCTAGCCGCCGGTGCCGTCGGAGGTCAACGGGACGCCGGTCTCGAAACGGACGGCGCGTCGTGACGCGCGGCGGCCCGGGTGACCGCCGTGGTGCCCGCTCATGCCGCCTCCTCCGTCTGCAGATACTCTCGCGGACGATACCACCACACCACCGGCACCAAGAGCACCGTCGCCGCGGCCATGCAGGCGGCGAAGAACCAGTAGTACGACTCGCCGGCGAGCGTGGAACGGCCGTCGGCGTCCCGCATGACCGCGTTCACGACCGCCGTGAACAGGTTGCCCAGCGAGATGCTCAGCAGGTAGACGCTCATCACGAGCGACTTCATGTGCGTCGGCGCCTGGGTGTAGCTGAACTCCAGGCAGGTGATGGAGATCAGGATCTCCGCCGCGGTGATGAAGACGAAGGCCGCGAGCTGCCAGCCGACGCTCGGCCAGGCGGCCCGCACCCGCTCGCCGTCGCGCGTCACCACGATGCCCGCGGCCGACAGCGGCGCCGCCGGATCGCCTCCCGATTCCATGGCCCGTTCCACGTCGTCGGCGAGCGCGTTGAGCCCGGAGGTCCGCAGCGCCGCGAGCGTGGCCGGCCGATCGAGGCCCTGCCCGCCGGCCGCCGTCAGCGGCGCGATCCGGCGCGTGAAGTCGGCGGCCGCGGTGTCGATGCGCCGCTGGGCGTAGGCCGCGATGACGAACGACACGACCGCGAGCGTGAAGCCGATGAGGATCTTGCGGAGCGGGGTGGGCTCGAAGAGGCGGCCGAGGGCGGGATAGATGACCAGGCTCGAGAGCGGGATGAAGGCGAGCACGAGCAGCGGATTGACCGCCTGGATCTGGCTCTCCAGCCACTCCACGCCGAGGAACGTGCGGTTCATCTGCTGCGCCTGCTGCACCCACGCGCCGCCCGACTGGTCGAAGAGGGACCAGAACACCGCGACCAGCAGGTAGAGCGGCACGAGTCGCGCGATGGCGGCCAGTCCCTCCCACGAGAAGGTCTCGGTGAAGAATGCGATGCCGCGCGGCGGGACGTGCACGAAGCGATGCCGTCCCAGCCAGAACACGAGGGTCGCGATCGCCATGAGAATGCCGGGCACGCCGAACGCCCAGCCCGGCCCCGCCCGGGCCAGCAGCCACGGCGTCAGGAGGGTCGAGAGGAAGGAGCCGAAGTTGATCGCGAAGTAGAACCAGCCGAAGACGCGCTCCAGCAGGTGGCGGTTGGACTGGCCGAACTGATCTCCGACGTGGGCGGACACGCACGGCTTGATGCCGCCGGAGCCCAGCGCGATGAGCAGGAGCCCGGCGAGGAGCCAGCCGCGCGGCTCGAGCGTGGTCTCGAGGAACGACCGCGGGGCGTCCATGCAGGCCAGGCAGAGGTGCCCCGCACAGTAGACGAGAGACAGCAGGATGATCGTGAGATACTTGCCGAGAAACGCGTCGGCGACGATCCCGCCGATCACGGGGACGAGGTAGGCTCCGGCCACGAACAGGTGCATCCACTCCCGGGACTCGGTTTCCGACATGTAGTCCGGTCCGCCCGCCGCCGTGTGGAGGTACTGGGTCATGAAGATGACGAGGATCGTCTTCATGCCGTAGAACGAGAAGCGTTCGGCGGCCTCGTTGCCGACGATGAACGGGATGCCGGGCGGCATCCGCGTCGTGGCGACCGGTTGGGTGCGGAAGCGATGCGGTGATGCGGCCATGCGCGGCGTGCACGGGTGAGGGGACGGGCTGCCAGAGCATCGCCCACGGCACCGTCGCGCGGCAACCGGACCATGCGCGGGATGCGGGAGCCGGACCGTGACCGAACCTCCGGCGGACGGGCGGTGCGATGATTCCGGCGCACCGGCCGCGGGCATCCTCCTCGTGGCGATCGACCGCCTCCCGTGCTGGATGCTTCCCACGCACGGCTGCCGGTGGGTCACGGCGCCGGCACTCGTGCGGCTCGCGTCGCGGGGGATGACCTTCGATCGTGTCATCCTGACGGGCGAGGCCCCCGAACAGACGCTCGCGGACCTGTGCGGCGGTGCCGGGGGGGCCGCCGACTGGCCGCTTGTCCGTGCGGCGGCGGTCCGCGGCTGGTCCCCGCTCCTCGTGACCGATGCCGATCCCGGCACGACGCTCGGGGATCATGCCGGGTCGGCCGGCACGGGGCTCGCGGTGCTCCGCGTCCCGCCGACGGCGCGGCGGACACCCCCTGACCACGAGTCCGATACGGCGCTCTTCCGGCTCTGCCACGCGGCCGGTCAGGCCCTCGCGACCGGTGCCCACCGGCTCGTCATCCTGCACGTGACGAGCCTCGGACGCGTCTGGGACGCGCCGCCGGCGTTCCGCGATGCCTACTCCGAACCGGACGATCCAGCGGCCTATGCCGGTGTCGTCGTCCCCGAGCTCGAGGTCACCGACGCCACCGATCCCGACGAACTCGTGGCCGTTCGGCACGCCTTCGCGGGCCAGATCACGCTGCTCGACCGCTGCCTCGAGCGGCTGCTCGCGCGGCTGCCGCAGGACGGGGCGACCGGCATGGTCCCGGGCTGGAGCGTGCTGGTGACGGGGCTGCGCGGGCTGCCCCTCGGATTGCATGGGCACGTCGGGCCGGGGCCCTTCGCGGCCTTCGGCGAGCTCGTGCACGTGCCGGCGCTCCTCGTCGATCCGGCAGGGAGGATGGCCGCGCAGCGGTGGGGAGGGCTCGTCACGCCTGCCGACCTCGGTGCGACACTCCTCGAGCATGCCGGAGCCCTGCCTGCACGAGTCGATCGCGCGGAAGCCGGCGTGGCAGCAGTGCACGCGTCGGCGCCGTGGCACGGTGCGAGCCTGGTTGGCCTCTTCGAGGCGTGGCGATCAAGACCTCGCGACCGTGTGATCGCCCGTGTCGCCACGGGATCGGCGGTGGCGACGCCCGCGTGGCACGCCGTCGCGCGGTGCGATCCGGACGCCGGGGAGGGCGCGGGCGCCATCCGGCTCTACGCGAAGCCCGACGACTACTTCGAGCTCAACGACGTCGCCTCCCGCTGCGCGACCGAGGCCGAGCGTCTCGCCGCCGTGCTCGCGGCGGCGACGGCGGGTGACTGGCAGAGTGCCTGGACGATGCCGCTCGACGGGTGAGCCGTGCCGACCGGCCGTGGCGGCCCGTCCCGCGCGGCTCCGGCGGGAGCCGGGGATCGAGGACCGTGGCGTCGTGCTCCAGCCCGCCGGTGTGGGCCGGTGCTGCACCATCATCGGTCGCGGTTTAGGCTGGGGACGTTGGGATGCGGCCGGGCCGCCGGCGCGGGGCGGCCAGGAGAGTCGGTGCGTTTCGACGCGAGGGCGAGATGCGTCAGAGGGCCGGCATGACACTCGTCGAACTGCTCGTCGTGGTGGCGATCATCGGCGTCCTCGTCGGCCTGCTGCTCCCGGCCGTGCAGGCGGCCCGGGAGTCGGGTCGGCGCGGGCAGTGCCTCAACCATCTCAAGCAGATCGGTCTCGCCCTGCATCGCTACCACGACATCCGGCGGGAGTTTCCGCTGGCTCGGCAGGCGACCCGCACCCATCTCGCGCCGTCGAGTTTTTCGGTGCTCCCGCAGCAGCTCGTCGGGGTCGGCGGCGCCAGCGACGGATTTCCTCCGCGCGACGAGCAGGTGGGCAGCTGGCTCCTGCGCATCCAGCACTTCATGGAGCGGTCGCAGGTCGTCGATCTCTGGCGCGCGCCGACGACCCTCGACGAGGTGTACGCGACGTTCCGAGTCGTTTCGGGCACGCGCGTCCCCGAGTACCTCTGTCCATCCGATGCGCAGGCCGCACGCGGGCCCAACCGCTGGGGCTACGCCTTGAACAGCTATCTCGCGGTGAGCGGCAATGACGAGCGCGTGGATGACCAGGGGCATGCGAGCAACGCGACCAACGGCGTCTTTCCCACGCAGGACTGGTCCTGGTCCGCGCGGCCGCGGGTCTCCATGGCGACGATCCCCGCGGGGCTCAGCAAGGTCGTGGTCGTCGGTGAGCGGCCCCCGTCTCACGATCTCTTCTACGGTCGGTGGAACATGACCGACTTCGACACGGTGCTCGGCAACCCGTCGCTCGAGTTCTCGGTGATCGCGACGGATCGGTCGGGCAACCCCTGCATCTCGCCGGGCTTCTACCGGCCCGACGTGGCGGACGACCCGTGTGCCGCCACCCATTTCTGGAGCATGCACCCGCGCGGGGGCAGCTGGCTGCGTGCCGACGGGTCGGTCACGTTCCTCGGCTACGATGCCGCGTTCACGACGCTGCCCGCGATGTCGAGCGTGTTCGGCGGGGCGGGCCCTGGGACGACGATCGTGGAGGCGGCACCATGAGCGACGGCGCGACGGCCGACGGTGCATCACGCGGGTCGAGACGTCGCATGGTCGTGATCCTGGCCGCGCTCGTCGTCGCCGGCGGCGCGATCGGGTGGGCAGCGAGGGGCCGCACTCCATCGACGGAGGTGTCGGGCACGGTGACGTCCGACGGGCGACCGGTGGTCTTCGGAACGGTCACGCTCCTCGCGGTCGATCGCCGTGCCTACTCCGCCGCGATCGGGGCCGACGGTCGCTTCAGGGTGTCGAATGTGCCGCCCGGCCCCGTCCAGATCGCGGTGTCGAGCCCGGATCCGACCGCCCCGGCCGGTGCCATGGCCCGTGGACAGCGGGATGCCGCCTCGCCCATGCCGTCACGGCCAACCGCCGCGGCACCGGGGCTGGCGGCAGGTGCGGACCCGGTCGATCCCCCTCCCGGCACGACGATCGCCGCGCCGCTCGGCGCGGCGCCGCTGCCCGTCGACGCGTCACCGCCACGTGCGGGATGGTTCCGGATTCCGGGCCGCTATGCGAGTCCGGCAACGTCCGGTCTCGGGGCGACCGTGGAGCCTGGCGGCAACCGGGTCGACCTCCGGGTCGATTGACCCGCCAGAGCGGTGGACGCGCCGACGCGATCGGGCCCAGGGCCCGATCGCGCATGCGCTGGATCGGGGCGTGTTTTGCGGAGCGAACCCCGCTTTTCGCGTCCACGGCCCGTCGTTACCATCCCGCCCTCCTTCGGCAGCCCGCGCCGGACGGCCGCGCTGACCGTGCGCACCCAGTGTCCTCCCCGCCTCCTTCCCGCGTCCTCTCAGGTGTCGATGCGACCGCATCCCGTGCTGCAACGCCGACGCCTCCACCGCCTCGTGGTCCTGCTCTGGGCGACGCTGCCGCTCGCGGCACCGCGCGGCCACGCGGCGCCGACCGAGCCTGCCCGGCCGCTGGCCGTGCGGGTGCAGTGGGGCGGAGGACAACCCCGCGCCTGGTCGGGTCGCATCGCGATCGTCGCCGCGGGCGACGCGCGGGTGCCCGACGCGCTCCGGTGGCGCACGCTGTCCCTCGAGGTCGATGCGGCGTCGATGACGCACGGCGAGGGGGCGACGATCCTCGTGCACCAGCCCCGCCCGGTCGATCTCGACGGGGTCGAGATCGAGGTCGACGATCCGCGCGGCCTGAGGCTCGTGGCGGAGCTCGGGCCTGCCCGCGGGGGCGAGCCCTCCGCGACGCTCGACGTGCCACTCTGCGACCTGCTCGTCGGCCCGACGCAGGAATCACTCGACGGCGAGGGGAATCGGCTCACGGGCAGGCTCGCGCCGGGCGAGCCGCTGCGCGTCACGATCGATCACGAGGACGCGTCGTCCGATGCACGGCAGGGCGTGCCGAGACCGGGAGATCGGCTGCGGTTCACCGTCGATCCGCTGCTGCCGGTCACTGCCGACGGCACGTCGGTCGTCGACGTGCGCATGCGGCTGACGACGGCGGCACGCCCCGGCGAGATCGCCAGTCGTACGACCACGCTCGTGCCGCTCGCCGGATTCCCGGTGGACGGCGCCGCGGCGGGCCGCTGGACGCGGTTCGAGCCGGTCGTGTTCGACGTGACGCTTCCGGGGGAGGAGGGCGTGTACGACGTCGTGCTCGAGGCGGTGGAGCGCGGCAGCCTGCGGTGGAGCCGCGCCGTGGTCGGCCGCACGTTCCAGGTGCCGGCCGTCGCCGTCGAGGCCGGGGCGCGTCCTCTGGACAACGAGTGGCGCGTGGTGCACGAGCTCGATCCGGGCAGCCCCAAGCTTCACGAACGACTGCGGCGGCTGCCGGGCGTGGGCTTGGGGGACGTGCCCCTGCCCTCGATCGGCCTGCCCGCGATGCCGCTGCCGAGCTTCACGCGGCCGTCCCTGGTCCTGCCCAGGCTTCCCGCGGTGCCCTCGCTCTCCGCCGTGCCCTCCCTGCCCGCGGCGTTGCCGTCGATCTCGTCGATGGTGCCGCGTCTCGGCGGGCTGCTCGCCACCGGTCACTCGCGTGTGGAACCCCATCCACTCGGGCCGGTGCTGCGGCTTCCGGCGGCTGAATCGCCTGCCGCGCCGACGTGGGAAGGCATCGTGATCGCCGGCGTCGAGCCCGGCAGGCCGCACGTCGTCGAGATCGACTATCCGACCGAGCAGGACGCCACGATCGCCGTGAGCGTGCTCGAGACCGATGCGGGGGGCGGGTCCGTGCTGCAGCGGCACGCGGGCGGCTTCGAGGTCGGTCGATCCGCGCAGCCCGGGCCGCCGGCGGTCATGGCGACGCATCGCTGCGTCTTCTGGCCGACCACGCGTCATCCTGTCGTGGTGATCGCCAATCCCTCGCGCGACACGACGGCGCTCGTCGGTCGCGTGCGCGTGCTCGCCGGACCGGTCACCCTGCCCGGCGGCGGCATCCCGGCGACGGCGGGACGCGGGCTCCACGCCTTCCTCCCGCACCCCGACTTCGCCGGCTTCGGCGGCGCGGATCGGCAGCACCGCGGTGGCGGACCGGCGCTGCCCGACTGGGGCACGCACCTCTCGGCCATTCGTCACTCGTCCGACATGCTGCGCGCCCACGGGGCTGCCGGGGCACTCGTGACGGTGTACGCGCGCGGAGCGGCCCTGTGGCCTTCGCGCCACACGCGTGAGGCGGCCCTCTGGGATCCCGGACGCGTGACCGATACCGGAGTCGATGCCGCGCCCAAGGACGTGCTGGAACTGCTCTGCCGTGTGTACGGTCGCGAAGGGCAGCGGGTCGTGCCCGCCGTCTCGTTCGACGCGCCGCTGCCCGACCTCGAGACGACGATCGCGCGCGGCGGAGCCGAGCCCACCGGGCTCCTGTGCGTGGGGCGCGACGGCCGTCCTCTCCGGTCCGACGGGGGCAGGCCCCACTACAACGTCCTCGATCCCCGGGTGCAGCAGGTGGTCGAGTCGATCGTGCGCGAGCTCGCGGGCCGCCTCGCGGAGGCGCCGACGGTCGACGGCATCGCCCTGCTCATGCCCCATGACGGCTGGCTGCACATGCCCGGCATCGCGTGGGGGCTCGACGACGTCACGTTCGCGCGCTTTCTCGCGGCAGTGCTGCCCGGCCTCGCGGCCGATCGCATGCCGCCGGAGGTCGCGGCGGTCGCGGCCCTCACCGCCACGCAGGGGGACCGCTTTGCCGCGCGTGCCGACGTCGTGCAGGGCCCCCTGCGCGAAGAGTGGCTGGGCTGGCGGGCCGCCGAGATCGCGCGCTTCCACGCGCGGCTCGCCGAGATCGTGTCCGCGGGCGCGACACGCAGCCTGTGGATCGTGCCCACCACGCTCCTCGTCGCTGGTGATCCGGCGGCGCGGTTTCGCCCCGTGCTCGGGGCTGCGGCCACCGACGATGCGCTCCGCGAATTCGGCCTCGATCCGGTGCTGCTCACGAATCATCCGCGCGTCGTCTTCGTCGCACCGCAGGTGCGTGGCGTGGTCGGGGCCGCCGACCGCGGGTTGTTCGCCGAGGCCAACCGCGCGGTCTCCGCCGCCGCCGCCACGGCACGCCGCCGGGCGGCGGTGCTCGTCGAGCGGCCACGCGCCGTCTCGCTGAACGCGGTCGTGCCACATGGTCCGTTCGGCTCGGCGAGCGTCTCCGGGGCGTGGTGGATGCATGCCGTCGCGACGGGAGTCGAGCGGGACGGGGCACTCGCCGACGCGTTGGCGATCGCCGACTGCGAGCGGGTATTCGACATGGCGATCGCCTTCACGCTGCCGGCGTCCCCCTCCGCGACACGCCTCGAGTTCGCCGCGTTGCCGGAGCGTCCGCTCGCTCCGTTGAACTCCGTGCCGCCGCCGCTCGTCGTGCGTTCGCTGCACGACGAGACGGGAACGTGGGTCGAACTGGTCAACCCGGTCGCGGCGCCGGCCCGTGTCGAGTTGCAGTTCGACACGGTCGCCCTCCCGCCCGACGCCGCCCCGCAGGTCGGACGGGTGCCGCCGCAGCCGTCGGCGACCTCGGTCATCGACGTGGGTGCCCGGGGCGTGCGGGCGATCCGGCTCGACGGCGGTGCGGCGGTGACGCAGGCGCGGGTGACGTTCGAGCCCGCCGTGCAGGACGCGGTCGGCGCGCGGGTCGCGCGGTTGCGCCGCCTGCGGAACGCGTTGGAAGCGCCCGCGAGCGTGGCCGTGCTCGACAACCCGGGGTTCGAGCTCGGCGGGACCGGGGGCGCGACGCCCGGGGCAGCCGTGCCCGGCTGGGAACTGGTGGAGCCGCGACGTGGCAGCCTCGTGGCGGTTCCCGGCATCGCGGCGGCGGGCGGGAAGGCGCTCGCCTTCAGCTCGGTCAACGGGCTGTCGAGCCTGCGCAGCAATCCTTTTTCGCGGCCCGCCTCCGGACGGATCAGCGTCGCGGCCTGGCTGCGCATCCGTGACGGCGATCCGCAGCCACCCCTGCGACTCGCGCTCGAGGGCGTGCACGACAACCGTGAGTACTACCGGTTCGCGGCCGTCGGCGGGCTGGCGGGCGGACGGCCGCTCGCGGCGGCATGGTCGCAGTTCGTGCTGCAGGTGGACGATCTGCCGGACACCGGGCTCGACGCGCTTCGCGTCCGCTTCGATCTCCTCGGGCCGGGCACCGTCGAGATCGACGAGGTGCGCGTGTTCGATCTGGCGTTCGACGAGCGGCAGCGCGAGCAGCTCACCCGCATCGTCGACCGGCTGGACCGGCAGATCGGCGACGGGGACGTCGGGGGCTGTCTCGCGGGGCTCGACGCCTACTGGCCGCGCTACCTCGAGACCTTCGTGTCGGAGTCGCCCGCGCGTCCGCCGACGACGGGAGGCCCCGATCCTCGTCGCGGCCGAACCGGCGTCATGGATCGCGTGCGGCGACTGTGGCAGTGACCGGCCGGGTTCCGCGGGCCATGCGCGTGCTCACCCGGGCGGCCAGCCGAGCGGCCGGCCGCCCAGCAGATGTACGTGCAGGTGGTCGACCGACTGGCCGCCGTGGCGGCCGCAGTTGACGACCAGCCGGTAGCCGTCCGCCAGCCCGAGGTCGCGGGCCACGCGCGTCGCTACGACGACGAGATGCCCGAGCAGCGGGGCGTCGTCCTCGGCGGCCGTGGCGAGCGACTCGATGGCCCGCTTCGGGATGACGAGCACGTGCACCGGCGCCTGTGGGGCGACGTCGTGAAACGCGAGGCAGAGGTCGTCCTCGTGAACGATCCGTGCGGGCACCTCGCGACGGATGATCCTCGAGAAGATCGTCTCAGCCACCGTCGCGCTCCGCAGCGGATGCCGCGTCCGTGACCTGGGCCGGCGTCGTCTTCCTGGTCCGCCGCCTCGGCGAGCGCGGCATGGCCCACTCCTTCGTGAGGGCCTCGAACACCTCGGGCGTCTCGTAGCGGACGATGGAGCGACCTTCGGGCATCGGGCCGATGAGGGTGCGGAAGACCGGCGCACCGCGCAGGGCGAGGTCGGTGCTGCAGTCGTCGCTGCCAATTTGCAGGTGGGTGCGGAGGATTTCCTCGGGCGAGTCGAAGTCGTGAATGACGAGTTCGCCGTTCGCGTCGCGGGTCACGAGCCGCCAGGTTTCTTTGCTCATCGGTGGTTCCTGTTCGGGCGGGTGGGCACGCAGCCGGCCACGGCGCGATGTCCCGCCGCGAGAGGCATCGGCACGGGCCGCCTCGGACGGGGAGCCGCGGTGGCGGCGCCCGGCGCCGCCGTCACGCCGGGTCGCGCCCGCATCCCGCGCACTTTCGGCACGAACGGCGCAGGTGGACCCGGTCGGACGAGCGACGGCGCGGCGGACGGATGGCTCGCGACGCAGCGGCGACGATGGCCGTCGTCGCGTCCACGGGTCGCACGGCCGTGTTTTGTGCCATCCGCACCCGCGCGGTAGACTCAGCGCGGAGGGTAAGCGAACGGCTAGCGGTCTGACTCGAAATCAGATGCCCCGCAAGGGGTTGCGGGTTCGAATCCCGTGCCCTCCGCTGGACGACAGCCCGTCGGAACGTGAGGAAGCCCCGGCAGCGAGGGGTTTCCGAGGGGCCTTCCGCGTTCATGGCGGCAGGGACGCGGCGACCCATGAATCGGATTCGGGGGATCCGATTCGGGCCAACACGCGCGTCGGCGGTCACCGGCCGGGACGGTCGATGACCAGCGGGTCGTGGGAGCGGACGTCTCCGATCCGCAGTGAGGCGCGGCCTGCGAGGAGGTCGTCGACGAGGTCGCCCACCACCCCGCGTCGCCAGCCGGTGGCGAGCAGGGGCTCCCGGTCACCGGCGTGGTAGCCGAGCTTGTGGGCGAGCAGGTCGCGCATGTCGCTCGACGTGCCGACCAAGGCCGGCGCGAGCGCCATCTGCCGGCACATCCCGGCGACCGCCGTCGCCAGAAACTGCCCGAGCATGGCGAGCTGAGGGGGAGGTGCGCGGTGCCGTTCGCCTCCCGGGCACTCGTCGTCCGGGACGGCCAGCCCGCGTTGGAGGGCGTCGGCGAGCCCGCCGAGGATGTGGCGGAGGTCGGAACGCTGCATCCCGCGGACGGCGGCGATGTCGCGTTCCTCGGCGCTCTTGCGCTTCGCGAGTTCGACGAGGAGATCGTCGCGCAGCACCCGTCGCGGCGGCATGTCGCGCTCCTCGGCGACCTGGTCGCGCCAGTGCCACAGCTCGCGGACGAGCGCCAGCTCGCGCCGTGAGAGCCCATTGAGGCCGCTGACCCGGCGCCAGCGCTTGCGCACGAACGACTCCTCGACGTCGTCCTGCCACGAGGCCATCTCCTCCTGCATCCAGGCGGTCCGTCCGAGCCGGTCGAGGCGGTCACCGAGGGTTCGCCAGAGCGTCTCGAGGTGCCGCACGTCGTCGACGGCATATTCGAGCTGCGCCGTGGTGAGCGGTCGCTTCCGCCAGTCGGTGCGGGTCTCGCCCTTGTTCGTCGGGAGCGACAGGAAGCGACGCACGATCGCCGCGTACCCGGCCGGGTAGTCATGGTCCACGAGGCCCGCCGCCACCTGCACGTCGAACAGCGTCGCCGGTCGGGTGCGGATCGCATGGAGGATGAAGCCCATCTCCTCGCGGCCGGCGTGCACGACGGTCGTGCGGCCGGGCTCGGCGAGCAGCCGCCAGAAGGCGTCGAGCTCCGGGACCGCGAGCGTGTCGACCACCGCGAGCACGCCCGGCGCGGCAACCTGGAGCAGGCAGAGCTGGCTGCGGTAGGTGTGCTCCGAGACGAATTCGGTGTCGAAGGCGACGTGGGGCTGGTCGGCGAGTCGCCGCACGAGTTCCCGGAACTGCGCGTCGTTCGTCACCACGTCGAAGCCGCCCTCGCGGGGCGTCTCCCCGACGGACGACTCGCCCCCGCCGGCCGCTCCCGCGCCGGCGGGGCGGTGGACTCGGCTCGGGCGTCTGGGTCGGCGGGACATGCGTTCAGAGGAAGAGGAACGAGACGAGGGCGAAGACGGGCAGCAGGATGCCGACGCTGTAGAGAACGTAGCCGAAGAAGCTCGGCATGCGCACGCCCGACTGCTCGGCGATCGCCTTCACCATGAAGTTCGGGCCGTTGCCGATGTAGGTCATCGCGCCGAGGAAGACCGCGCCGAGGCTGATGCCCGTCAGGCGGCCCACGTCCACGCCGGCCATCGTCGCCCCGGTCGCTTCCATGGCCTGCGCGGTCTGGAAGAACACGAGGTAGGTCGGCGCGTTGTCGAGCACCGACGAGAGCGCCCCGGTGATCCAGAAGAAGGCCCGTGGCGAGTCGATGCCGAGGCTCGCGCCCCGCTCGTTGAGGATGGCCAGGGCCGGCTGCATGCAGATGAAGATGCCCACGAAGAGGGCTGCCACCTCGAGGATGGCCGTGTAGCTGAAGCCGTTCCTGTCACGGATCGCGGCTGAGCCGAGCCCGAGGGAGAGCGCGACCAGCCCCAGCAGCACCATCTCGCGCAGGTAGATCCACGGATGCCAGTCCGTCCCGGGCACCGTCTTCGACGGGTCGAGCACCGCCACCGCCGCGATCACGCCCGCCATGAGCGGCGCGTTGGGCATGAGCCCGCTGACACGCAGCGGCCCGGCGAGCCGCTCGTCGCGCGACCGGTCGCTCGCGCGCTCGCGCGGGTAGGCGAGCAGCGTGTCCCACAGCCAGTAGATGACGAGGAGCAGCCCGTTCGTGACGAGCCACGGCTTCCAGAGCGACAGGGTCCAGAGAAAATCGACCCCCTTCAGATAGCCGAGAAACAGCGGCGGGTCACCGATCGGCAGCAGGCAGCCGCCGCAGTTGCAGACGGTGAAGATGAAGAAGACCACCGTGTGGGCGACGTTGCGACGCTCGGAGTTCGTCTCGAGAAGGGGCCGGATCAGGAGCATCGCGGCGCCGGTCGTGCCGACGAGGCTCGCCGCCACCGCGCCGGTCGCGAGGAAGGCCGCGTTGACCGTGGGCGTGGCCTGCAGGTCTCCCTCGATCCGCACGCCTCCGGCGATGCAGTAGAGCGCGAACAAGAGGACGATGAACGGCACGTACTCCGCGAGGATCGCGTTGACGAGCACGGTGCCGGCGACGGCCCAGGACGGCCCCGAGGCGGCTGGCGACGCGACCGCATGCGAGGGGAAGTGCAGGTCGATCGGCTCGCGATGGACGAAGAGATAGATGCCGAGGGTGACCGCGGCGAGCGTCGCGGCGACGAGCAGTTTGCTCGAGTTGTGCTCCCACCAGTGCGCCACCGGAGGCGTGAGCGGCAGCACGGCGATCGCCGCGAGAAGCACGACGAACGGCAGGACGGACCAGGCGGGGGGGGCGGAACCGGCGGCTCCGTGGTGGTCGTGCGATGCCTGACCGTGCGCGGCGTCGTGGCCTGCGGCGGCCGTGTCGGCGCGCTCCCCGTCGGAGTCCGACGCATGCGTTGCCCCGCCATGGTCGAGTTCCCGCTCGAGCAGATCGCGGCCATACTGTGGCCAGCCGAGCACCGCCGCCAGGGCATAGAGGGCGAGCAGGCAGAGGATCCCGCCGACCACCCGGGCGGAGCGGAAGGGAACGGCGGGGGCGGGAGACGTCGGTTCGTGCATGATGCGGGGGACGGGGTGATTCCGCCGCGACGAATCGTATGGGACTGGCATGGCTGACGAAAGCGCGACCTCCACGACGGGCCGGAACGACGAGGTGTGGCTGCGGGGCAACACCCGGCCGGTCGCCCTGGTCGCCGCGGGCGGCCTGATGCTCGGCCTGCTGGCCGTCGGTCTGGCGTGGTGGGGCGCCGGCATCGGCTGGGCACGTGCCGTGGGGGCGGTCGCGGTGATCCTGATCGCGCCCTCCGTCGTCGTGCTCGCCGTCGTGGCGTCACGGCCCCGGCTGCGGAGGCTGCGTGACGTTCTCGAGGTCCGTCTGTCACCCGTCGGCGTGCAGCGCGTCCCGCTGGAGGTGGTGGAGTGCGTCTTTCCAGGCTCGCGGCCCCTGCCGCCCCGGCTGGGCGCGGCCGCGGACCGGCCCGCCGATCGCCGCGTCACGACGGTGATCATCCGGCTGGCCGAGCGGGCGACCGAGTGGCGGGATCGCCCCACCTATGCCCCATGGGGCTCGTGGGAGGACGGCCACATCGTCATCGACGGGCGCTGGAGCGAGCCGCTCTCACCGGAGCGCACGCGATCGCTTGCGATGCGTCTCATCGAGGCCCGCAACGGCCGCGCGGGTGACTGCGGTGGAGGCCCCGACGCATGATGCCACGCGCGGCGCGGCGGAGCGCGGCATCCTGGCGGGGCCTGCTCGTGAGCGTGCGGAGCGTCGCGGAGGCGGAGGAGGCGCTCGCGGGCGGCGCCGCGATCATCGACGTCAAGGAGCC
>Ga0214917_10001520_pt1 | contig 29660 bp, 33 predicted proteins | sample LL_1208_BB_MetaG_FD_177983 | JGI IMG/M metagenome (GOLD analysis project Ga0214917, IMG submission 177983) | Freshwater microbial communities from Lake Lanier, Atlanta, Georgia, United States - LL_1208_BB | ecosystem: Environmental > Aquatic > Freshwater > Lake | place: USA: Georgia | collected... | reverse complement strand
GCTTGTCCACCGGCAGCATTTATCAAGTTATGTATTTTTACATTAATTCCTGTATTAAATATTTGCTGTGTTGCAATTGCGATACAACTTGTTTTTGAATTTTGCAACATATTAATTACTTCTTTTCTTGAATCATTATCATCTTTTCCAGTAATCCAATAAGCAGTTGGAATTAATTTTTTCAATTGATCTCCGTGAGCAATTCGATCTACTAAAATTAAAGTTCTTCCCGTAAGCGTATTAGTCAATTCTACAACTTTTTTATGCAAACTCATATTATTCACAATTCCTAAATCAACAGCTTCAGTATAAATTGAAAGCTGAATATCTGGTTCTGATATTTTATAAAAAATACATTTTGATTGAGACAATCTTCCTTTTTGTTGCAAATCGGATGTAGTAACTCTGCCCGTAGAAGTTGTGCTTGTTTTTATTACTGGACCAAAAAATCCTTTAACCATATATTTGTGAACTTTATCAGATTCTCCATGCTTGAAAGGCGTTGCAGACAAACCAATTCTAACCACAGCATTTTTTAATTTTTTGTATATATCCTTAGCTGTTTCTGATACCATGTCGTGTACTTCATCAACAATAAGCACTCTTATGTCATCAAGTTTGTTTTCAAGATGATGAATTGATTGTGCTGTTGCTACTGTAATTGTATTTGGATTGTTGCTTCCTCCCCAACAAGATCCAATTTTTCTAAATCCCCATCTGGATATTTCATCAAAGTTTTGTGATGCCAATGATTTTCTATTTTGCAAAACTAATGTTGGCTCATGTTCGCCTAAAGCCTTTAATAAAGCCGACATAAGAAATGTTTTGCCTGAAGCGGTAGGGGCAACGATAATGCCACGCTTATGTTTGATTGCTTGATTAACTAAATCAACTTGATAGTCAGTTAGCTCTATTTTTGTGTTCATGTCTTCGTTGTAATACTGTAAAAAATGTTCATCAATTTTATCAAATTTAAATTTGATTGGTGTTCTTAAATCATTAAATTCATAAGATTCATTGAATTTTTTGACAATCATGCAAATTTCTGGAAGAATCCCGGTAAGAAATTTGCCTGTTTTTACAGAGAAAAAATTAACATATCCATCCCATTTTTTTGATTTGTACAATGGCGTAAACTGATATCCTTTTTGTCTGAATTTTAGATTAGCAACAAGATAATCAATGAGTTTTAAATTATCAGTTTGCAACTGACAAAAATCATTATTTATTGTAATCGATGTTGCCATAATAAAATACCTCTATAATAAAAATTATTCATTTTTCAATACATTTTGTCAAGATTAATAATAAATATTTTTATATTTTTTTGGAGTTTTATCATGATAGATGAAATCATTAACGAAACAATTTTTATCGTGAAAAACCTTGATGAAAAACTTCAAAAAATAGCGGATAAACAAAAAAAGATAGATGAAAAAATGGATGAAATTAATCACGCCAAAACAAAAATTAAAAAAAAATTATTTCCTATTTCGAACATTGAGATAAAATAGATAACTATTTTTTTCTCCCGGTTTCAAGCTTTTAGCGTTTTGTCTATAATCTAAAACAAGCTTTGTATTAACATTTTCGTATGATATAAAATCTTTAAGTCTTGATAAAACAGTTGTTATAAATTCTTTGCTTCCTGTAATTCTTAATGTATCTTGCTGAAGTGTACTTCCTTTATGCGTATTGTCTATAGATTTTAATTGTAATGGCATGTTTGGAGCTAAACTTCGCCAAAAAGTCATAATATCTGATTTTTTAGCTTTCCAAGGTCTAATTTTTGGCTTAAATCCTTGTGTAGTTGGTTGTGGTGCAGCAACAGCAGGTTGATTAGCATCTGTCGTTGCTGATGGTAAATCAGATCCATCTAGATTAACTGGTGAATCTGTTTCTTCGTTTTGTAAATATTCCCAAAATGTTTTCATCAAACATATATATTTTGTATGATTACAATTCATGAATTTAAAACAAAATATTTTTTAACAGAAGCAGATGCTCCCCCACTTTTTCCCGGCGGTGCCCCTCCTGCTGGTGGTCCCGCTCCTGCTATTGGTGGTGATCTTGGCGGTGGACCTACACCACCACCACCAGATTTAGGTGGATTAGGAGGTGGTGGTGCCCCCCCGCCTCCTACTGGCGATTTAACCGGACTGGGAGGAAGCCTTGGTGGTGCTGCTGGCGGTGCCACACAAACGGCTGTAACAGATATCAAAAAGTTAAATGCTTGGGATTTATTAGAAAAATACTTTAGTGATAAAACAAAAACAAAAGATCCTCTTGAAGCTTACCTTTAATTAGAGTACAATTTGGCTTCTTAAAAACAAGGTGAAGCATGATTAAGTTTTTGCTTTTCACGGATATTCATTTGCATCCTCATAAAAAAAATGAAGATAGACTATATGATTGCTTGTCTTGTTTAGCTTGGGTTTTTGAAACAGCAAAAAAACATAATATTAAAAACATTCTTTTTGGTGGTGATTTTTTCCATGACCGCAGCAAAATAGAATCAATTGTTCTACATGAAACATTTTCAATATTAAAAAAATACCTAGATGGTTCTGTTAATTTTTATGTTCTTCTTGGTAATCATGATCTCTGGTATTTTGAAAAAACATCTATCAGTTCAGCAAGTGCATTAGCAGCATTTCCAAATGTTCATATTATTGATAAACCAAAACAAATTATTATTGATAATATTAGCTGGCATTTTGTACCATTTACACACAATCCAATAAAAGATATAGAAGACTTAGAAATATACAATCCTAAAGAATCTTTCTTACTAGGACATCTGGCTGTTGATGGTGCTAAATTAAACTCCAAAGGCTCAACCGCAGATGTTGAAATTGAACACGATGGAGAAATGACTAAGGTCAGCCCAAATGTTTTCAAAAATTATAAACATACATTTCTTGGACATTATCATAATGCTCAAATAATATCAAGCAATGTTGAATATATCGGCAGTCCACTTCAACTATCATTTGGTGAGCTTGAAGATACTAAGCATATAATAATACTAGAAGTTGATAATGATGAATATTTAATGAATTATATTGAAAATACTTTTAGTCCTCAGCATTTTGAAGGGACCGTTGAAAATTTGATGAATTTAGATCCGAATATACTTAAAAAATCTTTTGTTTCTATTTTAGTTGATGATGTAGAAAAAGAAGAAATAAACAAAAAAATAAAATTATTAGAACAACAAGGCGTAAAATCAGTAAAAATAAAGAAAATTGTTCCTGAAAACAATAAAGATGAAGAGTTGAAACAAGTAGAGATAGCAAAAGACATCCTTAGCCAATCAGATAAAATGGTAAAGAAATTTGTAGAAATATCTCAAACCGAATTGGATAAGGACTTGCTTGTAACATGCGGTCTTGATATTATCAATCAATCTCAGGAGTAACAAGGTGCGTAAAATAGAATTCAAAAAAATAAAAGTACAAAATTTTTTGTGTTTTGGTGAACAAGGCATTGAGATTGATTTTAAAATTTATGGACCTGTTGTTGTTGTAACTGGCAAAAATCTAGATGTAAAAGATGGTGACCTAAATTCAAGCAACGGCAGCGGTAAAAGCAGCATCATGGATGCTTTGCTTTATGGATTATTTGGTAAAACACTAAAGAATCCCAAAAAAATTGGCGTAAAAGATGTCATCAACAATAAGACAAATAAAAAAATGTCAATTGAAATATATTTTGATAATATAAAAATATTAAGATCTAGAAAACCAGATGGATTAAAACTTTGGCGATCTGATGACGATACATTTACTGAAGCGACAGAATTAACTAGAGGCGAAATAAAACAAACACAAGATATGATTGAATCTATATTGGGATTCAATTATGAAACATTTAAATCTATTTGTGTTTTCACGGATTCAAACACAGATTCTTATCTTGAAGCCAATTCCACAGAAAGAAGAACGATTGTAGAAAATTTACTAGGATTAGAAAAATATAGAATATACAACGATAAAAGCAAAGAAATATTGAAGAATATCAAAACAGAAATTGTTTTGGTAGAAAAAGATAACAATCACAATCAATCAACGATTGATGGTTTAAAATTTCAATTAGATCAAATCGTAGACAAAAAACAAATGTGGAAAAAAAATATAGAAAAAGAAATTGAAACTTTAAAAAATGAACAAACAATTTTGTCTAAACAAATCGAAGATTTAAAATCTTTTGATCCACAAGTCGAAAAATACAACAATGCTCAAAATGAAATTGAAAAAAATAATACTTTGATTGAAGAAGTAACCAAAAAGATCAACAAGCTTGATTTGACCAAAGATCAAATTGATAACAAAATTGAAGAAGGCAAGAATGTATTAATTGATTGCAACAACAATCTTAATGGTGTTAAAAATGAAATATTAATCATTAACGGCAAAATCAAAGAAAATAAAATAAAAATTGAAAAAATATTAAAATTAGAAGATGGCGTTTCTTGCGATCATTGTTTATCAGTCATTGATAAAAATAATTATTCCCACATTGAACAAGAATGCAAAACCAAACAAGATGAATTAGTTGATATCAAAAATATTCAAGATAAGAAATTATCAGAATTAACTGAAAAATTGAATGAAATCAAAGTTGATTTAGCAAAAGTAATTGATTTGAAAAACAAAGTTGTTGATTCGCTAAGTGAAAACAAGAACAGAGTTCAATCTTTACAGGAGAAAAATAAAGAATTAAATAAAATTCAAAAACCTGAAACTTTAAATTTGATTGATAAGATCGATAACAAAATTTCTGTCAACAAAATCACAATTATGGAAAAAGAAACATCATTAAATGGTAAATCGCCATTCTGTGATATTGTTGAATCTGCTGAATCAAGAATAAAAGAAGCACAAGATAAGAAACAAGAAAGCCAGAAAAAACTTGATGAACTAACAGCAAAGATACCTTATCTAAATTTTTGGATCGATGCATTTGGAGATAAAGGCGTTCGTAAATTCGTAATAGATCAAATATTGCCTTTATTAAACAACTCTGTAACAAATATGCTTTCAATTCTTGTCGATGACAATTTATCGTTGTCATTTGACAATGAATTTAACGAAGAAATACAAAAAGCAACTGATTCTGTGCCAATAATTTATGATTTATTATCAAACGGTCAGAAAAGAAGAATCAATCTGGCAGTATCACAAGCATTTGCTCATGTAAGAGAACTTAACAGCGGATCAACACCAAACATCGTTTTCTTAGATGAAATTTCTATCAATATGGACTCTCAAGGTAACAACGCAATATACAAATTGATAAAAAATATATCTAAAAACAAGCAGGTTTTTGTCACAACTCATGATCAGGAATTATTGCAACTCCTTGGTGATTCAGGTCAATTAAAATTAAAGATGGAAAATGGGATTTCAAGCATAGATAATGGGTAAAATTTTTTAGCCTTTAAATAAGGTTTTCAATCAAAAGCAAGAAAACACTGTATTTTTCTTGCTTTATGATTCATAATTAGTAATTTAAATCTTATTGGACTTTATTTTTCTAAGGGGTGCTTATGTATCAGTACAGCGATGCTTTTGAGAAGTGCGTTTCTTATTTTGAGGGAGACGAGCTTGCTGCCAAAGTATTTTTGGATAAGTACGCCTTAAAAGATAATGATGGCAATTTGTTAGAAGAAACGCCAGATCAAATGCATCGTCGTATTGCTAAAGAATTTGCTAGAATCGAAAAAGAGAATCATATAGATCCGCTTACAGAAGATCAAATTTTTGCATTACTTCATAAGTTCAAATATATCGTTCCCCAAGGAAGTCCGATGTTTGGCATCGGCAATAATCATCAAGTTGTTTCTCTGTCAAATTGTTATGTGGTTGACAGCCCAATCGATAGTTATGGTGGCATCTTAAAAACTGACGAAGAGCTTGCTCAAATATCAAAAAGAAGAGGAGGCGTTGGTGTAGACATATCTACTCTTAGACCTGCTGGTTCTTCTGTAAAAAATGCTGCTAGAACTAGTACTGGCATTACTTCATGGATGGAAAGATACAGCAATACTATTCGTGAAGTTGGTCAGGCTGGTCGCCGTGGCGCACTCATGCTTACAATTCATGTTGCTCATAAAGATATCGAAAAATTTGTAACTGTAAAAAACGATAACACAAAAGTTACAGGAGCAAATATATCTGTTTTACTAAGTGATGAATTTTTACAAGCTGTAGAAAAAGGAGAAAAATTCCGTCTTCGTTTCCCTGTTGATGCTCCTCCAAGTGATAACGATGTTTATGTAGATGCAAGAGAATTGTGGAAAAAAATGATTCACAATGCATGGTTAAGAGCAGAACCGGGACTATTGTTTTGGGACAGAATCAAAAAATACAATGCTGTAGATTGTTATTCAGAAGATGGTTTTGCTAATATATCAACAAATCCTTGTGCGGAATTAATCCTTTGCAGCTACGATTCTTGTCGTTTAATGCTGTTGAATTTGTTCTCATATGTGATTAATCCCTTTAAAAAAGATGCTAAGTTTGATTTCACACTGTTTGAACAACACGCTAAAATTTGTCAGCGTTTAATGGATGACATGATTGATCTTGAACTTGAGAAAGTTGAAGCAATCATCAAGAAGATTAAATCAGATCCTGAATCTAAAACCATTAAGGCTAATGAACTGGAATTGTGGGAAAAAGTACACAAGAAGTGCGAAAATGGTAGGCGCACTGGCACAGGATTGACCGCACTTGGCGATGCTCTTGCTGCTTTAGGCGTTGCTTATGGAAGTGAAGAAAGCATCAATATTACTGGCAGAATTTGCAAAACTCTATGCCTTGGTTCATTCCGTTCTAGCGTAGATATTGCTAAAGTTGCAGGTCCGTTCCCTGCTTGGGATTGGGCAAAAGAAAAAGATTCACAATTTTTGTTGATGCTTAAGGATATTGATCCTCAGTTGTATGAAGATATCCAAAAGCATGGAAGAAGGAACATTGCTAACCTAACAATCGCTCCTACTGGTTCTGTGTCTATCATGACACAGACTACATCTGGCGTAGAACCATTGTTTATGTTGTTCCCATATACTCGTCGTAAAAAGATCAATCCTACCGACAAGAATGCCAGAACAGACTTTGTGGATCAAAATGGTGATCATTGGCAAGAGTTTGAAGTTTACCATCCCAAGGTTAAAATGTGGATGGAAGTTACAGGTGAAAAAGATCTAAAGAAATCACCTTGGTATAATTGTTGCGCTGAAGATATCGATTGGGTTGCTGCTGTCAAACTGCAAGCAGAAGCTCAAAAGTATATTGACCATGCCATTTCTAAGACAGTTAATCTTCCTGAAAATGTAACAGAAGAGCAAGTTGCAAGCATTTACGAAGCAGCTTGGAAGTATGGCTGTAAAGGCATGACTGTTTATCGCAAAAACTGTCGTACTGGTGTATTGGTTGAAAAACCTAAGAAAGAAGAAAAGAAAGATGTCAAAATTTCGAAGAATGATGCGCCAAAGCGTCCATCTGATATCGATGCCGAGATTCATTTCTCTGTTGTTAAGGGTGAACCGTACTATGTCGTTGTTGGTTTGCTTGGTGGTGAGCCATATGAGATTTTCGCTGGCTTAAACACCGAAAACGGTCATCCTTTGTTTAAATCCAAAGAACACAAGGGAGTTCTGAAAAAGCTTAATCGTGGCAAGTATGTGTTTAAGGTTGGAGACGAAGAGTTTACTTTGACCAACATCAACAACCATGAGAATGGCGATGCTTTGTGTCGTATGGTGTCCACAGCACTTCGACATGGTGCTGATATCAGCTTCGTTGTTCATCAGCTTGAAAAGACCAAGGGCGATCTAGTCAGTCTTGGCAAAGTGTTGGCAAGAACTTTGAAGAAATTTATTAAAGACGGTACAAAAGTACATGGTGAAGAATGTCCTAGCTGTCAAGGTAGCCAAGTTGAAAGAAACGATGGATGTGTTCTTTGCAAGTCTTGTGGTTGGACAAAGTGTGGTTAATTAATTAAAATGATAACCATTAGTTGATGGAATATTTAAACCATCAACTAATGGTTATATTAAAAATGTTTTGATTACTACATAAATAATATTATGACAAATTTCAATTTTAGAACATTTGTGATGAATGAAAATAAAGTTTATCTTGCTAAAGAGATAGGTGATGTTTTAAATTCGGCACAAGAATTATCTGACGAAGTAAATAAAATAGGAACAAGAAATTTAGTAAGGTATGGTCAAATCATAGTAAACAAAGCAAGAGGTATCTTGCAAGGTCATTGGGGTAACGAAAATAAAAAATATTTAAAGCAGTTGCAAAAGTGTGCTGTAGCTCTTGCTAAATCAATAGATGAAAATGACAATATCGAAGATATTTTGAAAAGCACAATAAGTGCTTTACAACAAGTTGTTAACAAAATGGGTGTTCCTGTAAACGCTTTTCAGATTACCGAAAAGCCTCCTGAAACTGAAAAGCCAAAAGATGTGGCGAATCAAGATATTGCGCCAGCTAATCCGCCAGCTAGTGGATTTGATACCTCCGCATCTGCACCAATTAGCGAAATGCCACAAAAATAAAACAAGGAAGGTGCATTATTTGCGGTATTGCTGGCTTTATAGGTATTTCTAATAATCCCAAATTTACCTATAATATTACAAAAAGAATATTTAGACTTCTTGAGTATCGTGGAATACACGCATCTGGTCTTTATGCAATTGACGATAAAGACAAATCTTATTTTAAAAAAGAACCAATACCTTCTTCAGAATTTGTAAAAAGTAATTTTTTTCAAGATTTAAAAGGTATCAACATGAAGTTGTGTTTGCTTCATGCAAGACACGCAACAGCTAATTGCGGAGAACCAGAAAACAACATTAATAATCATCCATTCATTAGCCATGACAACAAAAAAATACTTGCACACAATGGTGTTATTGATCGAGCAGAATATGAATCGTTGAAGGAAATTTTTCCTACAGAGTCAACTTGTGATTCAGAAGTATTGCTTAGATTTTTTGAAAAAGATAATAATCCAACTAACAAAGCTTTTTCTAAATTAACTGGATTAATACCAAAAAGTCAATTTGCAATATCTTTGTGTGAATTAGAAGATTCTAAAATAAAATTGTATCTTTATAGGAACCACGCAAGACCTTTGTATTTTTTTGACATGAGTAAAATTACTGGGCAAATATTTTTTTGCTCTACTATAGAAATATTTTTACACGCCTTGTCTTATTATAATAAATCAGAATCCATAATAAATGAATGTGAATTTTATAAAGTGATTCCTTATAAACTGTGTGAACTAATATACGATAACAATAATATATCAAAGAAGTTTTACTCAATTAAAATGTATAAAGAGGTGTTGCTTGAGTACTAATGATTTTTCTGGTCTTGACATTGATGACATTGTTCCTAAAAAATCAAAAAAGACAAATGGCAAGAAAAAGGGCAATCGTACAGAATTAGAACTTACCAAAATATTATCAGATCGATTTAAAATGCCTTTTAGTCGTTCTGTTGGTAGTGGCAATCGTTGGGCACAAGTCGAAAAAATGACCGCTGAAGCCACACAAGTTTTTAGTGGCGACATCGTAGTACCTAAAGGATTTAAGTTTGTTTTGGAAAGCAAAGGAGGATATGAGAGTATTGACATCAATTCTATATTCATCAAAGGAAATTCTGAATTGGAAAGCTTTATGGAACAAGTTTTAGATGATAGTAGAAGATGTGGCAGAAAACCTATGGTTTGTTGGAAAAAAAATCACAAGCCTTGGTTGGCTTTTATTTTGACTCAAGATTTAATACCACATAAATTTGATTATTCTATCAATTATAAAGAATGGACAGGAATAGCTTTAGAAAATCTTCTAAAGCTAAATGATACTTTTTTTTATGAAACTAATGTGTTTGGTTAATTATTCGAAATCACACAGATCGTAAACATAAGAATTATTAGGAATGCATTTTCTATAATTTTCTGACAAAAACCAATGCCACCTATTAGGATGTTCAGGATTGACTTTGTTTCCTTGTCCATCAGTTATAATGAATACGGCAGATGGATATTTTTTTGTTTTTTGTTTTTCTGATTGAATTGTTTTTTCAATTATATCAAAAGAAGTTCCGCCACCTCCATAAATTTTTCTAGCATTCAAATCAATTTCTTCAACCTTAGTATCAAAACAAAACAATCTAACATCAAATTTTTCTTTAGGCAAGCTATTAGCTGCTGTAAAAAACCTTTCAGCTAAACCAATGCAACTACCCGATGTATCCAAGAAGAAATAAACATTTATTTTATTTTTTTCTTTATGGAAACATTCTATTTCTGCATTGCAAGGTAATATCAATCCATTGTCAAAAGAGTTCATTCTCCTTGATTTTCTTACCCATTGTTCTTTTTCAAATTCACTTAGTTTGAGCGATTGGATTTCCCACTTTTTAATAACGCTTTCCCATTTACGATTTTTTGTTTTCTTGACTTCTTGGATAGTAATCCAATCCCCAGAATCAATTCCGGCATTTTTTATCTTAGACAAAGCACTGCCTAATTGTTGCTTTTCTTTTTCATCTAAAGATTCAATTGCTTGTTTGACAACTTCTTTTAATTCTTCGTCAGATATTCCTTCATGATCATCAACAAGTTGATTCTTACCACTTTTATTGCCAGAACTTTCTCCACCACCACAATTATCTTCATTGTTTTTTTGTTTTTCTATTTCGTTATAATAAAATTCTGTTGACTCATCGTCAGGATAAGAATGTCCCAAATACTTCTTGTCTTTAAAAACAGTATCTACCCAACAATAATCATTGTTAGAATCAATTTCCGACCTAATAAAACCAAAGTCTCTAACTAAAGCATGGTTTACAACAATGTCCATAGCAATATTCGCTATCTTGTTATCTACATTTTCTAAAAATCTTGTTCCATGTTGCAAAACGATGTGAAGTGCTTCATGACACACAACAAACATTTTTTTGTAATCATCGCATTCTTTCCAAAATTTTTCATTGAAAAGGAAATTGATGAATTTCCCTTCTTTGTCAAATTGAACTGCTGCCGTGGGAATCTTATCCGTCAAATAAGGTTTCCCCATTTCTACAACTTTGTAGAAAATGCTATGGTGACAAGCCAATTTTTCTTTCAATTTTTCCCAATCAACATTGATGTTCACAGGGTTAATCCTTTCATTTGAGTGCTTATGCTCATGGAATTACATTTTCTTACAAATTCTTTTGACAATTTGTTAATTTTAGTATCAGAAACATCATAACATTTGTTCCAAATTTTAACTAATAAATTCAAATCATATTGTCTAACAGTTGCTTCCCACTTAGTAGAAACAAATTCACATATAAAATTAATTGTCATCTCCGCAGCTATCTGATCGGGATCATCAGGAAAATGCTTCATAACAATATCCATAGATTCTTTAGCAGACTTACTGTTATCAAGAATTTTAATATATTCGATGTTTGTTTTTGGATCTCTGATATAACTTTTTATTTGATTTTGTGGTTCTTGTTCTTTGTTCGCAAAATAAGATCTTATTTTAATTAATGCTTTAGGGTTAGTATTAGCAGTTAATATTTGTTCAACAACTTCTTTAAATTCTTGGCATGTTTCCTTATTAGAAAGTATGTAATCTGACAAATTAAGGTTTTCATCTGCAATCAAAATACTTAGTTTTTCCTTCTTGAGCAAAGGAACAAAAAATTTGATATATTCTGGATTACTGCTTATTATCTTTATTGAAGAATTGTAATTGTTCTCAACATTAAGAAATAATTTTGCTTCTTTGATATTTTTTGTTTCATATAATTTTGACAATTTTTTATCTACAGGACCATTTGTCAGGTCTTGTCTTAATTTGTTTATGTTGCTGTCCTTGGGAAGGATGTCTTCCAAAGGTACACCTTTAGACATAAATTCTAAAGCATAATCTAATCGCCTAGGAGAAATATGCTTTTTAATTCCTGATGGCAAATCATTCCACCAGTTTATACTTGTGGTAGCAATATCCTTGCCATATTTTTTGACGAAATAATCTGTATCACAAGCATATGGAACAAATATTTGATTGCCGGGGAAACGATCTTTTTGTGCAGGATCAAGCCTTTCAACATCATAGGTGTTTTCTTCATCTTCTGGATTGATAGCTGCCCAGACAACTTTTAAATTAGGAAATTTTCTTCCATTGATTGATTTAAACTGACACAATTCAAGCAAAGCATTTCTGATTTTGCTAGGGGAACGGTTGAATTCATCAATAAAAATAGCTTGTATTTTACTTTCATCAGAAAGTATTTTGGGTGGAATAATTTCAATGCATTTCTTGCCGTTATATTCAACTTCTTTAGGAATTCCGATAAAATCTACCCAAGGATCGAGAGTAGATCCCGAAAAATACAACCAAGATTCATTAAGAACTAATCCATAGTCTTCAAATACTTGTTTGATAATTGAAGTTTTACCAACGCCATGTGCGCCAGTAATTAAGACATTGCTGCTAGCTTCAAAATGCTTTTTAAGTCTTTCCACCAAAGTCATAACAACCTCCTTGTTTGGACATTGCTATGCTATGGACATGCATAAAAATTGTCAAGTGTAAATTTGCAATTTCATCCTGTCAGAAATGAATGTGTTTTCTCCCATTTCCATAGTAAACCAAACATCATATATTCCTGCTTCTAACTCTGTTGTATCAAGCATGTAGTAAGCATAATTTTTCTCACGGTAATCTGTTGAAACTTGATCTAAAATAAGTCTCAAATCTTGTTCCGCAGGAACACAATTACCACAATTTAGTTCCATGCTTATTTTAACATTTGAGTTAATAATTAGATTTTCATAATAGCGTCCTAAATCTGTTCCTCTTGGAACATTAGGAGTAATTTGACAAATTATGTATTGTTTTGATCCCTTTCTGAATCTGTTTGGTCTAAAAACAAAACTGAAATCATAAACAACTGGTATCGGAGTAGTATACCAAAGGTCAGGGTACAAATTAAATGTATTGATTATTTCTGATGTGCCTTCATCACTTGTAAATGTGATGTGCCAAACATCAACATATTTTCCTGTTGTGTACAAAGGATACTCTGCTAACAAATCAACATAATATTTTCCTGTAGAATCTTGCTTTACATTTTCCGATCCAATCGTAGTTACAAGTGTTCCCTTAGACAAATCATTAATACTTTCATTGTCTGGTATTTTGTAAATTTCAACTTTTTCTATAGACTGAACATCAGAGAAAGAATTTTGATTGTAAACAAACAAGCGCAGAACAACTGTATCGTTAGGAACTGGATTTTGATATCTTTCTTTAGTTGCCATTTTAACTCCTAGTTTTTAGACTTCAAAACTCTGTCGTATTCTTCTTTTTCTTTCTTCTTCTGTTCAATGAACTTATCTATTAAATATCTTCTTTCAGCAACAGTGTATTGCATAAAGTCTTGTTTTTTGACATGCAAATGATAGAGAAAGAAAAACATTTCATCCATCAACGCTTGCCATAACTTCAGGCTTGGACTTATTTCGCCTTCTTGTTCTTGGGGAAGAAAAAACCGCTATCCAAAGGAAGATCAATATCAAATTCTTCATTTGAATAAGGAGACAAAATACTTACATTCGTATCCATGCCAAAAGGAGGGTTGTTTATGATGTTTCTCATATAATTAACATCTTGAATATGCAAACTTCTTATCAAAACTTTCAATTCTTCTTTATTGGTAATGCTTCCAATACTATTGATTAATTGTGCAATTCTGAAAGTTATGGTATCGTCAGATGCAGTTTCCCCATAAGCTTTTATTTTTGATTCACGATACTGTTGTACTTCAGCATCGTCTTTTCCACGACTTAATCTATAACTGAACCTTAATTCACTTTTAGGCAATATACCACTTAAACTGTTGGGTCCAAAATCATCTGGACACCTTTTAACTTCCAATGTATCCAAATCTATTGTTGTGTTAAATTGCTTCTCTGTATCAGGACATTTTATTTGTATTTCATAATCCGTGCCATAACTAATTCCACGCAAATAAATCAACAAAAATGTTCTATCTTCGCTTAATAAATTCTCTGGATTAATATTTTCTCTGATACACTTATTAAAGATCATATTAATAGCATTTCCTCTTTTTACGAATCTGGGAGTTGCTAATATCTGCTCTTCTTCTCCTGTCATTGGACGAATATTAATTATTCCATTAGTAGGTCCATCAGTTCCATCATAAAATTTTCCCTTACTAGGCAACATTATTTCTTCATAACTAATATTGTTCTGCTTCAATGCATTGAGAATAGCATTTAATTCTGGATTTGCATTCATCATGACCATTGCTGTATCAACATCCATATGCGATTTTGGCAATGGTGCAAAACCATTTGAAACACCACCTTGTGGCATATTAAATTGTGGAGGAATGCTACCCATAACACCCGGAGGAACATTGCCCATAACATTTGGAGGAACATTGCCCATAACACCCGGAGGAACATTGCCTGTAACTACTCCGGGTGGCAAATTGCCATATTCTGGATTTCTTGATTGATTATGATGCTTTAAAGGATGATTTTCTGGCAAATCTATCATTTGGTCTTTTGACGGGACATTCATGTTTGGATTGTTGGAAACATTTTGTCTTTGTGGTCTATAAATTTCATCTGACATATTTCACCTTTTGATAATGAAAACCTTATTTTAACTTAGTATATTCTATTTGAAAACTATATTACGATAGGAGATTTTTTATGATTGAAATTGGTTTTCATAATGCTGCTGAATTATTATTTCAAAATCAATTAGTAAAAAAATCGTTGCCAAGACACAAACATTTCTTTGATTCTTGGGAACTATCACAAAAAATACCCCAAATGCGTAGTCTTGGCATTCGTTCAACAATTGATTTTCTTAATTCAGTGACACCTAAAGAAATTGAAATTATTTCAGAAATATTCAAATCTCCTATTAATATCATGAAAATAGATATCAGTTCACACAAAAATATTGTTGGAAATATTGAAGATTTTGAATTACAATTACCTCTTAATATTAATGTAAGTGATTTTTGTCTTTATCGAAAAGGCGAACAACTATCACTTTTAATTTCAACGAGGTGAAAAATGTTTGAGATTGTCGTTTGGGTTTTAGGGTCAATTGGCATGACCAACATTATTGTTGAATCAGACATTTCTAAAGCAGTTAAGGACAGAATAAAACCTTATTTGCCTCAATTTTTTATGAAAATGCTTAATTGCTATCAATGTTCAGGATTTTGGTCTGGAGTATTCACAACAGGTCTTCTTGCCTTATTCAATAACTGGACCATTGATAAATTACATCTTATTTTTCTCGGTGGATGCGCTACTAGTTTCTTAGCAACATTTTTTGCTTTTCTTCAAACTTATTTGGAAGCCAACAGTGTCATCTCAGACTAACATTCAAATCATTTGCGAAAATTGTGGGAAAAAATATCAAGAAAAAGATCTGCCTGATCTTCATCAAATAAAAAGATCAGAATTACAGAACTACATTGGCAAAAAAGAAACAGATAAAGAAAAATTAAAAAAACAAGTAACTCTGTATAGATGTAGATCATGTGGCTTTACTGTGAGGATTAAAACTTATGAGCGACCAAAACAACCAGAACAACAACAAAACTAAAAGCTTTGTATCCTTAATGGATATAAAGACAGCAATGAAGGACGAAAATTTTCGTGCCACATTGCCCGAATCACTTGCACCAGAAGTTCAAAAATTTATCAACAATCCAAGCTGTTCTTGCAATGTCCCTGTTTATAAAAAAATTATTAAAGAAGCAAAAGATCAAGTGCTTGCATATTTTCCTGAAAAAGAAATCATGTCTCAAGAGGAGGAAATTGAAAGGCTTTCTAAAAATAACTGGCGAGTTATAAATTGCTCAATTGGTGATTTAGAAAAAGAATTAAAGAAGTTGCCAGCAGGAAGAAAACAAATAGCTATGTCAAGATATGAAGATCAAGTTACAATTGTTGTTAATGAACTTGATAATTTAGTCTAATGTGTTATCATATTTTTTCAAAATATTATTAATATTGTTTACCATTTTTTCTGGATGCTTTTTATGCATCTGAGGGATCATAGGCAAAAAATCATAAATTTGCCTATGATCTGCCATTTTCAAAGCATTTAAATAACATGTTTTTGCATCATTAAACAAATTATTTTCATATAAATAATCCCCCCACAAATTAATCAATTCTACAAATGTTGGATTTTTCTGCACAATCGATTTCACAAAATTATTTAATTCTGTAGAAGCTTTCTTCTGCTTCAGTATTTCAAAAACATAATGATAATATAAATACAATTCATTTTCTTTGATATCATTAAACATAATGTATTCTTGCAATTTATTAATCACAAAATGATCTTCACAATAAAAAGAAGACCAGTCATCATCAAATTTTTTTATGTTTTTAAAATTGCTTTTTATAAAAATTTTTGAAACTTCATTTTTTTCTGAATTGCTTCTATTCAATTTAATAATCCATTCGTCCACAATAAAATTGTAATGCGATTTGTATATTTCCTCCTCGTCAAAAAGCACCAACTCTTCATCAGGATATAAGTAGAAAAATTGTTCTCCATCAAAATATTTTGATAACTCACTAAAAAAATTTTTTTTACTTTTTAGTAAATTTAACGATTTGATTTTGCTGTCAAATGTAAAAAAATTTTTATTCTTTATTTCTTTGAAATTATTCAAAGATTTTTCTTGTTCTTCTAAACAATTTACTATTATTGCACAATTTATTTTCATATATTCTCACTATATTTCTAATATGAGTAACCATTATCTTGATAATAAGTATCTTGAAAAAAATATTATTGATTTCCAAACAGCTAAAAAGAATAAAAAAAAATACGAATTAATTAAACAAGATTATGAATCACACAAACAAAATGCAAATAAAATTACACTAAAAATAGATGAGGAAAAAATAATACAAAACGATAATTTGCTGAAACAAAGCCAAGACAATTTGGCTAAAGAATTTTTTACTCTTGCCGAAAATATTGTCAGATTCAGAAACTTTCAAAAAATTGATTATGATGATGCTGTTCAAGAAGGTGTTTTCATCTGTTTTGCAAAAATAGAAAGATTTGATCCACATCGTGGCAGCAAAGCATTCAATTTTTTAACGACTTGCTTAATACATCATTTAAGGCAAATTTATAGATCAAATAAAAATTTTGAGGAATTGAAAAAAAGGTATCAAGAATTTTACTTTACTAAAGTCAGCAAAGAAATTCCTATAAAAAGAACTTGAGTTAAAACAATAATTTTTTATGATATTTATTTGTATGACTATCTTAGTTTGTTAGCAAAAAACAACGGAGAAATAATAGCATGAAGAATAGGTTTTTGGAAGGTATCGAAAACAATGAACTTCTTCAAATACTTGAAAACAGTTATCTTAAAGAAAAAATAAGCCTTTTGCTGTCTAATGAAAATAGAGTTTATACCAAAAAAGGCAGATTAAACAAGTCGGGTGCATGTCGCATTCTTAACATGAAAAATAAAGAATTAGAGTCTTTTTTAGAAGAATGCCGTAAAATACTTGAAGTAGATCAATTTTTAGATAAACAAGAATATGAAGCACTAAGAACAGAAAACGAAGAAGATTGTTAACGAAACATATATTGTGCGGCAACATTTACAATGTTCTTGTCACAAATTTGCCAATAAGCTCTGTCATATCTTAAAGTCATGTTTACTCTCATTGCATCGGTTCTACCCATATCCACCTGACCCCAATCAACATCTACAGGATAAGCATTCATGTAATTCCATGCTTCTAATGCAAAACCACAACCATCTAACATGAATATTTGAATGTTTCTTTTGAAATTGGGCGCAGCACCACCTAGATAACCAACGGAAACTTGATTCGGATTATTGGCACTTCTTAAATAGTAATTTGAAGTAATCCATCCCCAAGCAGGATTTGTTTGTGCAACATCATAAAGACTAACTCTCAAAGTGTCCCAATCAGGTCTTCCAGCAAATCTTATTTTTTCTATAACATGATTAACTTCAATTTCACTGTATGACAATTTAGGTCTTGCTGCCGTTTCTTCTATTAAAACTTTATTATAAATTCTAGCAGAACTACTACCAACATGTGTTATGTCGGGTATATGCATTACAAATTGGTTTTGCCTCTTAAAAATTAATGAAGAGGCAAAACCAATACCCATTTTAGGCATATGATTTCCTTAGTAGTTTGCTCCAATTGCAGCACCGCAAACAGGAGTATTACAAAGTTCGCCAGCAATTGGAGAGCAATTGCTTTCGTATTTAGCGTATGAATATCTCAAAGTGAGATTGATATTACATTCACCAGATTCAGAGTAATTAAGGTCACCAAAGTTGATAGTTTGGGGCCAGCAGTTAACCAAGGTCCAAGTCTCTAAAACATAACCGCAACCATCAAGCATAAGGAGTTTACCAGTGCCAGCATAACCGTTACCTGCTCCAGTAGGATCAATTGCATAACTCCTTTGGGTAGCTGAAATTTCAGTAGATCCAGCAATTCCACCAGCAGGAGTAATAAAGTTATAAGCTCTGTTAACCCATCTTAACAAGTTAGTTACTGTGGTATCACCGGGAACTGCAACATCGTAGTAAACAAATTCGATGGTCTGAAATGTTCCTTTACCGGGAAGCCAAGTTTTACCATTCAAAAAGTTGATTTCCGTACTATCATCAATTTGAAGTTGGGGTCTGTTACCTGACTTCACATATTTTCCTGAAACACCGAAACTATTGGGACCACCACCACCAATGTTTTCGACAGAAAACAACCATCTATACTTTCTTTTGAAAGCGACATTACCCAAAGGTCCGATGCCCATATTATTAATAGTATTAGCCATTAATCCTCCCTTATTTTCATTATATTAAAATTATGCCAATGTCCTTACTAAGTTGAATTCAATAAATATGAATTCGATAGCATAAACTGGCACAATACCGATTCTTGCCCTTAATTCATTTCTTGCAATGACATCAGAAGTATTCAATTCTTCATCGCATTTAATCACAAAGTCTTGCGCTCCATTATTGGAAACAAGATTAGTAAGTACTTGTGAACAAGCTGTAATAAAAGCAGATCTAGTTGCTGCTGTATTAGGTTCAAACAAATATTGTTTAGCAATGCTCTTGATGCTCTTTTCAACATAAAACAACATTCTACGAACATTGACACGATCAAGAGCGGTTGGTGTTCTTTGAAGTGTTTTTTGACCCCAAATTACGAATCCACTGATATCTGGATAAGTGATAATTGGATTGATGGCATTATTATTGCCATACATAAGATCACGCTCTGCCAAAGTTGGTCGGCTAAACACATTATTAATGTTGGGAACAATGCCTCTTGTTAAGCCTGCTGGAGCGTACCAAGGACCAGAGATTGAATCACTTTGGCAAATTGCTGCAAGAACTGATCCTGATGGAGGAACCCAAACAGGAATGTTATTGAAGGTATCAGTTATTTCAACCCAAGGATAATAAAGAGCAGCAAAGTCTGTGTTAAGTCTGGTGTTGTTAAGCGGATGAACACCATTTTGCCAATCAATTATTTCATTGACAGTTAATCCAAATGGAGGATCAATAATTGCCAAAGCATCTTGGCGATATGACTCACAAAGATCAATTAAAGCTCTTACAACTGCTGTTGAACTTCTGCCGGGAGTAGCGACTAAGTCAACATCAATCTGCTCTGGTTCTGAGAAAGTGTAAAGACCAGTGCCAGCAGTTGGATTTCCAATAATCAAATCATCTTGAGCATCTGGATCAAGAGGTATACCATCTTTGCCACCACTTAAAGCCAAACCAGTTGCGCCAGTATTAGATGGTGGGGCAGCAACAGCAGTATTGTCAGTTACTCTGATGTAATTGCTTACAGTATTGATATAAGACTCTACATAGAAAGAAGAAGTTTGATTTTTTGTTAAATTACCCCAAGATTCAACTTGTTGCCCATTGTTGTACACTTGAATCTGGAATGTTCCATCGTATTGATTAGTTGTAATCACAATTATTGTTGCATTTCCTTCAATACCGGGGCTATCAGCGTAAACTGTAAAGCTTACTGACCCTCCTGTATTGGAGCTTCCAGTTACTATACCGCCTTCTTCTGTTGACCCGCCTCCAGAAACTCTGACTGGAGAAGAACCAAATGCGGTGGTATTACTTAGACCAAAGACAACATCCATTGTGCTTTCTGATTTAACGACCAATCTGCTACCAGAACCATAAGCCATAGTGGTAAACACAAGGTGATCAGAACCATCATCATCAACATCAAATCCGCCCGGAAGAGATGCTAATTGTGTTTGAATTTCTGTAACAACTTCAGCAGTTGTCCAAGATGCATTAGCAAGAGCAGACAAGTCGATGACTTGAACGACATCATCGATGTTCACATTGCCTGTTCCAGAAACAACGACTTGTAAGGCGCTTGCAAGAACATCGGTTCCAATACCAGAGAAATTCCAAGTACCAGCAGAGGTGTAAATGTCATCTGGATAATGATCTTCTGTTCCAGTTAACTCAGCTTGAGTCATAGAAATACCCATGCCGACAATGCTACTTGCGCCGCCATAAATTGAATCTTGGTGAGAAACCAATTCAATCGATGAAGCGGTTCCATAAGCCCAAACAGATCTTAAACCAAGAGTGCCACTTGATGTTTCATAAAATTCAATACCATCAATTGCAGGAACAAGAGCATTTGGACCTTTTACTGTTAACACGGCAGTAGTTGGTTGATTATTTAGTTCATTAACTAAATCATCAATAGTAGCATATGTAGCTGCTCTTACAGTAAGAATTTTGCTTGCAAGAACTCCATTCAGTTTCCAGCTAAAATAATAATCATCTGCAAATGTATAAGGTGCAGTTTCGCTGCCAATGATGTCCACAATACCGCCCGCTGCTGGCACATCAACCGATGCTGATACTGCTTGGGTATTACTAGTTGGATCGGTATCTGCGACTCTGGTAATGACAACTTCGCTAGAAACCCTTAAAACTTGTTGAGCAGCATAAATCAAATAAGGATCACTAGTATCTGGATGTGGATTACCAAATTTTGCAACGAGATCAGTCAAAGTTGTAACGCTAGTTGGGGTATTAATCGGACCTTTGCTTGCAAATCCAACCAAAGCGACTTTGTGGAAGCTTGTTGTTGGACTTACAAAAGTTAAATCATTTTCTGTAATTCTTACAGATGGGCTGATTGTGTTGCTTGCAGGAAAGCCTCGTAAAGTTGCCATTTTACTTTTCTCCCTCAGTCAAAATATTATTAGGTATATATTTAGTCTTTATAAGACCCAATTTTTCTACTCTTTCTATATATGCAGTAGACCTTTCATCTTCCAAATTATAAATATTTTTTTTAGACCCAACACCCGGTATATTCAATGTTGTAAAAGAATTTACTTTTTTCTTGCTTTTTATAACAACTTGAACAGGATGTTTACAAACATTTGTTATTTCTATCATGGGTTTGGTGCAATCTCCTCAATTTTAGATATCACTTCCGTTATAGTTGCTTCATCAACAGAATTTACTAAATCTGCTTTAACAACTTTGATCAAAGAGTCGTAAATCTTTGCTGGCATAGGAACAAATGTTTCAGCAGTCATGGAAAACTGAAATTTAACTACTCTTGATTTAGCGTCTCCCGGTTCTGTCTCTAAGTTACTAGCCATTGAATCTAATCTGACAATAACTTCTTGTAACACTCCCCTTACTTTTAGGTATGCTACCAAACTAAATTTCGTTACTATCTGTTCAAATATTTGGTTCATATCTTCAACAGCCATAGTCCAAGCATACATAGTATATGTAATGTTTATTGGTATGCCTCTTGATATACCAAACAATGTACTGCTATTTTCGTACTTTGGTCCTTTTGTTGCAGATTTGCCTGTATAAATATCAACATAATCTATAGCTTGATGATAAGTATACCTTTTTGCATCAAATTCATATCCAGTAGCACTTATTGCTAGCATTGGAAGATTTATTCTGTCAACCACAAGTGTTTCATCTTTACGAACATTTTCTTGCAAAATTACGGCGACCGCTCTTTCTTGAGTTGCCCAAATTATCGGAACTGGATGCGCTTTGCCATTTTCGTCAATTACGACAATATTTCTAAAAAGATCCATCATGGCTTCGTCTGTTCCACGCAAAGCTTTAGAATATCGATATACTGTGTTGTTACTTATATCGTTTGTTATATCATTTACGATCTTGCCTGCTTGCATTGGATCGCAATTATTGGCAGCACCGTTTCCTAAATTATTTGAAAAATTATCCCTTAGCCAATCAGCAGTTCCATTGTCACCGATATTGTTTTGATTGTCGGGTTGAATGTGACAATCCATACCGGGAGGTGGATCTTGATTATTAGAACGACCTAACAAGCTTGGATCAGGGCAAGGATTGATTTGTTTTTCGTAATGATTTGGATTAGGACCAATTGGTAGCATAAAATTATTTAGTACTATTGCATTTTATTTTTACTAATTTAGAGCATGGAAAAAAAAACCAAGGTACTTTATCGAACTTATGGGACTAGTATCGGTCCTAGAAAAATAAAAATTGAAATACCGGGATTTGCGGGAGAATCAAACGATCATACAAATGGAAGCAAAGCACAACCTTTTCATTGTTTGCCATTTGTGGATGGAAGCACTTATGGTTTGGAATTAGTTTATCATTTTGAAACCACAACAATTGTTAGAAATGTAAAAGGCAAACTTATTTTTGATGGTGATTGGTCGAAAGAAAAATTAAATGTGAAGTATTCTAATATTCCACCATTTGGAACATTTGCTGAAGGACATTATGGCTTTACATCTAGTTTAGACATATTGCCACCACCGGGACATTCAGTCAGGGTAGAACCTCATCCAAGTTTTTATACTGATCCGACATGGTCAACTCCTTGTGCTGTACCGGGACACATAAAATCTGAATTTTGGTGCAGCATTTTTTTTGTTGTTTTCAAAGCTCCTTTAGAAGGTCAACAACAAATTTTCCAAAAAGGTAAACCTTATGCACAAATACTTATTGTGCCAAATAAAGTGGAATATGATATCCAAGAAATGTCAAGCGAAATGAAAAAGAAAAGAGAAAGAAGAAATGATATAGTTTTTACTAATAGACGCAAAATTGCAAAGCATGTTTGGAAAGATAATTTAAATCAAGAATTTGATGACAAATACAAACAATTAAAAATGATTTTTGAAAAGAAAGGCATCGAAGGAGTTGATGAGTTTTTAGAAAAAATTGTAGCTTGCCCTGTTATAAAAAGCAAGCTACGATATAAATTAGTAAATTATAAAAAACTTAATAAAAAGAAGGCTTAAACGCCGCCGTAGCCGCCGCCCATTCCACCACCACCAAATTGGGCACCCATGCCGCCACCGCCCATTCCGCCTCCCATGCCACCTCCACCCATTCCGCCACCAAATCCTCCTGCCATATCGCCACCACCCATGCCACCACCGGGACCGCCCATATCACCACCGGGACCACCCATGCCACCCATAGGAGGACCGCCCATACTACCCATTTCAGAAGATTTTCCTTCATCACCCTTGTCTTTTTGTTCGTCGCCTTCTTCTTTGTCTTCATCGCCCTCTTCTTTATCTTCGTCTTCTTCATCACCAGAAATGCTTCCAACTAAATCTTCAAGTTGTTTTAACAAATCTTCAAATTGTTGACCTTTATCTTCATCTTGTGATTTGAAGTTTTCTATTTGGTTTTTAAGATTCTCTATTGATGATTTCACTGTGTCCTCATCAGCACCACCTTCACTTGGCGCAACATTGCTGTCATCATCAGCATCAAATTTATTCTTGCCTTTACCGTTTTGATCTTTAAATGTTCCCATTTGATCTGGAGGTATCTGTGAATTTGGTGAAAAATTACCACCACCGGGACCACCCATAGGAGGCATGCCACCACCGGGACCACCCATAGAAGGCATGCCACCACCGGGACCACCCATAGAAGGCATACCGCCACCGGGACCACCCATAGGAGGCATACCACCACCCATGCCCATGTCTTGTTCACGAATTAATTTCTTACTACGAATCAAGTTGTACATTTCAAAAAATGTTTTCATTTTTTCTCCTAAACAATCTTGTAATCAGCATCTTCAGTTTTGCCAACAGATGTCCCGCTAACAGCGTCTTCTTGGAACCTCTGACAAACTAATTGTATTCTTAATGCATTATATAGTTTAAATTCGCCCAATTTTCTTTCAATAATTATCCAGTCCTCATTCAAAAATGGTGTTTTGACCCTGCTGCCAACTTTCGGAGGATGACCTATTGCAGTCAAAACTGCTCTATAATTAAGTTCAAATGTCATTTCATCAGGTGAGTCAATTCCAAAAGCAGTTTGCATATTTTGTGATGGTATTGGTTCATAAACACACCATAATTGTATTGGATTTTGACTGTATACTTTTGCCCTAGACTCAATATAAAGTGGATCAACATTGTTTATGTCTATAAATAATTCATAATAAAAAAGTGGAGATCCACCCAGTCTGATTGTTTCCTCATCATATATGTTAAACAAATCTCTTGCTGGATTTTTATCATCAAATTGTTGCAAACTGCCAGTAGGGCAAAAAGGTGTTCCATCAGGCTTGTATATTGTCATATTTTTCCTTACGCACAACTGTTAAGTGATATTTGCGAAGTAATTAAAACTTGACCTCCACTCCCCGGAAGCTGAAATGGCGCTGCTGTAAATCGTTCGATCCACAATAAGTCGCCAGCTAAATTAGTTATATAATAGCCATAAATTGTCGAACTTGTTGTTATGTTAAATGTTTGCTCCGCATAACTTGCTGTTGTCACACCGCCACCAGAGGTTGCTACTGTCCAACTTGAAGAAGTTAATGTAATAGAAGCGTACCCGCCAGAAGCTACTTCAGTTACATCGCCTATTACTGTTGTTGAACTTGGAGTTAAATTGTTTGAATACAAATGCAAAACTGTGTTTGTAGGAGGCGTAATATTGAGCAAATTATTAAGCAATTTGACTTCACTAGCATTTGGTATTACAAGAGCCATAAAATTCTCCTTCTATTTACTAATAGATATATAGTCATGGCAGTTTACAAAAAAGATGGAAGCGTTTACAAATTAAATGGACCTAATAATTTGATGGTTACTCAAGAAAAATGGGGATCATTTATTGGTCATAATTTACAAAACTTGTCTAATTTCAAAATGGAATCTAATATTCCGCATGTTGTAATTGGGTCTAAAAAGGAAGAAAAAATAGTTCCTGAAGAAAAAACAATTATTGAAGAAACAAAAGTTATTGAAGAAAAAATAATTGTTGCAGTTACAGAAAAAGAAAAAATTGAAAATACAAAACCAATTGTTCAAAATAGAAAAAATGAATTTGAAGGTTTTCCTAAAACCGTTATGCATTGTGCTTTAGTCGAATATACAGAAAAAAAAGATTTGCTTTACGAGGATGTTTCGCTGAAAAAAAAATATGTAGATTCATTTACATTTGAATGCATAATTATTTCTACAAATGATTTTGTTATGACAATTTGGACATCAACTGATAAGTTGAAAGTAGGTTCAGTTTTGTTTCCACAAAATGATTCAAAAAGATGGTGGGAAATTAAAGAAATAGAAAGTGTTCCGGGTGGCTACAAAATAGTTTGTATAACCACTAAAAACACTTTGGCTTTTTAAATTATCGACCATTAATCTTTTTAAGCATGGCAGTTAATATTGATTTTACTTTTTGAACACTTGACAATTCACCGATTCGCAATCTCATAGTGCCAGCATCACCAACTTCTTTTTCCAATAAATTTTTGAGTGTCGAATTAATAATTTTAATTATTTCACTTTCAGTTTTTTCCTTGTTTTCAATAGGTTGATCATTTCGATCTCTGAAATCAAACAAACCAATGTTTCTCATTAATTGATCTTTTATAAGCTTGATATAAAGATTGTATGTATCCCTTTCTTGCCTGCCACTCAATGGTCTTCCGTAACCATCCATAAAAGCTTTAAATATAATATTGAAATCACCCATGAAATTTTTAGAAGCATGACTTGACACAAAATCTTTTAAATCACTGTCGTTTTGATTAAAAAATGGCATCAAATTTCGCATGCAATTAACAATGTTTGTTGATGTTTTTGGACCTTTTGCTCCGGGCATATTTTGATTAGGCTTAATACCACCAGCTAAATTTTTCAATCTCATATCATAAATTTGATCACTTTCTTCATCTTCATCATCATATTTTGGAACTTCGCTTTCATGTCCAAATTGTAAAAACAATTTGCCTCTTGGCTTTCTTGGATCAAGTACATCATAGTGATGACCTACGCCATGAGTTGTTACAAATTTTGAGTTCAATTCATTCAAAGCATTTCTTAATTTTTCCGCTTTTTCATTTTGACCCAAAGCTAGTGCTTTGTCTAATTTTTTCTGCAATCTTTCCCTAATAGAATCAATATGGAAAAGTATCTTACCACTTCTCAATTCGGAAGGCGCATCTTCACCTTCTCCTGTTGGAACTGTTTGTGTTACATCACCAAAACTAGGATGCAAAATATTTTCGAATTCAGTTGCAGTTCTCAATCTCGGATTTTCTCTGTGTAAAATATTAAGTTTTTCTGGTCGCCTTTCTGGATGGAATTTTACTACACCTTGTTCTATCAATTCTATATCAACTAAACCATCTATTAGGTTTTTAGTAAATGGGATATTTGTTCCAACTATGTTTTTTATCATATCCCTTAATTGATCCGCATTATAAGTGTGTGCTTCTCCTGTAGGCATGACTTGAGCAAGTTGCTCAGGAAAATGACCCCTATTTGCAGCTTCATAGCAATATTCAGATGAATAATCTATGAAATTCGGATTGGTTTTTCTCAATTTTTTGTATTTTGCTGGAATTTTTTTTCTGAATTGATCTTGTAAAGTAATTAAATCAGGATCAGTATCTGGTATAGTATATTCAATTGCTTGAACTCTGCCTTCTTCATCTGGCTTATCCATTTTTTCCGACAATCTTCCTAATAATCGTCTGTATTTTGTTCTAAGAGTTTTTCTGTAAATCAAATCGTCCAAATATTCATTAGTTGACTCTCCACCCGCCCTTATATTTGGATTGTAATGTTTTCTTGGCGCTATTCTGTGTTGTTCTCTTGCTGCTGTTGCTGCTTCCTCTTTTTCTCTCCTTGCTTGTTCGTCATCACCGGCTTCTGGCAATCCAGCAGTATAAAATTCAGCAGGATTATGCAATAAACCTTGTGACGCATAACCCATCCAAGCTATAAAGTTTTTACCTATAATTTCTTTTTTTGGACATTGAAAGCCATCAGTTTTCCATTCTCCACTTTCTTCATCGTAATCCCGAATATTACTTAAATCATAACCTCTGACACTTCCTCCCGGTTTATCCTCCATTCGTTTTACTAATTCTTTGATATAATTGTTTTGAATATTATGTCCAAAATATTCTGTTCTTTGATAGTCAACAGTCATCCAATCATTTTCACCACCTTGAAATTCAGCCAAACTACTATCAACCATATTTTTAGCAGTATCTTTTGTTAATTTGTCTATTCTTTTTACTTCTGTATCGTTTCTTCCTTGATATGTCAATTGATTTTTAATAGAATCAGCTATTGATTCAATATATTCATTATAATTTTGTGTGGTTCGGAAACCATCTAATGATTCACTTCTTTTTATGTCCCTTCCTTCCAAAGCTCTGGGTAAATCTACACAATAACGCTCTATGATTGCATATTTCCAAAATCTATCTGGTAGTTGGCGAAGAAATTCTATGTCATCTGCACCAAATAAATGAAAATCATGATTGATATGACCTGCATAGTATTCTAGGAAAAGTTTCATGTTGTCCCTCATTTTGATGACACGATTATATATACTATTATGTCATATTCTTGTGCAAATAACACTATGTATTTTAAGCGTCCTACAGCAGAAGCAATGAACTGTAGCACAAACAACTATAATTTAAAAATTTCAGATCCTTTGGATATTGGTCAATTAACACCAAGACCAAACAGGACAAAAGTTAAATCGCAATTAAGAGATTATATTCTTTTAATGCTTGGTGCGCCTGTTGTAACCATTGAATTAGATGATCAGCAATTAGATGCAGCAGTTGATCTATCACTTCAGATTTATGAAGATTATGCTCCAAGAGAATTCTTTCAGTATTATGTTTTCAACACAATTCCCGGCAAAAGCATTTATACATTACCCCCTGATGTAGGTTTTGTTCGTAATGTTTTTTACAAACAAATGGCTACATTTAGCTTTTCATCATCTGACTTAGGTGGCGCAATTCCAATTGAATATTTTTATCCGGGCGGTGCTTATGCCAGTATTACTGGCGGAATGATCGACTCTGTAACTCCAATTTGGGGTCGTGTGGGTGAATGGAGTTTATATAAAGAATATGAAAGAACTTACGCTCGTTCTGCCAGTAATCTTGGTGGGTGGGAATGGCTTGGAGATTATCAAAATATCAAGCTTTATCCTATTCCCAGAAATTCAGTTGCTGTAATTGTTCATTATTTGCAAAAAAACAAAGATTGGCAGCGTGTGAATCAGGCGATGCAAGAAGGTGCTTTAGCACATGCCAAGATTATGTTAGGTCGTATCAGAGGCAAATATACCACATTGCCGGGAGCGCAAGGTGGTGTGCAACTTGATGGAAAAGACTTAATCACAGAAGGACTGCAAGAAAAGAAAGATTGGGAAGAAAGATTGATCACAAGATATGGTGATATTCCTTATATTTCTATGGGATAAAAAATGAACAACAAATTCAATAAAATTAATGAAGGCTCACAGAATGTTCGATATTCTGTTGAAGTTAATTTTGACACAACAAAAGATGAATGTTTGTTGTCTTATGCCAAAATTATGTTGGGATATGTCAGTGCTGCAATGAAAAAAATGAACTATCATGTGAAGTTGGTTTTTGCAGAAAAACCTTTGCGATTAATAGTTGCTTCACGCAATTGGGATGATGGTGAATGGGTTGGAATGATCTCTTACAATGAAGAAAAAGACCACTTTGCTATTTCAAAAGGATTTTACAATAAATTGGATAGAACTGTTTCAATACAAGATACAGAACTGATACATAATCCTATTAATGGAAAAATAATATCCCTTAAATTAAGGGATATTATGAAAGATTTAGAAGGCAAAAAAGATAGATTTGTGCCTAATTTTAGAAAACTAAAATTTAATCCCTAATAATTTTTATCCCAGCCGAAGGACTTTCAACAAGTAAAACCTCGTCAAGTTTTTCGCCTTCGCCTTCTTTTAGGACTTTTTTCTTACAAGTTTGTCCTACAGATACATGTTCAACAGTGCCTTCAGTGGTCACTATATTGGGTTGATCAAGAATAAGCTTGTTTTCCATAAGTACCTCTTTGTTTTCATGCGGTCCAATATATCTAATCATTCCAACTTTTACATATTCTTGAAAATCTTTTTCAGCAAAAAATTTACTTTTTGCTT
>Ga0214917_10001519_pt1 | contig 29683 bp, 36 predicted proteins | sample LL_1208_BB_MetaG_FD_177983 | JGI IMG/M metagenome (GOLD analysis project Ga0214917, IMG submission 177983) | Freshwater microbial communities from Lake Lanier, Atlanta, Georgia, United States - LL_1208_BB | ecosystem: Environmental > Aquatic > Freshwater > Lake | place: USA: Georgia | collected... | reverse complement strand
TTGCCCAGAGCGGCAACATCATGGACAAGAATACGCCCGAGTCGAAGCTGCTCGGCGACATTGAGAAGTTCTCGTCAATGTCCATACCGCAGAAGAAGGCTACGCTGCTGAATGCCGAGTTCTACCTGGATAGGGCTGACAAGGCGAAGGCTCGGGAGATTCAAGACATTCAGGCCGAGGCCGCCCGTCAGCAATTACAGCTTGGTGGAATCCAGCTTGGACAAGCTGAACGCGAAGCCGCTGCCGCACCATACTTCACTCAGGCTCTTGGAGAGGTGATGAGCCGTCCGCAGGGACAAGGACCGACTGCTCCCTATGCCAATGTCACCAGCGAGCTGATCAGCAAGTACGGCGACAAGCTGACTCCGGCTCAGATGCAGTCGCTGATTCCGATGATTCGTCGGTCTGAACAGACAATTCCTGCTGGGCTTATTCCTAAAGAAAGCAAGGTTGGACCTGGAGGAATTGAGACAACTTACAGTGCTGCTCCGACTATTGGTTCAACTCCTATTCCTGGAACCCGCATGGTTCAGACTACCGTAGGAGGCACTCCATTCGGTGCTCCCGTGAAGGCTGAACGCAGCGATGCTGCTGCCAAGGCATACGACGATCTGCCCGAGTCGCTTCAGAAGTTCGCTGACAAGTTCGCTGCTGACTTCCAGAACGACCCTACCGTCAAGAACATGAACGTCGCTGGTTCATTCCTAAACCAGATGGAGACGATCTCCAAGGATGTCGGCACTAATCGCTATCGTCCAAGCGACGACATGGCATTGGTGTTCGCTTTTATGAAGACGCTCGATCCCGGAAGCACTGTCCGGGAGGGCGAATACGCATCGGCTCGCAATACCACTGGCGTTCCTGGATACGTCATCAATGCCTATAATCAGGCTCTCGATGGCAAGTTTTTGAACGACGCTCAACGCAAGTCGTTCGTTGAAACTGCTCGCAAGAACTACTCGGGCATCTCCAGGCAGGCCGAGGACGTTGCCAAGAGCTTCAAGCAGATGGCAAAGGATCGCAACGTGCCCGAGAACCTTGTCGTTCCAGAGGGTATGTTCCAGCGCGGAAAAGAGACCACTGCAGCACAGATGCCTCGCAAACAGAGCGTTGAGCAGGCTGAAGCCGAATTGAAGCCAGGCGAAAAGGCGATGGTTTTGAATCCTGCCACTGGAAAATATCAAGAGTACCTGAAGCAATAGCACCTATGCCATTCGTTGAAGGCGGAATCGTTGAGGACGTTGTTCAACAGCAATCCCCTTCAGTGGGAGGCTTTGTTGAAGGAGGGATCGTTGAAGATTCCACGCCCGAGGACTCTTACAACAGGGTGCTGCAGTTCGAAGCAGCGCAGACCGACTACATCCCGAGCAAGCAGGAGTTCCTCGACTACTACAAGGTCTCCAAGACCAAGCCGCTGCTGGGAGAGACTCCGCTTGCGACGATGGGACAGGCCGCGGTGCAGACGGCCAAGGACATCGCCATGCTGCCGTACCGTGCAGGCGAGGCCATTGGTCAGTACATCGAACCGCCTGAAGGCGTGACGCCGATGCAAGTTGCCGGTGGTACGGCTGCCGAGATTGCGGTGCAGTCCAAGCTCAAGGCGCAGCGCATGGGCATGGGCCTGCTCGATACCGCGCTGAACAAGCTGTCGGACCTTACCGGAAAACTCCGCAACGACGACGACAAGTACGAGGCCTTCCTCGCTGCTGCCGAGATCAAGCGCCAGTTGGCCCGAGCCAATGCGCCGGAAGATCAGCGTGTTCCAGCTGCTCAGGAAGTGCTGCAGGCCTATGGCATCCCGCAAGAGGCTATCAGCCAGCCGGGACTTGAGGTTGGTGGTTTCGCTGCCGACCCATCGTCCATTGCATTCGCTGGTGGCGGCAAGCTGGCGTCTATGGCTTTGCAGCGTGGCGTTGCTCAGATCCCGCGGATATCTGCTGCATTGCAGCGTGGTGGCGAGGGTGTGAGTGCTGCCGCCCGTATTCCCGAGGAGATGCTGGGCCGTGCGACAACGGCTGTCACAGGGTCCGGCCGTATGGGCGAAGCTGTTCAGGATGCTGTTTCTACCGGCACCACCGGCATCGCGCTTGGTGAGGCCGCCGGTCTGCCGATCTCCGGCACGTTGAATGTCCCTGGTGTTGGCACTGCATCCCGCATTATCGGTGGCACCAAGGCGCTTGGAGGCACCATGGAGACGGTTGGAGAGGCTGGGGCTGTATCGGGTGGTCAAAGCCTTACGGCTACTCAGAGAGGCCTTCTTGGCGCAGGAGAACGCATTGCAGCCGCAGAGGGTGCTTCTGCTGCTGCGCGTGCTCTTGGAACGGCAGTGGCCCGTAGTGGACTTGAAGCTCCAATCAAGGGGGCTGCGACAATCCTTCTACCCATGGTTGGGGCGGGAGCTGCTGGTGGTTTGCTTGCAGGACTGACTGGCGAGGAAGGAGACGCAGTTGCTGCCGCTATTGGAAGCGGTGCTGGGTTTGGTGCTTTTGATGGCGGCTTCAAACTAGCCAAATCAGTCGAGGCAAACGTGTTCAATGGTGCTCGAGTGCGTCAGACCGCGGTCGACGATCTGAACACTCGTCCTACCGAAGTGCAGTTCACCTATGTTGACCCAGTGTCCGGTGAGCAGACTTCGACCATCAAGGATGCCGAGGCACGCGCCACTCTGTATAACCGACTCAACAACAAACAGCTCATCAAGGCGCTGTCTGAGGTTGCTGGAGCAGAAGGCGCTGGAATTGAAGTTATCTTTCACACCGACGCAGACACAGTTCCAAGTGCATTGCAGACAGTGAACTATGCCGGCGTTTCAATCGGCCCAGAAAACGTCAAAAGCGGCAAGCCAACCGTCCTGATCAATGTCGACAAGGCTAGTCCTGAAACATTGCCGCACGAGATTCTTCATGCCCGTATCACTCAGGCTATCAAGGATATGCTTGGTGGAAAGGTCATCGACACGTCTTCGCAAGATCCTGACTTCAAGAAGCAGTTCACCGACTTTGCCAACGCCTACGCAGACAAGCTGGAGTCAAGAGGCGGACGGGTCATTGCAGATCGGATTCGCACTGAGTTGCGTGATGCTTTCGATCCTACGCAACAACGAGCGCAGCAGATTGCCTCGCTCAATCGTATTACTGACGAGTTTGCTGCCTACTACACGCAGGAGTTCCTCAAAGGTAAAGACCCTAAGACGATGCTGCCTGGGCGCATCCCGTCGTTCATCGAGTTGGCTCTAAACAACGCCAAGGAAGCTGTTTCGGAACGGTTTACTCGGCGTGCATTGCAGGCTGGTTTTGACCCTGTTGCTCGTACCTTCTACGACGCCAACGGACGGCGCATAAAGCTCGAATGGATGGAAGATGCCATCCGCAATTTGGTGACGCCCAAGGAAAACTACGAGCCTACCGAGCAAAAGGTCGACACCAGCAAGATGACAAAGGCGCAGCAGAACGCCGTCATCATGGCCCGTGGATACTCGGACCTGTTTATGACTGCCCCGGATGGCAGCATCATCAGGCCGTTGTCCAAGGCAGAACTGGCTGCGAAGACAGCGGACGTCGCCAACCGCACTATGCGTGTCGTTGAGTCTGTTCCGCAGGCTGAACGCACCAGCGTCAGCGGCATGGATGCCAAAGGCAATCCGGTCATCGAAGGACGTCTGAGCCTGCGAGAGGCCGATGCGCTGTCGCAAAGCGGCATTTTCAGCCCGTCGACTTCTCGATACATCATCGACATTGCAACGGCAATCCGAGATGGCACGTTGATGGAGGGCAAATACTGGAAGGTCTACGGATCTACCGGCAAGTCAGGTGTGTTCGGCGAGGCCGACAAGCTGTTCCTGCCTTACGGCATCTCGATCAACAGCAAGGGTGGCGTCAACGTCAAGGTGGTCGACTGGGGCAAGGTGCAGGCCCGGATGTACAAGGCTCTCACCAAGCCGACCTACAAGAACCTCTTCCGCAACTACGATCAGGCGATGTCCACACTGAAGGACGTCTACCTGAAGAACATCGCCGAGCAGAATGCTGCTCCTTCTGCGGAGGCTCTTGGTGGAGGCCTAGAAGGCGCAAAGAAGCGCAACTTCTTCAACGAGGTCATGGGAGCCGTTCCTAAACAGGGAGATGTCATGTCGAACCTCCCTACGGTTGGATACGTGGCGAACCGTAAAGGCGGATCGGTGTACCAAGACCTGCGCATTGAGCGCCTGCAGAATACCAATCCTACAGGTGCCAAGATCCCTTGGTCTGGAGACATGGGCGAGCAGTCGAGCTATCGGCGCACTCAGCTCAACTTCCAGCCTGCTGAAACCATCGGTGAGACCACGGTCAGCACCGATCAGAATGGCGGCTATCGAATCTTGTCGAAGAACGGAAAGTTCCGCCTGTACGGCCCCGATGGATCACCCGCCGGGATCTTCGACACTCAAGAACAAGCCAAACTCAAAGCAGAAAAAGACTATGCCACTCAAGCAAGGCTACAGCCCAAAATCGATCAGCAGCAACGTGTCCCGGGAAATGAAGTCCGGCAAACCGCAGAAGCAGGCGGTCGCAATCGCGCTGTCGGTGGCCAAAAAGGCCAAGGCGAAGGCGGGGCGGTACGACAAGCGGGGGATGTAAGGTTCATGCCGGACGGCACAAGCGATGGGCTTGCCGTTCTTGACGACCAACTGAAGCTGGAGCTTCCTGCTCGGCCCAAGGTGTTGGACATTGCCAACGCCTTCCAGAAGCTCTTCGGCAAGGCTATCGAGTATCGCAAGGCAAAACCCCAGGACAACGCCAGGCTGGTCGGTCTCTTAGTTCAGGAGATCGACCGTGCCGTCAAACTGCACCCCGAGGCCAAAGGCTGGTACGACGAGAACGTCAAACTGACGATGGATGTGATGCGGGAACTCGACCCCGACATCGCAAAGCCTGAGAACGATTTCATATTCAAGGCTATCCTTGCTGCGACATCCGACGGCAACAAGGTAGGGCCGCAGTTCCAACAGACTTGGAAGGAATACAGCAACTGGAAGAACACTGGGGAGATTTCGGGCGAGTTCGTGTCCGGTGATCGCATTGAGAACATCCAGAACAACCTGGAAATGCTCAACGAAATGATCAAGGACGTCGGCTGGGAGAAGACCAAGGACTTCATGGTGCAAAAGGGCACCGTGAAGGAGCTGCGCCAAGCCCTGATGGACGTCTTTGGTTGGACCAAGAAACAGGCGCAGTCTATTGGCTCATCCGAGCTTGCCGACGAGGTTGTCCCGTTTGCTGTTGTGCTCGGTCCCAAGCTGGGTTCGTTTTTCAACAACCTGTACGGAGACTTTTCATCGGTGACCATGGACCGCTGGTTCATGCGTACCCTAGGACGCCTGACCGGCACCCAGGTGGAGCCGTTGGCTGCGTCCAAGCTCCGAGAGATGCGCAACAACCTGCGCGATGCAATTGCCAAGCTGACCCCGTCTGAGTTTGAGATGCTTGGAGTCAAGCGTGGCGACCTCAAGGGCACGTCCATCGACGGTGCTGCCACAACCATCTCCGGCAGGTTTTCCAAGAAAGCGCTGCGTGAGACGGCCAAGAAATCATCTGAGGCCGGTCAATCTGCGCTCGAGGAAACAAGAAAGTTTGCTAACGCCTTGAAAAAGGGCTTGAATCCCTTGGTCGAGGCCCCGGTCGACGGCACGCATCGTCGTTGGATTCGGGAGCGCATTGCAGAGGTGCAGAAGGAGCTTCGTTCTCGCGGCATCGAGCTGGAGAACGCGGACCTTCAGGCCGTGCTGTGGTATCTCGAAAAGGAACTCTATGAGAAACTCAAATACCGAAGCAAATCAGGAGAGTCAGACTATGCCTCCGCAGCTTCCTCCCTCTATCAGTCAGTGGCTGGACGACCGTCTGACGTCTATGCAGGAGGAACAGGACGAGTACGCGCAATCGGGAGCGCTGGAGGCAGCGAAGGAATGGGCGCAGGCCAAGCGAGCCAAGCGGCTGGGCCTGAAGTAGGCGCTCAGCGCTTCATGCCGGACTACAGCGGCGAGCATAAAGCCCCGCAGCGCGATTATGGTGCCCCGCTGGACAATCTGAAGGGCGTCTATCCAGACGACGTCTACGGCCCAAATGCGGCCCAGTACTACGGTCACTCAAGCGGTGACGCAACGGACAAGGCTGCTGCCCGAATCATCCAAGCTGCTAAAGGCAAACCGGATGCGCCGGTAAAAGTGTTCCGAGCTATCCCGAAAAGCATTCAGTCCAACGAGATCAACCCTGGAGACTGGATCACCACAATCAAGAGCTACGCCGTCGATCATGGCGAAGGACCACTTGGCGGCGACTACAAGATCCTTGAAAAGACGGTCAATGCTGGAGACCTATACACCAACGGAGACTCAATATTTGAATTTGGGTACGACCCCAAGTTTATGCCCTCACCCGACTCCGCCATGCCCGGTGCCTATAGCTTCCCCGGCGGCTACCGTGCGCTCCCGGGCAAGGCCAAAGGATCATTCCGACTCTACGGCCCCGCAGGAAGCCTCCTAGGCATCGCCAGCAGCCTTGACGAGGCCCAACGCATCATCCGAAAGAAGTCCAAGCAATGAGCTACGATTCACAGACCAGCACGATCCTGATCAATAAACTGCGCAAAGACGTCGACTCGTTGACGCTCAAGGTGGCTGTCCTTACCGATAGCAAGACCTCGGGCACCAGTGGAGGGTCCGGTGTGGCAACGACCTGGACGATTCGGGAACTCAACACGATCCAGTCGGACCCCAATGGTCTGATCCTCGACCTGACCGGCAACACATTCAAACTGGCCGCGGGATCATACCAGTTGCGCAACATCAGCGCCTTCCGCCACACCGGACATACCCGGATGCGTGTCTACGATGTCACCAACGCGGTCGTCATCGGTTACAGCGTGTCAATCGAGGTATCCAATCAGGACAACCCGTACTTGGACATGAACGTGCGGCTAATTCCGCACAAGGACACGATCTACCGCATCGAGTACTACATCTCTGCGAGCGGTTCCGATCACTTGGGCATACCTGCATCACTGCCAGCTATCAACGAAATCTACAGCATTTGCGAAATCACCCGGCTCGACACCGGAGCTACCAAACCTCTCGGTGCCGGCGGTCTGCAGGGTCCGCAGGGTCCTGCTGGCCCCGCCGGCCCTGCCGGTCCTACTGGCCCTACCGGCGGCGGTGTGACCAGCGTCAACGTGTCCGGTGGCAGTACCGGCCTAACAACCTCGGGCGGACCTATCACCAGCAGCGGCACGATCACGCTTGGAGGCATTGTGGCTGTGTCGGCAGGCGGAACGAATGCAACCACCGCGGCGGCTGCCTTGACGAGCTTGGGAGCCTATCCTGCGTCGAATCCGAATGGCTACACGTCGAACACCGGCACGGTGACGTCATTCGGGTTCACCAATGCCAACGGTGTGAGCGGCACGGTGACCAATGCGACCAGCACGCCCAACCTGACCGTGTCACTGGGTGCTATCACCCCGACCTCGGTGGCTGCCTCGGGCACGGTGACCGGCAGCAATCTGTCGGGCAGCAACACCGGCGACCAGACCATCACGCTGACCGGGGATGTGACAGGGTCTGGCATAGGCTCCTTTGCGGCCACCATTGCCAATGCTGCTGTGACCTTTGCCAAGGTGCAGACGGTTGCCACCGACAAGCTCATCGGCCGCGATTCCTCTGGCATAGGTTTTGTCGAGGAATTGGCTGTCGGCGGTGGTGTGGAGTTTACAGGCTCCGGCGGCATCCAGACCAGTGCCTTCACAGGGGACGTCACCAAGGCTGCCGGTGGTACGGCTCAGACAATCGCCAGCAGCGCGGTGACCTACGCCAAGATCCAAAACATCTCTGCTGCCTCAATACTGCTGGGCCGTGGTGCCGGTGGTGGTGCTGGAGTCACCCAGGAGATCAGCCTAGGCACCGGCCTGTCGATGTCGGGCACCACGTTGTCGGCCTCTGCTGCCGGCTCTGTCACGTCGGTCAATGCTTCGGGCGGCACGACAGGCCTGACCTTCTCGGGTGGCCCTGTGACGACCACAGGCACACTGACGCTGGCCGGCACCCTGGCTGTCGCCAACGGTGGCACCGGGGCGACCACGGCTGCCGGAGCCCTGACCAACCTCGGGGCCTATCCCAACAGCAACCCGGCCGGGTACACCGCCAACACCGGCACGGTGACCAACGTATCGGCTTCGGGCAGTGCCAATATCTCGGTGGCGACGGGCAGCACGACCCCAGTGATCAGTCAGGTGCCGGCTACAAGCACGCAGAACGGCTACATGACCTCCACGCAGGTCGCCAAACTCGACGGCATTGCCACAGGGGCTTCGGTGACGTCTGTGGGTGTGTCCGGAGGTACGACAGGCCTGACGACCAGCGGCGGCCCGATCACGTCGTCGGGGACCATTACGCTGGCTGGGACGCTGGCTGTGGCCAATGGCGGCACCGGAGCCACCAGTGCTGGCAATGCTTTGACCAACCTCGGTGCCTACCCGGCAAGCAATCCCAACGGCTACACCAGCAACACCGGCACGGTGACCAGCGTCAATGTGTCGGGGGGAAGCACTGGCCTGTCATTTACTGGAGGTCCCGTGACCTCGTCCGGCACCATAACCCTCGGCGGATTTCTGAGCGCGGCCAATGGCGGCTTAGGTTTCCCCAGCTATGCCAATGGCGAGCTGATGATCGGCAATGGGGTCGACGATGCTTTTGATAAAGCAACTCTAACGGCTGGCACTGGTATCACGATCACCAATGGACCAGGCTCAATCACCATCGCAGCCACAGGCACCGGAAGCGGCGACGTGGTGGGGCCTTCCTCGGCCAACACAAACGCGCTTGCTAAGTTTTCAAGCACCACTGGCAAGCTAATTGGAGAAGCCAATTGGTCCGAGAACGGCGGAGATCTATATGGTGTTTCTGGTTATCGGGCCATGGAGTATGGTTTTGTTTGGATTCCATCAGGCACCGGAGGACAGCCTAATTATAGCCCGGGGCAATATGGATCGCTTGCAGGACGTGCACCGATGTATTTCGACCGCACCAACAATAGACTTTATATTTTTAACGAAGACATTCCGGCTTGGAAATACGTCGCGCTGACATAATCTAAAGTCTCAAATGAAACACACCTTCCCCTGCGTCGAATCAATGCGGCGCGTCAATCTCTCCAACGGTCGCGTGGTGCGCGTCTGGCGCGACCGCACCAAGGAGAACCTGTCGGCTTCCTACGACGACGCGGACATCGTGTCGACCTGCATCGCCAATGCCACCAGCGACACGCAACTCCTGGCCGCGCTAGGCAAGCTGAAGGGCGTGAACGCTGTCGAGCTAGTCGACGCCAATGGCCAGGGCACGGTGGTCTACACCGCGTGGCCGTAATTAGGGCCTCATCCTCCGATAGCCCTGCCGCCACAGGATCTTCCCAAGCCAATTGCCGTGGCGCTCAACCTCCTCTTCGACCCATTCGGGATGCATGTGGTGCAGCAGCTCATGCACCAGGACCTCAAGCCGGTATTTTTCATCTAGCCGAGGGTCGATCTCGACACGGCCGTCACCGACCCAGGCAATACCGACGGCATTGTAGCGCAGCAGCTTGCGTTCCGTGATTTTGATGCGTGGTGTAGCCATAGTGCTTGCAATTGATTAGAGAAAATGCTTGCAATCCGGTGTGACCATTGTCCAAGGCCGAAAACGTGTGATGGCTGTCGGGTGCAGTCACGGGAATCGGGCGAACAAGGATGCATTGGCTGCTGCCCTGCTTTTTCGGGAGCAATTCAAGCCCGATGAAGTGATCCACTTGGGGGACGCCTATGACCTCGCCAGCCTTCGCGCAGGCTCTCTGGCCAACCCTGACGACTCGGATCATGCGGACGACTATCTCGATGACATTGAGTGTGGTCGAGACTTTCTCAATGCCCTCCGGCCGACGGTGTTCATCCTGGGCAACCACGATCAAAGAGCTTTGAAGTATTTGCACCACCACAACACCGTGGTGCGGGGCTTTGCCGAGGCCATCTGGGACAAAATGTGTGAGCCGATCAAGCGGCATGCCCGGATCTTTATCAAACATCACGACGTGCTGCCTCGGAGCTGGTACACCCTGGGAGGCTTCAAATGGGGCCATGGCATCCTTTACTCTGAGAATTTCATGCGCGACACCGCGGAGACGTGGGGCAACACCGTGGTGGCCCATGCGCATCGCGCAGGAATGGCCACAGGGCGTCGCAGCGACCATCCGGTGTGTCTGTCGCCCGGGACGCTTGCGGACGCGCCATGCATGGATTACGCGCTGCGAAGAAGGGGTACGCTTGCGTGGTCCCATGGCATCGTTTTTGGCGAGTACACCGAGACATCAGCCCAGCTTTACGTCCACCAATGGCCCCAAGGAGAAACACGATGGAATCTTCCGAGCTTCTAAAGCGCATCCGGGACGAGATTCAGCGTAAAGTTGAGGTCCCGGCCCCTGAATGGAAAACCGCGCTCCAGTGGGGCAAGGAATGGGGGCTTGCGAGGGCTCAGACAAATCAAATGCTGACTGCGGCGGTCAAGCACGGCATCATGGAGTTCAGAACATTCCGCATACCTTGCCCGACCAGAGCATCTTACCCAGTACCGCACTACCGATGCGTTTCTTCAACAGATTCAAGCCGTTGATCGAGGTGGAGGTGGTCGCTCTCGACGCCAAACTGCGGGTCGGTGAGACCAAGTGGGACGCCGTGGTCTATCGCAGGGTCGACGACGGCCAGATCCATTGCCGTCCCAAGGCTGAGTTTTTCGCCAAATTCGTGCTAATCGCAAAGAAGTGACTCCTGTTTGACCCGCATAAACATTGAGTTTTTTCTCAAATCTACAGAAAAACAGTTTTTTATGTAGACGGAAGGCATGGCATCGCCCATCTTGATCACGTCGAAGGCAACAACACTTTAGGCCCGGGTGGGGCCAATACCACCCAACCAGGGGCGCGACTGGTCAACGCGCAAAACTCTCCAAACCATGACCACCATTTCCAACCTCATCAGCGCTCTGATCATCGTCGAGTCCTCCGGCAACGATCTTGCCATCGGAGACAACGGACGCGCCCTCGGGCCTCTGCAGATCCACCGCGGCGTGGTGCAGGACGTGAACCGATTCACCGGCAGCCATTACCGATGGGAGGACATGACCAACCGGGTGCAGGCTAGGGCAGTCTGCGAGGCCTACCTGAAGTACTACGGCAAGGGCTGCACGACCGAGCAGCTCGCCCGCAAGTGGAACGGTGGCGGTCCTAGGGGTGAGAAGAAGCAGGCCACCGAGGCCTATTGGAACAAAGTCCGCAAGCATCTGTAATGAAACCAAAAACCATCAACGTGACACCCACCACCCATAAGGCCCTGCGGGACTACTGCCTCGCCTACGGCCTCAAAATGCAGGCAGTAGCCGACAAGGCCATAATGACTTGGCTAAGAAAGGCTGCAAAATGAAGCGCATCCTAGCAATCGACCCCGGCCTATCGGGCGGACTAGCTTTCTACGGCCGCAACGGCGTGACGCTAGACGCCATGCCTGCCACCGACGCCGATGTGCGCGACCTAGTCCTCGACAGGCTGGGTGTGAGTGACGTGGTCTACATCGAAAAGGTCGGCGGCTACATCGGCGGCAAGGGAGCACCCGGCAGCGCCATGTTTAACTTCGGCTACAACGTCGGATTCCTGCATGGCCTGATCGCAGCATGCAAAGTCCGGGTGATTGAGGTGCCGCCACAGCGTTGGCAGAAGACGATTGGGGCTGGCACCTCAAAGACGCACGGCAAGGCCTGGAAGAGCCATTTAAAAGGCTTGGCGCAGCAAAGGAGGCCCAGCCTGCACATCACACTCAAAACCGCGGACGCCGTGCTGATCCTTGAGCACGCCATGATTGCGGAGGGAATCAAATGAGCAAAAAACAAACTAAATCAGAAGTATTCCGCATCACTCTTAAAGGTATTTTGTTGATCTATCTACCAGAAGAAAAGGCTAATGAGGTCTACAACGCAATCGAATTACACTGCCGTAGATATAACCGAGGAATAGCAATCGACGAAACAAACACATTGGACTTTGTTGAAATGCAACAAGTGGAAGAAACCAAATGAATAAAGAACAAACAATTGAGGCTATCCGCGTCATGCAGGCTTATGTTGGCGTGAAAAAGCGGTGCGTGATGGCAATTATTGAAGAAGGAAAATCGAAAGAGAAGGAATCGAAATGAGCGAATCAATTTGGCACGGAGGACCGGCGTTTCCAATGGGGTATCATCCCGAAGGCAACAGTGCTGACCAATTCGGCATGACCCTGCGCGACTACTTTGCCGCTAAGGCGATAGAGGCATTGATTATCAGAGGATGGGGCTTAGAGAATGCATCTGTTAAGGCTTTCGAAATAGCCGACGCAATGCTTAAAGCGAGGGAGGCCAAGCCGTGAGCCATATTGGTGATACCAACAAAATGGTCAGTGATACACCGAGGACGGATGCGGCCTATTTCAAACCCGGCGCTACCATGTACGATCTGGCAGGCGATATGAAGCTCATGGAACGCGAACTCTTTGCGGCCAACGAACGCATCAAGCGGCTGGAGGAGGCGGGGAATGAACTCATGTATGACAATGACGACATAGCAAACATTAACCGATGGAACAAAGCCAAGGAGGTGAAGCTGTGATATCATCCAATGACACTCAGCGGATAATCAAAGAAGGAACTGGCCTTCGGTTGCTATCTAAACAAGAGATCGGTCAAACACAGCGGGTGATAAAAGAAAAGAAGGTTGAGTGTACCAGCTTTTGGAATTGCAAGCGTGGAAAGGGAACAAAATGAGCGACATAGACGTGGCCAGGACGATGATCGAATACGGCGGTTCATTCGTTCGCAAGCTGGGCGGCGCGGTGATGGTGGCCGACCAGAATAACCTACAAAAGATCAAGACGACGTGGCCAGACTATTGGTCGCAGTACCAGCGTATGGCCCAGCAACTTTCCGAGGTCGAAAAACAGGCCTCGAAATAACACAACAACAACAACACAAAGTAAGACGTATGATAATTAGCGCAACAGGCGGTAAGAAGGACTTCGCGCCGTGCCCCGAGTTCTCGGGCCGGGCGGTGTGCGTGGATGTGACTCCTCTCAAGGAGTACGAGACCGAGTATGGTGTAAAGCAGAAGTTCAAGTTCGCGTTCGAGATTGAACTGCAGGACGACAGCAGGGACCCGGTGCAGCCCTGGGTGGTGTTTACCAAGCCCATGGTGCCCAGCCTGCACGAGAAGGCAGCACTCACCAAGTTCCTCAAGGACTGGTTTGGTCGGAAGCTGACCGATCAGGAGAACAAAAGTCTGGATCTGGAGAGCCTCATTGGGCGGCCGGCCAGCCTGGTCATTGGGCATGAGCAGAGCGCGGATGGAAGCAAAACCTACGCGAATATCAAACTCATCATGCCGCACAAGGCAGGCGATCCGCTGTCAGCAAGCGGGCTATGGGTGCGGCTGCAGGACCGGCCCGCGAAGGATGGAGCCGAGGGCAAGGCAGCGCCAGCAACGGGCGACTCGAGCTTCCGCAAGACCTCGGGCGGTGGACAGCCTCCGGCGGACGATGCGTCCAAGGTCAAAGTCCACGTCGGGAAGCACAAGGGCATTGAGCTCCGGGAGCTGACCGAGGAAAGCATCACGAGCCTGATCGAGCACTGGCTTCCCAAGGCCCGGGCCGAGGTCAAGCAGACCGCTGACGACAAGCGCCTGATCAATGCGCTGGTTTGGTATCAGGCAAAGTTCAAGGCCGACGAGGCAGCCCAGATAAAGCAGGAAGAGGATGACCTTAACTACTGAGCCTATGACTGCTCTCAAGAAAAAGCGCTGCAACATTGCGAACCTCATTCCCGAGGTCATGCAAATGAAGGCCGAGGGCAAGTCCATCACACAGATCGGCGAGATCATGGGCTTAACTAAACAGCGCATCAGTCAGATCTCGCAGGCGGCTAAGATCAAGGCCGAGATCCAGGCACAGTGGGGCTGGCCATTCACCACGCGCACATTCAATATCCTAGGCCGCATGGCGGTGAAGGATAAGACCGAGGCCCTGAGCCTGTATATGTCCGGGCACCTGCATCCCAATGCCGTCACAGGCTTCGGATGGAAATCCTACTCCGAGATCTGCGAATGGCTGGGCGTTCCGGTGCTCCTGAAGCGGCCCAAAGAACCCAAGCTGTGCCCGCACTGCGGGAAGCAGATCTAACAACTTTCCCGGCAGCCTGTCGCTGCTGGGGACTCATGGACAAGCGGGGGGTGCGCATCCGCTGACAAACGCACAACTACCAATTCAAACCGTTTTAGCATTATGCCAGCAAACCCACGCATTTACTTCGACATCGAAACTGGACCGCTCCCCACCGGGGAGTTGGTCATCCCACCGTTTGACCCGAGCCAGGTCAAACTCGGCAACATCAAGAACCCGGACATCATCGCCGAGAAGCTCCAAAAGGCCGAGGAGAACCACGCCAGCGACTACATCAAGACCGCTGCACTGGATGCCCTGAGCGGCCAGGTGCTGGCTATCGGCTACCGTATCGAGCATGACCAACCCGCGGTGCTCTGCGCCGATGCGGATGGCGAAAAGGTCATGCTGCAGCAGTTCTGGACACTCCTCGACAGTTTCGATCGCAAGCCGCAGTTGATCGGATTCAATGTGAAGCCGTTCGACCTGCCGTTCCTATTCAAACGCTCCTGGAAGCACCGGATCACTGTGCCCTACTGGATACGCAATGGGCGCTACTGGAGCGATCTAATCGTGGATCTGCGCGAGGTATGGCAATTGGGCGACAACCGGGCGCACGGGAATCTGGCTGCGATCTCGAGGCACCTCGGGCTAGGTGACAAGGCCGGCAACGGGGCGCACTTCCACGAACTATTCAAGACCGACCGCGAGGCTGCCATTGCCTACTGCCTGCGCGACGTGGAACTCACCCAGAAGGTCTCCGACATCCTCATCCCCAGCTTCTGATATGGAGACTACCACCTGGCCGGCGGAAACCGAATTCGATCCGACACCGGAGGACCGGTTCATGGTATGGGCCAAAACGGGCGGGAACGTGTTCCTGACCGGCCAGGCTGGTACGGGTAAAAGCACGCTGCTCAAGCAATTCTTGGATTCGGGAGCAATGAGCGTGGCAGTGACGGCACCGACAGGCATTGCAGCGCTGAACGTGGGCGGGACCACTGTGCACAGGTGGTGCGGCATGCAGTTGGGGCCGCAGGATGGCGAGGACTTCCTTCAGGCTGCCGAGCGGCTGGAGGAGCAGCCTTCGATTCATGGAGCCCGCAAGCGGGTGCGGAGCACCGAGGTGTTGGTGGTCGATGAGATCAGTATGATGGCCGGCCGGCATCTCGACTTCCTGAACTTCTGGGTGAAGCGGATCAGAGAAGACAGCCGGCCTTTCGGAGGATTGCAGGTTATATTCCTGGGCGACTTTTTGCAGTTGCCGCCGGTCAGGACCGACCAAAGCAAGCCCTACGACTGGGCATTCCTGAGCCAGGCCTGGGAGGAGGCCGATTTCAAGACGATCAAACTCGAGCGGGTGCGGAGGCAGAATGACGTGCCGTTCATTGAGATGTTGAGCGGGTTCCGAGTGGGCCGGATGAAGCCGCGGGACAACCAGTTGTTGCGCAGTGCGCTCAGGATGAACCCGCCGGAGCACATTACACGGCTGATGACGCACAACGTGCAGGTGGACAAGTGGAATAATTATCGACTGAGCTCAATCGATGGCCCGATTGCCGTATTTGACGCCGAGGTCAGGGGCGTCGATCAGGCGGTGGAGTTTGCTACCAAGAACATGAGCACGCCGCGGGTGCTGCAGTTGAAGCCCGGGGTTGCCGTGATGTTTACCGCGAACGATGCGGAGCAGGGCTTTTACAATGGGCAGGTGGGCCGGGTGATGGAGTTCCGGGGCAGCGACATCGTGGTCGAGAGCCGGGGCGAGAAGATTTCACTGGGCCGGCGCAAATGGTTCTTTGATAGTCTGGGGGTCACCGTCCAACAATACCCGCTCCGATTGGCCTACGCCATGACCATACACCGGGCGCAAGGGCTCACCTTGGATGCAGCGCGGATTGATATACGGGCGGCCCGGGAGCCCGGGCAGGCCTATGTGGCACTGAGCCGGGTGCGGACGCTGGGCGGGATCTACCTGACCGAGTGGCCGAAAGGCTGGTTCATCAGCCAGGAGGCGTTGCGGTTTGAAAGGCGCGAAGAGCTATGATGACGACGCAAGAGATCGAGGGCTGGCTGGGGACGCCGTTATTCCTGGTGCCGCAAAGCCCGGGGACCAAGATTCCGATGGTCAAGTACACCCAGGAGACAATGGAGAGTACCAGGAGGGACGTGTACCGGGTCATGCTCGAGCACGGGAACGTGGCGGTCAGGCTGGGGGAATGGAGCGGCGGGCTGTGCGCGATAGACTTTGACGATGAGGGCAGCCTAGAGGCGTTCCTGAGTGTGAATCCGGTGCTGCAGGGGTCGGCAAGGTGGAAGGGTAAAAGGGGCGCGCAGATTGGCGTGAGGATCACGGGCAAGTACCCGGGGCCATGCGCGGAGCGGAGCACGACAGAGATGGTCCAGGTGGGTGATCGGCTGCTGGGTAAACCGCTGTATGAGTGGAGAAGCACGGGGAACCTGAGCACCGTGAAGGGCGTGCACCCCAGCGGGTGCGAGTACAGCGTGCTAGTGGACAGGCCGCCAGTGACGCTGGAGTTCAGCCAGATTCGCTGGCCCGAGGGCTGGCCGGCGCCGGGCAGTCGGGATGAGATGGCGCAGTTGCTCCGGCAGCATGGCGTGCCCTGGACGTTCGGAAGGAGCGGCACGGGCAATCTGCACCCAACCTTCTTTGCCGGATATATGGCGCACAAGGAGCGCTTGTTATTCGATGCCCAGACCGGGCAGCACTACTGGTATGCCGGTGACAGGGGGATTTGGATATCCATGAGCCGCGAGGAGATGCAGCAGCGGGTCCTGGAGACCGCCAGGCGCGTTCTGTTGGATCAGATGGCATCGACAGAGGATCCGCGGCTGCCGACGCTCCTGACGCGGCTGACCGTGAGCTTCGCGGATCAGGTGGTCGATCTGATCGGGGCGCTGCAGGTGGAGCGTAATCCGTTTACCAGGCCGGATAGCGTGGTGCACTGCAGCAATGTCATGGTGGATCTCAGGAGCGTGCCCTACGCAATGCACGGGTTCGGCCCGGAGTGGATGTCAAGGAACCAGACGCCGGTGAGGTATGTGCAGGGCGCGGGCAGCGGTCTATGGCAGGCGTTCCTGAACCATGCGCTGCCCGAGCGCGAGGATCAGGTACTGCTGCAGAGATGGGGCGGCCTGGCGCTGCTGCAGAGGAATAGGCCGCAGGTGATTCTGCTGCTGACCGGAACCGGTGGCGGCGGGAAGAGCACGGTGGCTGGGCTGGTGCGGCGGCTGGTCGGCGATGAGAACTGCAGCGAGCTGAGAACGAATCACTTGGGCAGCCGGTTTGAACTGGGCAACTTCCATGACCGGACGCTGTTGATCGGCAGCGATGTGCCGCCGGACTTCCTGTCCTGCGAGGAGAGCCAGTTCCTGAAGGCGCTGACCGGCGGCGACAGGCTGGCCGTCGAGTTTAAGGGCAAGAGCGGTGCCAAGGCCGTGGTCGGCGACTGGAACGTCATTGTGACGGCCAATAGCCGGCTGAAGGTCAACGTGCAGGGCGACCTCGGCGCGTGGTCGAGACGGCTGCTACTGCTCGACTTCAGCCAGCCCAAGCCGGAGAAGGTGATCCCCAACTATCACGATGTGATGATTGAGCGGGAAGGCAGCGGGATATTGAACTGGTTCCTAGAGGGCGCGGAAGACTTGTGCCGGGTGATGCAGGCCGGTAGGCCGTTTCCGGTCAGCGATAGGCAGCGCGGTATGATAGACAACTTATTGAGCGAAAGTGATAGTGTGAGATACTTTATTGTGAACCATGTCCGTGCTAGTAGTATGTCATCGGATAGTATTACTAGCGAGGAGCTGTATGCTGCCTATATGGCCATGTGCAGCAACAAGGAATGGGGGCCTGAACCGGAGAAGCGTTTCCAGAAACGTGCCGCTGAACTGATGCTGGAGATACACCAAGCCATCCCGTCGAACCATATTTACCGTAGTGACGGTCAACAACAACAGTCCCGAGGCTACATGAAAGTAACCTTGACCGCATGAAAAGCACTAGATCTGTCAAGCAGTGTCAAGCGTTTGGGACGGGGGACGGCACTTCTCAACTCGGTGGTAGTGATGTAAAAGTGGGTATAGGCTGCTCCAGAGTAGGAATGGAGTTGAGAAATGCCGTCCCTCCCGTCCCAAGTACTAGACACCACTTGACAGCGGTAGGCCTGCGTAAAATTGGCTCGAAATTGATCGGGCAATGCCCAGCCTGCGCCGAGGTAGGTGGGGACAAGCAGCGCAATCACCTCATTGTCCAGGCAGACGGGAGGTTTGGTTGCGTTATCCACCCTGGTGCCAGTGGCAAGGCACATAGACAACGCATATTTCAGCTTATAGGAGATAAAAGCGGCAAGGGTAGGAAGGACTTGCCCGCAACACCACTAGACATATCATTATTATGATAATAACAAACACAACAAAACTAATGATGGAAGCACCGCAACTTGTGAAGATAGGCGTGCAGCGTGGCTGGCTTTCGTACCCGGAAGGCATGGCGTTCAAGAAGGACGGCACACCAGACCCGGTGATACAGGATGAACCGGAAGTCACCGAGCAGCGCCATACGCCGGACATGGCACGCAAGGCCTACGACCTGCGCGACCGCGGCCTGTCGCTGAACGATGTTGCCAAGGTCTGCCAGGTGCCCCGAGGTAGCGTAGTCTATCTCATCACCAAGGGCCATGAACTCTACCTCGCAAACCAACGGAAGAATATTGAACCATGACCACAACAAAGGCAGAATCCCCACAGATGGAAGATCCATTCATTTACGCACCGCAGCCGACCAGCAAGGCCCAAGCGGTAACTCAGGCAGGCACCAGGCCGTCCATCCATGTCTCACTGTACGCCTACGGTGGCATCAGTGCGGCCTGCATGATGTCCTGGGTAGACCTGACAGCCACATTCGCCCGTAGCGACAGGCAGACCGATCTGCGCACCATCCGGGAGGATGCCCTGATATCCCGCAGCCGTTGCCGAGCCACCAAATGGTTCCTCGATTCGGGCAAAGACGTCTGGGTGCAACTGGACCATGACATTGAGTTTAGCGCGGCCGACGTCATCCGCATGGCCGAGCTGGCCCATGAACACCAGGCAACCGTCTGCATCCCCTACTCGTGCCGCTCACTGCCCGCTAGGCCGGCCCTGCGCCCCAAGGCGGAACACCTGCAGGCCCTCAAGCATCAGGTGAATGACGCTGAGTGCGCAGCGGAGCTGGTACCGATCACCATGTTCGCATCGGGATGCCTCGCAATCCCCCGTAAATGCCTTATGGCGACACTTGATGCGTTGGGAGGGTCAGGAGTGCAGAGCCCATACAGGATCGACTGGTGCGACGATGTGCGCGTCGAGCGCTTCCCGACCCTGTGGATGCCACTGGCCATGGAATCCATGCCCGGCAAACTCGAGTATCTCAGTGAGGATTACGCTGCCGCAGTCAGGATGACCCTGGCCGGAGTGAAGCACCTCTCGATGAAGCCACGTAAACAACTCAACCACTGGGGAGAGTTCCCCTACAGCTTTGCGACTTATGCCGGGTAAGAAGACAAGGGTATCACTGAATGACGTTGCGCTCAAAGCTGGAACCCATAGGGATGCGGTAGCAGCGGCTCTCAAAGACGACCCGAAGCTCGATAAGAAGTTCAAGGACAAGGTTAAAAAGGCGGCCGAGGAAACAGGTTACACCAAGCCACCACCAAACCAACACTTCAACTCAAAGCTAGATCAAGAGAAGGCAGATCAGATAGTGGAAGGTATACTGCAAAACAAAACGCTTGCTCAGATATCAAAAGAAACAGGTCTGAGTGAACATACTGCGTTCAAATACATCCGTGGTGTCAAAGTGCCATCAGATTACCCTGAGAATGAGGAAGACTGGCGCAAGGATGTTACCGGGTTCATAGAGGTAGCTATATGGAAAGGCACTAAGCGTTTAGCAGAAGACTCTATGTCATTCATAGATGATAGGAGTTTACCCGTAGCGGTAGCTGTGCTAACAGATAAGCTGGCTACTATAAAAGGCCAGCCCACCAGCATTCACCTCGCTATGACGGCCTCTGTGAGCCACCGCGACCTGATGAAGGACCTGCGGGACAGGAATGTGACCCCTGTGAACGACGAGCAAACACCCGACCTGGTTTAGGTAATGGCCCGGAATGTCCTACCCCTACCGCAGAAGCACCATCAAAAACCACGCATTTAGGCCTGTTTCAGCGTTTTCTTGCACAATACGTATTATATTCACTTGGTCACGCAAACATGCAGCAAACCCCTGCAAACATTGATCGAAACGCACTTTTGCCCCACTCGGCAGATCCAATGTCCTACCCCGTTACACAAGGCAGACACCAGGCCGCCCGGGCCCCCGGGGGGAGGGGGTCATGCAATCCGCGGCAACGGTAAAAGTCGACGGGTTCCCCAAAACGAAAAATATTGATAAATGAGCCAACCACTCTGCCTCACCTGCTCTAAGCCCTTCGAGATCATCAAGCAGCACTCTGGCCCCAAGCAGAAACGCTTTTGCACCGAGGCCTGCAATACCGCTTGGTGGAACGAGCAGCCGCAGCACCCTGTCATACCCAAGGTCGACGCCTCGCACCCCCGCGCACTCGAGCTCAAACAGAAGCGCACCCAGCTCGTGCTGCTTGAGAAGGCCGATCCGTACACCTACGGCTACATTCCCGACCACTGGGAGATCGCCAGCACCGAGTATTCGCTCACTCAGGAACTGCTGATTTCCGGCGGCAACCGCGCCGGTAAAACACTCTGGGCCGCCCGCCGCGTGGTTCAAACCCTCCTTGAGAAGGAGAACGCATCGGTTCTCTGTTGCCACACCTCGCATGCCACCTCGGTCACCGTGCAGCAACCTGCGATCTACAACTACCTGCCCGTCGCACTCCGGGCGACCAAGAAGGGTCGCATTCATTACCTGAACTACTCCCGCAAAAATGGCTTCACCGACGGTTCATTCATCCTGCCCAACGGTTCCCGCTGCGACTTCCTGAACTACACGCAGTCTGAGAACACCATTGAGGGCCGCGAGGCCGACCTGATCTGGTGTGATGAGCTTGTACCGCAATCCTGGGTAGACACACTGCGCTACCGTCTGATCACCCGCCGCGGCAAGCTCCTCGTGACCCAGACTCCCCTTGAAGGCGTCGCCTCGGTCTACAAGGAGTTCACCGCAGGCTCCGCAATTGCCCGTTTTGACGACGCCGAGCTCATCAAAGGCAAGCAGGCCCTACCCACCTGGCCTATGGGCAAATCCGTGCGCACTATGGTGCAGCCCCAGACCAACCGGCGCACCGTGTTCTTCTTCTCGGAAGACAACCCGTACAACCCTTTCGACGAGATGAAGTCCAAGCTAGTCACCTCGCCCATGGGCCAGATCCTGACCCGTGCCTACGGCTGGGCCTCGGACAACATCGGCAAGGCCTTCGCCCGTTTCCGCTCTGATATCCACTGCATTCCGGCCTCCAAGGTGCCATCCGGCGGCACGCTATACATGGTCTGCGACCCTGCCGGGGCTCGCAACTGGTTCTGCCTGTGGCTCCTGGTCTACGAGGACGGCAAGCGTGTCGTTGTCCGCGAATTTCCCGACTTCAGCAACTACGGAGAGTGGGCACTGCCATCCGAAAAGCCCGACGGCAAGCTCGGTCCAGCGCAAACCCTAGACGCTGGCCGTTCCATTTCCGAGTACCGCAAACTCTTCCGCCAAATCGAGTCCGATCTCGGTTACGGCGAGCCTGTCATGCGCCTGATTGACCCCAAGGCCGGCGGTTCTCCCGCGCTCTCCGAGGCCGGCGGCACGACCCTCATCGACCTCTTGGCCGAATCCGACGACCCCACCGACGATGGCATGGCCTTTATTCCCGCACCCGGCGTGCCTGTCGACCAACGCACATCCGCCATCAATTCGCTCCTCTCCTACGACGCCACCCAGCCCCTTACCCCGCTCAACGAGCCATCGCTCTACATCACCGACACCTGCGCAAACCTTTCCTACGCACTATCTGAGCACACCGGCCGCGACGGGCAGAAGGGCTGCACCAAAGACCCCATCGACTGTTTGGGAATGCTTTTGGTCTCAAGTCTTGCGTTCGTAGGCCGAGGGGGCTTTGATTGCCGCGGCGGCGGCGGATACTAAACCATTTCACTATGCAAGGAGATTCCTACAAGCAAGCAACCGACGTGATGGCACGGGTCGGCGACGAGCCCAATGTACCGGCATTGACCGAGGAGCTGCGGCGCTCGGCCACCGACTACGGCGTCTTCGCTCGGGTCGAGAATGCCGAGAACGTGCGCTACTGCCGCTGGCCTGGGCAGACCGACGACGGCAAGAAGAACAACGATGCCAACCGCAACAAGCCGGCATTTCCCTGGGACGGAGCCTCCGACACGCGCATCCCATTGGCCGACGAGGTGATCAACGGCCTCGTCGACCTCTGTTCCACATCCTTCTGGCGCTCGATGCTCCGTGTCTCGCCCACCAACATCAGCCAACTTGACCAGGCCGTCACCGCGCACAACCTGATGGACTGGACGGTCAACTCCCGGATGTACAACGACCTCACCCGCGAGGTCGAATTGCTCTCCCAGTACCTTTGGACCTACGGCTGGGCGGGCGTCCACGTCACCTGGCAGCAGGAGATGGGGCAGAAGGAGCAGTATTTGACGATGGACCAGGTCATGGCCCTGGCCGCCCAGTCGCCCGAGGGCTCCATCCTGGCCGACCTGCCCAATCTCATCGCCAACCCCGAGGCCGACGACCAATCCGCGGAGCTCCTGCTGGCTGCCTTCCCCAACCTGCGCAAGCGCCGGGCACTTAAGGCCATTCGCGAACTGCGCACCGATGGCGAGTGCGACTTCCCGATCCCCACGATGGTCAGCAACAAGCCCATGGTTGCTGCCTTGGCACCCTACGACGAGCTGGTTTTCCCGCCCGAGACCACCGACATTCAGTCCGCCCGGGTGGTCTTCCGCCGCTACTACATGACCGAGGCGCAGCTTCTCAACAAGGTGGAGACCGAGGACTGGGACGCCGAGTGGGCGCAGGAAGCCATCAACACGATGGGCCGTTTCTCCGACTACTCGGCCTACACCTACGCAGCCGTCGGCCTTGCCGAGAACTCCATCCTCGACCGCGAGAACCTGATTGAGGTTGTCTACGCCTACCAAAAGTCCATTGACTCCGACGGTATCCCGGGCGTGTTCTACACCGTCTTCAGCCCCCAGGTTGGCGACAAGTGGGGCTACTTCGATCTGTTGGACTACACGCACGGTCAGTATCCCTTCGTTATATGGCGCTCCGAGCTGATCCACCGCCAGATCACCGAGAGCCGCGGCGTGCCCGAGGTCTGTTCCACCTGGCAGCACGAGGTCAAGGCGCAGCGCGACTCCATCTTCGACTACACATCGCTCGCCACGCTCCCGCCCATTGAGGTCCCCAAAACCCGCGGCGGCAACCTGAAGATCGGTCCGGCCGTTCAGATCCCGGTCCTGCGCCGCGGCGAGATCGGCTTCCTTGCGCCGCCCGCCCGCGAGCCCGGTGTGGCCTTCCAACTGATCGCGGCCATCGAGGCCCAGACCGACCGCTACTTCGGCCGTCCGACCGAGAAGGTCCCGCCGGTGATCACCCAGATGCGCCAGCAGCGTCTGATCAACAACTGGCTGCACGGCTGGACCGAGGCCTTCCGCCAGGTCCTGTCCCTGACGCTCCAATACGTCGGCCCGGCCGAGATCCAGCGCATCACGGCCTCGAGCACTCCGCTCCCGCAGGATGTGCAGGACTTCGATGTGATGCTCAAATTCGACATCCGCGAGCTATCCACCGACCTTGTGACCGAGAAGCTCAAGGCCATCAGCACCCTTGTGTTGCCCCTCGACACTGCCGGCGTCATTGACCGCGCCAAGCTCATCAGTGTCGCTCTCCGGGCCATTGACCCCAACCTAGCCAGCGAGCTGGTCATGCAGCAGGGTCCGGCCGCGCAGAAGATGTTCAACGAGACCAACGACGAGATCGCTCTCATGTCGCTCGGCAACCCGCCCCAACTCCGGGAGAACGACCCCACCGCGCCCATGCGCCTGCAATTCAGCCAGCAAGTGCTGCAATCCAACCCGAAATACCAGGCCCAGCTTCAGCAGGACCCGCTCTTTCAGGCCAACCTGCAGAAGTACATTGAAAACCTGCAATTCAGCGTCCAACAGCAGCAGAACGCCATCACCGGCCGCCTTGGAGTCCAATGAAACTGACCGACGAACAACTCTCGGAGGCTCTCTCCGTATCCGAGGAGCACCCAGTGCTCAAGGCCATGGGCCAACTCATCGACGACACGCTGCGGGACGAGGTGCTCAACGCCCTCCTCCCATCGCTTTCCGCGGAGGACCGTGCCTATAACTCAGGCAGGGCCGCCGCAATCAAAGATCTCATCGCACAAATCAGTGCGTTAAGAAATGGGAGGGAATTGACTTCCGGTCAGTTCTAGGCTCTCACTCATACAACGGCTTCTTGGTTGGCCTTAAACAACCATGGTGCAGCACACCCGGCTTGCAGGGTCTAAAAGCATGGACATCCAGACGAATACACAGGAAGCGAAACCTGCCCAAAACACGGCACAGCCCCCAATCAACCCGATGCAGTTCGACGAATCGGCGTTGGCGAAGCTACTGAAGACACGATTCAGCGGGGAGGAAGAGAAGGCGTCAGCCGTCGAGCGACAAGTGCCGGAGCCGGAAGCCACTGCCGTGGACGATCAGGCCGAGGATGCGGAGCCGACCGCACAACAAACGGACGCTCAGGCTGAGTCGCCTGAGCAGGATGTTCTTTCCGAGACCGAAGAGAACAGCGACGAGAATTCGCTGGGCTACCGCAAACGCATCGACAAGCTCACGCGCCAGAAGAAAGAGGCGTTGGAGAAAGCCGAGGCGCTTGAGCGGGAGCTCAACGACGCCAAGACCAAGCTGGAGCAGACCAACGATAGGCCGACCGCGGTGCAGTCCGCTGCAGACCCGTTTGCCGATGTCTGGGAAGTGTCGAAGCTCAACGATGAGTGGAGCAAGGCCCGGAATCTGAAACGGTGGTGCGAGGACAACATCGACGGCTGCGAAGTAGAGGGCAAGGAGTACAGCGCGGAGGACGTGAAGCAGATCAGGCGGCGTGTAGAAGACGCCATCGACCTGCACATACCAAACCGCGCCCGCTTCCTGCAGAACTACCAACAGATCAAGCCCATCGCCGAGACGCTCTACCCCTGGTGGAAAGACCGTTCAGCCGCCGAATACACCGAGGCGCAGGCCGTCCTGCGGCAACTGCCGCAGATTGCCTCACTGCCGGAGTATCAGGTGCTGGTCGGTGACTTCATTGCTGGGCGCAAATTGCGCTTGGAGAAGGAGTCCGCCAAGGGCAAGCCGTCTGCCACCCGGCCATTGGCCAAGGCACCCAGTCAGCCCGGTCGACCCACCGCAATCCCTGCAAAGAAGGATGCGGCCAAGGTCGGCCTGGACAACGCCAAGTCGCAGTTCAGGAAGTCCGGGACGACCACCGAATTAGCCCAAGTACTCAAAAGGATGCTCTAAACCATGCCCCTACTTCAGCCCAACCAGGGCGGCTCTGTGCCGCTCGCTTCCACCTCGTCCGCTCGTGAAGATCTGGCGGACTACATCGCCATCGTCGACGCCAAGTCGACTCCGTTCGTGTCCATGTCCCCGAAGGGCCGTGACATCGGCAACATGCAGTTCAGTTGGCAGGTCGACAATTACGGCGCTCCCGTGCTTGCCGGTGTTGTCGACGGCACCGATGTGACCGTTGCTAATGCTTCCAACCCGGTTGCGAACCGGACCCGCCTGAACAACTACGGTCAGGCCTTCCGCCGGGACCTGCGCATCGGTTTCATTGCCGAGACTCAGGACGTCGCCGGTGTGACCGATGAGTTGGCCAACGGCATTGCCAAGAAGCTCGTTGAGATCAAGCGCGACATGGAGTCGACCTTCATGTGCACTAACCAAGCCGCCCAGGCTGACAACGGCACCAACCCGTACCTGACCGGCTCGCTCGGCAACTGGTTGAACAACACCAATGCTTCCAACATCGGCGCTTGCGCTTCTGGCTCGGTGTTCCTGCCTGCCTCCGGCGCTGTCGACACCACGGCCTCTGCTTCGTTCACCGAGGCGACCGCGCAGAACGTGCTGACCGCTATCTACGGTGCCACCGGCACCTTCCGCGACTACGACTGTATCTTGGGCACCACGCTGAAGCGTGCGTTCACCAACCTCACTGCCTCGGGCACCTCGGTCACTACCAACAGCAACACGGTTGCTGCTACCTCAGTGCGCACGTTCAATCAGGATCTATCGGCCGACACCTTCAAGGTTTCTGTCGATATCTTCGAGGGCGACTTCGGACGTCTGATCCTGCACCCGACCACCTTCATCGGTGGCAAGAACAGCACTGCCCTGTCCGCCCAGGCCTTTAAGGGCTACGTCATCCCGATGGACATGGTCGAGGTTCGCTACGCCAAGCTGCCGCAGGTCAAGGAGCTGCCCGATGCCGGCGGCGGCCCTGCCCGTCTCGTCGAGGCCATTGCCGGCTTGGTTGTGAAGAACCCGAATGGGTTTGGTTTCTTCAACGGCGCGAGCTAGTCTTAGTTTAACGGGGGAGGTCCACTCCGGGCCTCCCCCTTTTTCCTTTTCTCATGGCCCACAATTCCGCATCCTCCGTCATCGCCAACGCTCTCGATGACCTGCCCGGCGAACTGCGCCGCGCCGTCATTAAGGAATTCCAATCCGGCATCCAGAAGGACTGGGTCAAGGCCGGCATTGATCAAAAGCGCATTGCCCAGGACTCGCAGCGCGAGGCCCGCGCCGTTGATGGCATCGGTCGCTTGCGGATGCGTGTCGATCCCACTCTCTACCATGCCTGGGGTACCAAGTATGGGTACGATTGCTGGAAGGATTCCCAATTTTTGAAAGAGGTCGAGCGGGATAACCCCGAGGTGAAAGTTAAGTGCGGCGGTACACGCTTGCAGGTCGGTTGGCAAGGTGGCACAAAGAGGAGCAGTCAGAAGTTCACCCTATGAATGTTGGATCTAATCGTCAGCTCGCCGGCGAATTTGGCGGCTGGTACATCGACGCCTCCGCGGGTACTGTGACCGGCAACTGGATGGAGATCCATGCTGTTTCTACGTCCATCCTCGGTGCCATCTCGTCCAACATCACCAACTTTCCTGCCGGCGTGACCATCCAGGCCGGCGACTCGATTTCGGGCGTCTTCACCTCGGTTGCTGTATCCTCCGGGGCAATCATTGCCTACAACCGCAAGTGGGTCTAAAATGCGTCTTGGACTAGGCCTAGGACTAGGCGTCGAGCAAGCCCTCGGTGGGGCTAGCGGCGGCGCTGACCTGCCTATCATCCGGCGTGACCTACTGCGCGAGGACGAGGGCTTTCTCTGGTTAGAGGACGGCACGTCCAAAATCGTCATCACCTTCGGCACCTTCGACTCTTTAGACTTGGAGAACGGTGACTTCCTTCTCCAAGAGGACACAGGCAAACTCATCATCCAAGCAAACTAACTTATGGCAGACACAAAAATCACGGCCTTGGCGGCCATAACCGTAGTCGATCCAGCCGTCGACGTGTTCCCTATTGTCGACGTGTCGGATACCAGCATGGCTGCATCGGGCACCACGAAGAAGATCACCAGCAACCAGCTCTTGGGAGCCGGCGGAACCGCCACCCTCGCCTCCGCAACCATCACCGGCGATCTGACGGTGGATACGAGTACGCTGAAGGTTGATTCGACGAACAACTACGTCGGCGTTGGCACTGCTACTCCTCTTGCTCAGTTTTTTAGCAATCTAAACGCAACCGGAGTTGCTGGACGACTCAACACCAACACGATTGGTTCAGCGATTGCAGCATCCTATCAGACTTCTGGAATCACCAACGGAACTCTTCCGTTTGGTATTCGATGCACTGGAAATTCTTTCACTGGTATTTCCGGTCAACTCTACGCTTCGCAGATTGTCACCGAAAGCACTACCGCTCTTGCGCTTGAGATTTTCAACACCGGAAACACTCCGATTGTCTTTGGTGTTAACGGTGCTGAGTCGATGCGGTTGAACTCCACGGGGCTGGGCGTGGGGCGTTCTCCGGCCTACAAACTGGATGTTAGTTCTGCGACAGCCTCAAACCAACTACGCCTTTCGGGTTCTAATCAGAACTCAATAACCTTTGCAAATGCTGCCGCAGGAGCTTCAAACGGATTTTTGGTTGGAAGAAGTTTTAGTTCCGACGATGCAAACAACTGGTTCGTTTATGATGTAACCTCAGCTGCTTTGAGGTTTTTTATCGGAAGCACTGGATTTGTTGGAATTGGAACAGCAGCACCTGCCACGCTTTTTGATGTTTTTGGAAACATGACAGTCAGCAACAATGGCAACCTTGGTGTTGGTGTTGCTACATTTGGAACCTCTGCCGCTAAGGTCATTGGTCTTGCAAACGCTACCGCTCCGACCACTTCTCCCGCTGGCATGGGCCAACTCTACGTCGAATCCGGTGCGTTAAAGTACCGTGGAAGCTCCGGAACCGTCACCACCATCGCAGTAGCCTAACCAATACTACCATGCCTACCCTCTCTTGGATCATCGAACGCCTTCTCGTTAAGCCGACCGAAGGCACTCTCACCGATGTCGTCATCACCGCCGATTGGCGTTGCAACGGCATTGAAACCATCGGCACCGGCGACGACGCAAAGACCTACAGCGGCACCTGCTACGGCAGCGCGTCGTTCGCTCCGCCCAGCGGGTCTGTATTCACGCCATATCTTGACCTCAAGCCAGAACAAATTTTGGGGTGGGTGTTTGCGGGTGGCGTCGATCAGAAGGCCATCGAACTCAACGTCACGCAGCAGATTGCCGATCAGATCAACCCGCCGGTTGTCTGTCTGCCGAATCCGTGGCTGCCGCCGGTGATGATCGTCCCTCCGATGTTGCCGCAGGTGGAGCCGGTTTTGGTTGCGGACCAGCCTGTGTCTGCCGACATTGCCGCCTGATATGGAAATCACCATTACACTGACTCAGGAGCAGACCAATAGCTTGCTCCAGCTTATCGACATCGCCATCAAGGCCGGTGGCTACCAGAACGCCAAGGTGGGCGTTCCTCTGGCCGACATCATCATCGCAGCAGCCCAACCAAAGTCTGAGTAACATGGACGCAACCAACCACGGCGGTGGAACGAATGGACTCGTAGCCTCACTGGCAACATCGGCAGCAGCTACCGGAGCCTCTATGCTTCCGCAGCTCACCGACCAAATCCGATTCCTTTCCGCCGTGGTTGGCCTTGCCGCCGCTTGTGTCGCACTGTACAAAGCCATCAAACGCAAATGAAAAACATCAAAACCACACTCGCAGGTATCGGCGCAATCCTCGTTGCTGTTGGCGGGGCTCTA
>Ga0214917_10001518_pt1 | contig 29687 bp, 40 predicted proteins | sample LL_1208_BB_MetaG_FD_177983 | JGI IMG/M metagenome (GOLD analysis project Ga0214917, IMG submission 177983) | Freshwater microbial communities from Lake Lanier, Atlanta, Georgia, United States - LL_1208_BB | ecosystem: Environmental > Aquatic > Freshwater > Lake | place: USA: Georgia | collected... | reverse complement strand
TGGATGGTTTGTGCTTTCTCTTTTGTGCAGTGAGTGGTGTTGAGCCTCAATCTGAAACAAACTGGAGACTTGCCGACAATTATAAAGTTCCGAGAATTGGTTTCGTTAACAAAATGGACCGTTCAGGAGCAGATTTCTTTAATGTGGTAAACGATGTTCAGACTAAGCTTGGATCAGTTGCCATTCCTCTACAAGTTCCCATCGGAGCAGAGGAAAGATTCAAAGGTGTGGTTGATTTAATTACCAATCAAGCCATCGTTTGGAATGAACATGATCAGGGTTCAACTTATGAAGTTATCCCAATCCCTGATGATTTGGTAGATACAGTACATGAGTGGCGTTCTAAACTTCTTGAGGCTGTTGCTGAATATGACGATACTTTGATGGAGAAATTTTTTGATGATCCAAATTCTATTTCAGCTGATGAGATGAGAATAGCTATCCGTCAGGCGGTTTGTGATCTCAAATTTGTCCCAATGATGTGTGGCTCTGCGTTCAAAAATAAAGGAGTTCAGGCATTGCTTGATGCAGTTTGTGCTTTCATGCCATCTCCCCTTGATATTGAGGCAGTAAAAGGCACCGATCCTGAAACAGATGAGGAAATATTCCGCAAGCCCTCTGTATCTGAACCCTTCGCAGCTTTAGCATTCAAAATTGCAACAGATCCCTTTGTAGGTCGTCTGGCTTTCATGAGGGTGTATTCTGGGGCTTTAGATGCTGGATCTTACGTAATGAACACAAGGTCTAACAATAAGGAAAGAATTTCTCGATTATATCAGATGCATGCCAATAAACAGAATCCTATTGAGAGAGTAGAGGCAGGTGATATTGCTGCAGCAGTAGGTTTCAAAGATATACGCACAGGAGATACGCTATGTGACTTAAATAAGCAAATCGTTTTAGAAAGTATGGTCTTTCCAGAACCTGTTATTGCCATAGCCATTGAGCCTAAAACGCAGAAAGATTTAGATAAATTGGGTATGTCTTTAGCTAAATTGGCAGAAGAAGATCCAACTTTCAGGGTTAGATATGATGAAGACACCAACCAGACGGTTATCAGTGGAATGGGTGAATTACATCTTGAAATTATTGTAGATCGTTTACGTCGGGAATTTAAAGTAGAATGTAATCAAGGTGCGCCTCAGGTAAATTATAAGGAAACGCTTACTAAAACTGTAGCGCACAGAGAGCGTTTGAAAAAGCAAACTGGTGGTTCAGGTTTATTCGCTGACATGGAATTTGAGTTAGGTCCAGCAGATGAACCATTTCTTGAAACGGAAGACTTTAAATCGGGCAAAACCCGATTACAGTTCCAGTGGGATATTGTTGGGGGATCTATTGATAAAAATTATATCAAGCCAATTTCTGATGGCTTTAAAGCTATGATGGATAATGGGGTACTTGCAGGGTATTCATTAGACAGCATGAAAGTTAGGGTTTATGATGGATCTATGCACGCTGTGGATTCAAAGCCCATCGCTTTCGAACTTTGTGCTAAAGAAGGATTTAGAGCTGCAGCAAGTAAAGCAGGACCGGTCTTAATGGAGCCAATTATGAAACTTGAAGTCGTAACTCCAGAAGACTATGTGGGTCCGGTAATTGGAGATTTAAACAGAAGAAGAGGGATGCCAAAAGGACAAGAACCAAGACCAGGAGCAGTAAGTATTTCTGCTGAGGTTCCACTTTCTGAGATGTTTGGTTATGTAACTCAATTGCGTACGATCACATCAGGAAGAGCGACATCATCCATGGAGTTTTCACATTATAGTGAAGCGCCATCAGGTATTGCTAAAGAAATTATTGAAAAGGCTAAAGGTTAAACCTTTGCTTGAATAATAAGAGTGTTAATGGCATACGGATAAATGTATCCGAAAGCTTGAATTTTTTGACATAAACTAGCTTTAAAAAGGCATGAATCAGAAGATTAGAATCAAACTTCGTTCCTACGACCATAATCTCGTAGATAAATCAACGGAGAAAATTGTAAAAACTGTTCGCAATAGTGGTGCCATCGTAACTGGCCCGATTCCGCTGCCCACAGAGAAGAAAATATTTACTGTGCTCCGTTCACCGCACGTCAATAAGAAATCTCGTGAGCAGTTCCAATTGAGAACGCACAAACGAATGATTGAAATTTATACCCCAACGCAAAAAACTGTGGATGCTTTGTCCAAGTTGGAATTGCCAAGTGGTGTAGATATTCAAGTTAAATTGACGTAGTCTAATTTCATTGCCCTCAAGCATAGGAATGAGAATTTAGATTAAAACAAAAGTCTGATGAACGGATTAATAGGAAAAAAAATAGGGATGACCAGTATTTATGACAATACTGGACGTAATATAGCATGTACTGTAATTGAAGCAGGTCCATGTGTAGTTACTCAAATCAAAACGTCTGAAACAGATGGTTATAATGCTTTGCAGTTAGGATTCGGTGAAGCAAAGGAAAAAAATACGACGAAAGCGCTTAAAGGTCACTTTGAAGCTGCCAGTACCACACCAAAATCAAATTTAATTGAGTTTAGAGATTTCAACGCTGTGGGCAAATCACTTGGAGATGCCATAACGGTAGATGAAATCTTTAACGAGGGTGATCGGCTGAATGCTGTGGGTCAGTCACGTGGAAAAGGTTTTCAGGGGGTAGTAAAAAGACATGCTTTCGCGGGTGTAAACGATGCAACGCATGGTCAGCACAACAGACAGCGCGCCCCAGGTTCTATTGGTGCTTCTTCTTATCCATCTCGCGTATTTAAAGGGATGCGAATGGCAGGACGTGATGGTAATGACCGTATTAAAATCAAAAATCTTCAGGTAGTTAAAATTTTCGCAGATAAGAATTTAATTCTTGTGAAAGGTGCTATTCCTGGGCACAATGGTTCTACGGTTATTTTGGAGAAAAAGTAATTTTTGACTATCCTAATGGATTAATATTATTAGCATGAAAATAGTTGTTCATAACATAAGTGGCCAGTCGACAGGAAGAGAGGTTGATTTACCGGAGGCAATTTTCGGTATTGAACCGAATAACCATGTCATTTATCTGGCTGTAAAAGCATACTTGGCAAATCAGCGCCAAGGAACGCATAAAACAAAAGGTCGCAGTGAAATAGCGGGTTCTACGCGCAAGCTTCACAAACAAAAAGGAACTGGTGGATCTCGTAAGGGGGACATCAAAAATCCACTATACCATGGTGGCGGTCGTATTTTCGGACCAGTTCCAAGAGATTACGAGCAAAAATTAAACAAGAAAGTCAGGAAATTAGCCAGAGTTTCAGCACTAAGTGCTAAAGCTGCCGCAGGGTCGATTATGGTAGTGGAGGATTTCACTTTTGAGAATCCAAAAACAAAGGCTTTTTTAGATATTCTTCAGAATTTAAAGGTTTCTGATAAAAAATCAATTTTGGTTACGCCAGAGTATGACAAAGTTGTTTACTTATCAGGAAGAAATCTACCAACAGCTAAAGTTATAAGGGCACAAGATTTAAACGTTTACGATATAATGAACGCAAAATCTTTAGTGCTATCAGAAGCTGCTCTTGGAAAATTAACGGAATCATTAGCTTAAATCGGGTTTTTCCCACTAGTTAGTAGAGAAATGGCAAATAAGTTTATTTTAATAAAACCACTGATTACCGAGAAATCAGAAAGTTTATCTGGGACGCAAAATAATTATTGCTTTCAGGTTGACAAAAGAGCCAATAAGTTGGAAATCAAAAAAGCTGTAGAGGATATGTATTCTGTTGCAGTTGTCTCTGTGCATACTTTGGTAGTTCCTGGCAAAGCAAAATCGAGGAATACCAAATCGGGTGTGCTTAAAGGCAGAAAACCTTCGTTCAAAAAGGCATATGTGCGTATTGGACATGGAGAAGAAATTGATTTCTTCAGCGGTAATTAATATTGTTCATGATTCGTATGAATAGGATTTTATGGTGTGCCTGTTTGTGATGAATCTAAATTGAAAACCATATCATGACTGTTAAAAAATTTAATCCAATTACCCCTGGTACTCGATTTAGAGTGGGTAATACTTTCTCTGAGGTTACTACCGACGAGCCAGAGAAAAGTCTTCTTGCGCCTTTAAAAAAGTCAGGAGGAAGAAACAATACAGGCAAGATGACCATGCGCCAAAAAGGGGGTGGACATAAGCGCCGTTACAGGATTATTGACTTTAAAAGAAACAAAGACGGCGTTAAGGCAGAGGTCGTTTCTATAGAATATGATCCAAATCGTACAGCATATATTGCTCTTCTTCAGTATGAAGACGGAGAAAAAAGATATATCATTGCCCCAAATGGACTGGCTGTTGGTGCTACCGTAGTATCTGGTGCAGGTGCCCCACCTACAGTAGGTAACGCTATGATTCTAAAAGAAGTGCCCCTAGGGGCGAATATTCATGCCATTGAGCTGGTTCCCGGCAAGGGGGCTTCAATGGCAAGAAGTGCGGGTACGTATGGTACTTTGATGAATAAAGAGGAGAATTATGTGGTAATCAAACTGCCATCAGGCGAGGTCAGACGTGTTTTAAATACCTGTAGAGCCACTATTGGTAATACTTCTAATCCTGATCATGGATTACAGGTAATGGGTAAAGCCGGTCGTAATCGTTGGTTAGGAAACAGACCAAGAGTAAGAGGTGTTGCCATGAACCCTGTTGATCACCCAATGGGTGGTGGTGAAGGTCGCGCCTCTGGTGGACATCCACGTTCCAGAACAGGTATTATGGCCAAAGGTCAGAAAACGCGTGATACAAGGAAGAATTCTTCTAAATTAATTATCACAAAGAGAAAAACCAAAAATCCATAACCTAAGGGAAGCCTAAAAGGCTAACTTTAACAAATTATATTTGCTATGGCAAGATCAATAAAAAAAGGCCCATACGTTTTTCACAAGCTTCTTGAAAAGGTGTTGGAATCAAAAACAGCGAAGAAAAAATCAGTTATTAAAACCTGGTCTCGTTCTTCGATGATTATTCCAGATATGGTAGGTGAAACAATAGCAGTGCATAACGGTAAAACTTTTGTTCCAGTATTCGTTACTGAAAACATGGTTGGGCATAAGTTAGGAGAGTTTTCTCCAACACGTAATTTTAGAGGACACTCAGGAAATCGTAAAAAATAATTTTGAATGATTAAAATACCTATTAGGTATTCAAAGATTTTAGCATGGAAGCAATTGCCAAATTGAAAAATGTCCCGATGTCAGAGCGTAAGATGCGCTTGGTAGTGGATAATATTCGTGGAAAAAATATAAGCGAAGCCCTTTCTATTCTTCGTTTTACAAAAAGGGAATCAGGTACCTGGTTAAAAAAACTTCTTGACAGTGCTATTGCAAATTGGGGCAATAAAGCGGAAGGAAATGATGTGGCTGATTTCGACTTATTTGTTAAGACCGCTTTCGTTGACGGAGGTACTCAAATAAAAAGATTCCGTCCTGCACCACATGGACGGGCACACAGAATCCGCAAGCGTACTAACCACGTTACGATTATAGTGGAAAACAAAATTCCTTTAGAAAATGAAACTGTTGCCGTTGCTGCAGATTCAGAAGAATAATTAATTTATCAAATTATAATATACCAGAAGGTATGGGTCAGAAAGCTAATCCGATAGGAAATCGTCTAGGAATCATCAGAGGTTGGGATTCCAACTGGTTTGGTGGAAAAGATTTTGCGGCAAAAGTAGTTGAGGACGAACAAATTCGTAATTATTTGCAAGCGCGTATCTCTAAAGGAGGTGTTGCACGGGTAGTTATAGAACGTACGTTAAAACGTGTCACCGTTACTATTCATACCTCTCGTCCAGGTATTGTCATTGGTAAAGGGGGTCAGGAGGTCGAGTTAATTCGCGGTGAATTAAGGAAATTAACTGGGAAAGATATCCAGATTAATATTCTTGAAATACGCAAGCCTGAACTGGATGCTGTTATTGTAGGGGAAGGAATTGCCAAACAATTGGAAGCTCGTATTAACTACCGTCGCGCCATTAAAATGGCTATTCAAACTACCATGCGTACCCCTGGTGCTGAGGGAATTAAAGTACGTATTTCAGGTCGTTTAAACGGTGCAGAAATGGCTCGTTCTGAAGAATTCAAGGAGGGAAAAACTCCTCTACATACTTTTAGATCGGATATTGATTATTCTTGGCAGGAGGCTCAAACTGTTTATGGTAAAATTGGAATTAAGACCTGGATTTGCAAAGGCGAGGTACTCGGGAAACGTGATCTTTCTCCGGCAGTAGCTCAACAAGCCAGTGGCAAGACAGTATCCGGAAATAACAGTGGAGGTGGTTTTTCACGTGGTAATAATGAAAGATCTGGTGAAAAAGGAGGAGACAGAAGAGATGGAAATCGTCGAAGAGGAGCTGGTGGAAATGCTGAAGGAAGAAACCAACGGAAACGTTAGTATTTATTTAAAAAAAAGTTTACCTTTGCCGGGCTTTAAAATAAAAGTTGTTTTTCTTTTATTTAAAGCCAATAAAAAAGAATTTTATGTTACAGCCTAAAAGAACTAAATACCGCAAACAACATAAGGGGCGTATAAAGGGCATCGCTCAGCGGGGTAGTACTATTGCTTTCGGTAGCTTTGGTCTAAAAGCTTTGGATAGTGGGAGATTAACCAATAGGCAGATTGAAGCCGCCCGTATTTCCATGACTCGTTTTATGAAAAGAGAGGGAAAAGTGTGGATTCGTATTTTTCCCGATAAACCTATTACTTCAAAACCTCAAGAGGTGCGTATGGGTAAAGGTAAAGGTGCACTTGATCATTGGGTAGCCATTGTAAAAGCTGGTAGGATTATGTTTGAACTGGATGGGGTGCCAAGAGAAGTTGCGGAAGGAGCGCTAAAACTGGCAGCTCAAAAACTCCCTTGCCTGACTAAGATTGTGGTTCGCCATGATATAGCTGAATAATTATCCCTCAAGAGGGTCTTTTGAAAAAAAATATTTTAATCCATTTTAACAATGGCAAAGAGCAAAATAACGGATTTACGCGATATGGCCACGCTAGACTTACAAGGTCAATTGGAGCAGGCTGAATTGCAGTATCAGAAATTAAAATTTGAACATGCAGTTAAGGGTCTAGGTAATCCTTTAATGTTGAGAAATTTACGTCGTGAAATTGCACAAATTCACACGGTTCTCAGGGCTAAAGAAATCGCCATTCTTTCAAGTGAAGAATTGGAAGGAAGATCTAAATTGGTGCGCAGAAGAAGACAAAATTTGTAGAGGCAAATTACGCAATATCATGGAAGAAAGGAACTTAAGAAAAAGTAGAGTTGGAGTTGTTTCGAGCAATAAAATGGAGAAGTCAATCTCTATTAAAGTGGAACGTAAATTTCGCCATCCTATTTATGGTAAATTTATCATGAAGACCAAAAAATTAATGGCCCATGATGAACAAAACGAATGCCAGATTGGCGATATCGTGAGAATAATGGAAACACGTCCTCTCAGTAAGAATAAAAGCTGGAGGTTGGTAGAAATTATTGAAAGAGCAAAATAATTTTAAATTTAAGATTTGTAACGTTTATCGTTTTCAAATCCGCTAAATGTAAATACTATGATTCAACAGGAATCCAGATTAAGAGTAGCTGACAACAGTGGGGCAAAAGAAGTTCTATGTATTCGCGTGCTCGGTGGCTCTAAGCGCAGGTATGCCCATGTGGGTGATACCATTGTGGTTTCAGTCAAAGATAGTTCCCCAGGAGGTATCAAAAAAGGTTCAGTTTCAAAGGCTGTCATCGTTAGAACAAAAAAAGAGATTCGTCGAAGAGATGGTTCCTATATACGTTTTGATGATAATGCGTGTGTATTGCTGAATAATCAAGATGAACCAAGAGGATCCCGTATCTTCGGTCCAGTGGCAAGAGAGTTAAGGGATAAAGATTTTATGCGGATAGTTTCCCTTGCTCCGGAAGTATTATAATTATTTAGCCCCTTTTATGGGTTCAAAAAATGCACATGAAAAAGAATATCATTCAACAAGAACGTTTCTCTCCTAAATTAAAGGTTAAGAAGGGTGACAAAGTGGTGGTTATCTCAGGTTCTTCTAAAGATAGAACTAAAATACGCGAGGTGATGGAGGTTTTTCCAGAAAAGCAGCGTGTATTAATAGACCAGGTAAATATGGTTAAAAAGCACACTAAAGCTACTCAGGAAAATGCAGGCGGTATTGTAGATAAACCTGCTCCAATTCATATTTCTAATATTATGGTAATCGATCCACAAACGAATACACCAACCCGTGTCGGACGTCGTCTTGACAGTGAAGGTAATATGGAAAGATATGCTAAAAAATCAGGTCAAACGATTAAGTGATGAAATATACACCAAGACTTCGCGACAAATATTTTAAAGATGTCGTTCCTGCTTTAATGGAGCAGTTCCAATACAGTTCAATTATGCAGGTACCTCGCCTAACTAAAATCTGTATCAATCAAGGGGTTGGTGCTGCTACCCAGGACAAAAAAATGGTGGATTCTGCTCTTCAGGAGCTATCTACGATTGCTGGTCAAAAAGCAGTCTCAACTAAGGCTAAATCTTCTATTTCTAACTTTAAGTTAAGAGAAAAAATGCCGATTGGCGTTAAAGTTACGCTTAGACATCATCACATGTATGAATTTTTAGATCGCTTGGTTAGTGTTGCACTACCCAGAGTTAGAGATTTCAGAGGTATCAATGATAAAAGTTTTGATGGAAGGGGTAACTATAGTTTAGGTATCACAGAACAATTAATCTTCCCCGAAATAGATATAGATAAGATTACTCGAGTATCTGGGATGGATATAACGTTTGTTTCAACGGCCAAAACTGATGCTGAGGCTTTAGCCTTATTAAAAGCTTTAGGATTACCATTTAAGAATCAGAAAAAAGAAGAAGTATAATGGCAAGGAAATCATTAATAGCCAGAGAAAATAAGCGAAAGCGTCTGGTGGAAAAATATGCTGAAAAAAGGAAGCAGCTAAAGGAAGAAGGCCGTTGGGATGAATTGGATCTTTTACCAAGAAATTCAAATCCTATCAGACTTCATAACAGGTGTCAGTTGACTGGAAGGCCAAAAGGCTATATCAGACACTTTGGATTGTGTCGTGTTAAATTCAGAGATATGGCTTTAGATGGTAAAATTCCAGGTGTTACTAAAGCAAGTTGGTAAATTATTAACAGCCGGGTAGGTTTCTTCGGAAATACCGCTCGGGAAATATTATAAATATGGCAGTTACAGATCCAATAGCCGATTATTTAACGCGGATAAGAAACGCGCAAATGGCGGGTCACAGATTGGTTGATATTCCAGCATCAGGGCTGAAAAAGTCAATCACTGAAATTTTGTATGACCAAGGATATATCCTTAAATACAAATTTGAAGAGGGTGGAAAGGGTAATCAAGGTATCATACGTATTGCCTTGAAATACGATGTGCTTACACGTAAACCAATTATTCGCGAATTGGGCAGAATTAGTAAGCCTGGTCTTCGCAAGTATGCTAAGACAGACGAAATCCCTCGTATTATAAATGGTTTAGGTGTTTCCATTGTTTCTACATCAAAAGGTGTAATGACAGATAAAAAGGCACGGGAATTAAATGTAGGTGGTGAAATACTACTTTATATTTACTAATTTACTCACTTCTAAATTTAATTAATCATGTCTAGAATAGGTAAAGCTCCTATAGCGCTTCCAAAAGGGGTTGAAGTGAGTGTTAGTAAGAATAACCTGGTAACCGTAAAGGGACCTAAAGGGTCACTTCAACAACAGATAGATCCAGATCTTTCTGTTGAAATTGAAGGCCAAACGCTATTAGTTCAACGTCCAACAGATCAAAAAAGACACAAGACTGTCCATGGTCTTTATCGTTCCTTAATAAATAATATGGTTACAGGTGTTTCCACTGGGTTTAAAGCTGATATTGAACTCATTGGTGTAGGTTACCGTGCAGCCAATACGGGAAAACTTCTCGAATTAACTCTTGGTTTTTCTCACCCCATTTTGTTTATGCTTCCAAATGAAATTAATGTGGAAACTAAACAAGATAAGGGGGGAAATCCAACCATAATTATGGAGTGTATTGATAAGCAATTACTTGGTCAGGTAAGTGCAAAAATCAGATCTTTCCGTAAACCAGAACCTTATAAAGGTAAGGGTGTCAGGTTTGTTGGAGAGGTTGTCAGAAGAAAACTTGGTAAGACTGGGGCTAAGAAGAAATAAGCCTCTTAAATCTTTTATTGGATCTTGGGTTTGGAATTTTTCCCTACACTAAGGTTAGAAAATTTAGAAAAATGAAATTATCAAAAGAAAGGAGTAGAACTCGAATCCATTTTAGGATTAGGAAAAAGGTCAAGGGGGTTGCCTCTTCTCCTCGCCTAAGTGTTTTCAGGAGTAATAAAATTATTTATGCCCAAATCATTGATGATACCATCAGTCATACTATTGTGGCTGCTGATTCCCGTGAAAATGGCATATTGGGGGTTGGGACTAAAGTTGAACAAGCATTTAAAGTAGGTCAGTTACTTGCCTCAAAGGCTAAAGAAGCTAATATTTTAAAGGTTGTTTTTGACCGTTCCGGTTACCTCTACCATGGAAGAATTAAATCATTGGCTGATGGTGCCCGTGAGGGTGGACTCCAGTTTTAATCATCCTCAATTGAAATAAAAAATGGCAAAACAGATTGAAAATCGGGTTAAACCCGCAGAAACAGAGCTAAAAGATAAATTGGTTCAACTTAACAGAGTGGCCAAAGTTACCAAAGGTGGTCGTACTTTTAGTTTCGCTGCTATTGTGGTTGTGGGTGATGGTAATGGCACCGTTGGTCATGGATTAGGAAAAGCAAGAGATGTCTCTGAAGCTATTGCTAAAGCTGCAGATGATGCCAAGAAAAACTTAGTAAAAGTTCCCATCTTCAAAGGGACAATTCCACATGAAGTGCTGGGTAAATTCAAAGCAGGGAAGGTTTTATTAAAACCTGCCTCAGATGGTACTGGTGTAATTGCGGGTGGTTCCATGCGTGCTGTTCTGGAAATTGCAGGGGTACATAACGTTCTTGCTAAATCCCAGGGTTCTTCTAATCCTCATAACGTGGTTAAAGCTACTATTGAAGCACTGAAGAATTTAAGAGATCCTCGTGTAATTGCAAAAACACGTAAAATAACATTAGAAAAACTATTTAACGGATAAACATGGCAAAAGTTAAAGTTACACAGATTAAAAGTATAATCGATCGTCCGAAACGTCAGAAGGATACGATGACTGCTTTAGGTCTCCGGAGGATTAATCAATCTGTAATTAAAGAAGTTACTCCTCAAATAATGGGTATGATTGCCAAAGTTTCTCACTTAGTGGTTACAGAAACAGCAATTGACTAGTCAATTACTTATATCAGTAAAAATATCAAGCAATGGAATTGCATAGCTTAAAACCAGCAAATGGTGCTGTAAAAAAAGGAAAGCGTATAGCGCGCGGTCAAGGTTCTGGTCATGGTGGTACCTCTACGAAAGGTCATAAAGGAGACAAAGCTCGCTCTGGTCATAAATTGAAGCGTCACTTTGAAGGGGGTCAGATGCCATTACAAATGCGTTTGCCTAAAGTTGGCTTTAAAAATCCAAATCGTGTGGAATATGTTCCGATTAATCTGGATTATATTCAACTAATGGCAGAGAAGCATCAGCTCACAGAAATAAATCCTGACTCTTTGAAGGAGCACGGTTTTATAGCGCGTTTAGATAAAGTGAAGTTGCTCGGAAGAGGTGAATTAAAGGCTAAGGTAAATTTATCTGTCCATGCTTGTTCTCCAGCTGCCAAAGAGGCTGTTGAAAAAGCGGGTGGGTCTGTTGTCCTCGTATAATCTATCAACATGAAACGGTTTATTACAACATTAAAAAATATTTGGAGTATTACCGAGCTCAGAAATCGTATTCTGACTACGCTAATTGTCCTCGTGGTATATCGATTTGGGAGTTATATTGTTCTTCCAGGTGTTATCCCTGCTGCACTTGATGCTCAAAATGCCGCTGGTGAAAAAACAAATGATTTGATTGGTCTGATCAATTCGTTTACAGGAGGCGCTTTCAAGAATGCATCCTTGCTCGCTCTGGGGATTATGCCTTACATCACTTCCTCTATCGTCATTCAGTTGTTAGGTTTTGCTGTACCCTATTTTCAGCGTTTGCAGCAGAAAGAAGGTGAATCAGGCAGAAAAAAGCTTAACCAGATTACCAGGCTTCTGACAGTGGCTGTTACTTTGGTACAAGGAAGTGGATATCTTACCTATATTAGTACGATGGGTGCTATTGACCCAGCAATTCCAAAAGCTGTTTTTTGGTTTAGTAACATTATTATTCTTGCTGGAGGTACCGTTTTATCTATGTGGTTAGGGGAAAGAATAACTGATCGAGGAATTGGAAATGGCGTCTCTTTGTTGATTACAGTGGGTATCATTGCTACTTTGCCTTCTGCTTTAGGTTTTGAATTTCAAGCTCAACTTGAAAATAATGCCTTACTCCTTTTTGTATTAGAGATGGCTTTACTTTTTGTTATTATCATCCTAACTATAATGGTAGTGCAGGCAGTAAGACGTATACAGATTCAATTTGCCAGAAAAGCTGTAGGCAGAGAAGGGTCTTCTTTGCCTAACGCAGGAGCAAGAGATTATATACCATTAAAATTAAATGCATCAGGTGTTATGCCTATTATCTTTGCGCAGGCATTGATGTTTTTGCCTTCAACCGCAATGCAATTTGCTTCGGCAGATGCTGCATCTTCAAGCAGTTTTTTAATAGCTTTAAATGATTTTGCCTCTATAGAATATAATGTGATCTATTTCATTTTGATTTTTGTTTTTACCTATGTTTATACGGCATTATTGGTAAATCCACAAAATTATTCTGAATATTTGAAGAGACAAAATGCCTTTATACCTGGGGTAAAACCTGGAGCTCCCACTGCAGAATATATCGACAATATCACCAGTAGAATAACTCTTCCAGGAGCTTTGTTTCTTGGAATAATTGCTATATTACCTGCTTTCGCAGCTGCTTTTGGTGTTAATCGTTCGTTCTCCATTTTCTTTGGGGGTACATCTCTTTTAATATTAGTTGCGGTGGTTTTAGACACGCTTGCTCAAATTGAAAGTTATTTATTGATGAGGCGGTACGACGGACTGGTGAAATCAGGGAAGGTCCAAGGAAGACAAACAGGTAGCAGATTACAAAGTCTGGGTAATGAAATTTAATTGATTTCAGTGAACTATAGGTTCACTTGATAAGTGGATAATAAAAGTATTATCCCATAATTTGAAAGGATATATATCAGATAGATGATTCATTACAAATCAAAAGAGGAAGTGGACCTGATAAGGGAAAGCTGCCAGATGGTTTCTCAGACGCTTGAGCACGTTGCTTATTTACTTAAGCCTGGTATCAGCACTAAGAAAATAAATGATGAAGCGGAATCATTTATAATTTCTGAAGGTGGCTTGCCTGCATTTAAAGGTTACAATGGTTTCCCTGCATCCCTATGTATTTCTGTTAATCATGAAGTGGTTCATGGCATACCCAGCAATGAGGTTTTTCTGAAAGATGGAGATATCATATCTATTGACTGTGGCGTTCTTAAAGACGGTTATTATGGAGATGCAGCATTTACTTTTCTTTTAGGTAATGTCTCCATTGAAAATCGTAAATTATGTATGGCCACCCTTCGTTCTTTATATAAAGGCATTGAAGCCGCACGCGTTGGATGGAGAATGGGGGATATTGGATACGCTATTCAGTCTTATATTGAAAATGAATGTGGTTTCAGTATTGTAAGAGAGCTTGTTGGCCACGGTATTGGTAGAAGTTTACATGAAGAACCCGTTGTTTCAAATGCTGGTAAACGTGGATCTGGGCAAAAAATCAAAAACGGATTGGTGATTGCCATAGAACCAATGGTAAATTTTGGCAAAAAAGAAGTTGCCGTGCTTTCTGATGGTTGGACAGTTGTTACTAAAGATGCAACAAATTCAGCTCATTATGAGCATACGATAGCTGTCTTTGATTATGGTGTTTTCGTTTTGTCCGATCATTCTGGAATTGAAAAGGCATGTATTTTAAATCCATTTCTTAGCCCAGTATTGGGAGAACATTGATTTTAAGTAATTTTGCTCCATCTTGATTGATTTTTATTGTCAAAATGAATAAAATAAATTAGATTTTGTTTATCTTTGCACTCCGAAATTCGGTATATGTCTAAAAAAGATTTGATAAAACAAGACGGTATTATAGAGGAAGCTCTTTCAAATGCCATGTTTAGGGTGAGGTTGGAAAACGATCATCAGATTACAGCAACCATTTCAGGTAAGATGCGTATGAATTATATACGAATTCTTCCTGGAGACAAGGTTTCTGTAGAGATGTCACCTTATGATTTGGCAAGAGGTAGAATTACCTACAGATATAAATAACCGTCCGCTGAAACTTTAACGCTATTAAAAGCAAAAAAATGAAAGTAAGAACTTCTGTAAAAAAACGATCTGTCGACTGTATTGTGGTCAAGCGGAAAGGTAAAGTTTACATTATCAATAAGAAAAATCCTAAATTGAAACAAAGACAGGGTTAATTCCTGTTAAGTTTCCTAAACTATAAACTAAGAAACATGGCTCGAATTGGCGGTGTGGATTTGCCTAGAAATAAACGTGGTGCTATTGCACTGACCTATATTTATGGCATTGGGCGTACAACAGCCCTAAATATTCTTGCGCAAGCTGGAGTGGATGAAAATGCAAAAGTTGAAACCTGGTCAGATGATAATATAAGAGAAATTTCTCGTATTGTTTCTACTGAGTATAAAACTGAAGGTGAACTCCGTTCGGAAGTGCAGATGAGTATAAAGCGATTAATGGATATTGCTTGTCTTAGAGGATTACGTCATCGTAAGGGCTTGCCTGTTAGAGGTCAGCGTACCCGTACGAATGCCAGAACCCGTAAAGGTAAGCGTAAGACAGTCGCTAACAAAAAGAAAGTAACTAAGTAATTCTATCGTGACTGTTTAATTGTAGTCACTCAAAATGTTTTTTGTAAAATGGCAAAGGCAACCAAAAAAAATGTAAAAAAGAGAGTGGTAAAAGTCGAATCTGAAGGATACGCTTTTATTCAGGCATCTTTTAATAATATTATAGTCTCTATTACAAATAAAGCAGGGCAGGTAATATCCTGGGGTTCTGCGGGTAAATCGGGCTTTAAAGGTTCTAAAAAGAATACTCCTTATGCTGCGCAAATTGCCGCTGCTGATGCGGCGAAGGTTGCACATGATGCAGGCTTAAGAGTAGCTGAAGTTTTTGTTAAGGGTCCTGGTTCTGGAAGAGAAGCTGCGATTCGTGCGCTTGACGGAGCGGGTATTCGTGTTTCAGTTATCAAAGACATGACGCCAATTCCTCATAATGGCTGTCGTCCTCCAAAAAGAAGAAGAGTTTAATTCTTAATAGTCAATAACATTCCTTATGGCAAGATATACCGGTCCCCGTACAAAGAAGTCAAGAGCATTTGGCGAGGCAATTTATGGTCCTGATAAATCATTTGAACGCAGGAAATCTCCCCCAGGTCAGCATGGTGCGGCAAGAAAGCGTAAACAACGTTCTGATTACGCCGTTCAATTAACAGAGAAACAAAAAGTTAAATATACTTATGGTTTACTTGAGCGTCAGTTTCGCAATCTTTTTGAGAAAGCTGCACGTAAATCAGGGGTTACAGGTGAGGTATTATTACAGTTACTTGAATCCAGATTGGATAATGTTGTTTACCGTTTAGGCATGTCTCCATCAAGAAATGGTGCCAGACAGTTAGTTACGCACAAGCATATTCTTGTAAATGGTATATTAACTAATATCCCATCTTGCTTATTACGTCCTGGTGACATTATCACGGTGAGGGGTAAGTCACAGGGTTTGGAAATTATAACCAACAGTATGGCCGGCCGCAGTAGCGAAGTAAGAAAATATCCTTGGCTTGAAGTTAATCCTGATAAGTTCCAAGGTACCTTTATTTCTCTGCCTGAGCGTAGTCAAATCCCAGAAAAAATTAATGAACAACTCATTGTAGAACTTTATTCCAAATAAAAACATTTCATTGACCTTATTATTATTTGTCATTTAATTGTTTTTTTATTCCGACCTATGAGTATTCTAAATTTTCAAAAACCCGATAAAATTGTTTTACAAAAATCAAATGATTTTGAGGGTTTATTCGAGTTTAAACCGCTTGAACCTGGCTTCGGTCAGACAGTGGGTAACTCCTTGCGCCGTGTTTTACTTTCTTCTTTGGAAGGGTATGCAATTAGCGCTATCCGTATTGCAGGTGTAGATCATGAGTTTTCTACTATTCCTGGAGTCGTAGAAGATGTTGTTGAGATTATTCTTAACATAAAACAGATAAGGTTAAAAAAATTAGTACCTGAAGATGATTTCGACGGGGACAAAATTTATATGACTCTTTCTGGTAAATCTTCTTTTAATGCAGGAGATATAGAGGCTCATACCAGCCATTTCAAAATCATGAATCCTTCCTTACTTATTTGTAGTATGGAACCTTCAGTTAATCTTGAACTGGAGATTTCCGTTACAAAGGGAAGAGGATATGTGCCTGCTGATGATTCTATTACTAAAGATGCCCCCATTGGTGTTATTCCTGTAGATGCCATTTACACGCCTATCAAGAATGTTTCATACAAAATTGAAAATACGCGTGTTGGCCAAAGAACGGATTACGAAAAGCTGACTATTGACCTTAAAACGGATGGTACCATTCATCCGGAAGAGGCAATTAAAGAGGCTTCCAGAATCATGATTCAACATCTCATGCTCATTACAGATGAGAATATTACCTTTGACGATGCCACAAGTAAAGAAGAGAATATTGTCGATGAGCATATTTTACACATGCGTAAGTTATTAAAAACTTCCCTGGAAGATCTTGATTTATCTGTACGTGCCTATAACTGCCTCAAAGCTGCTAAAATCAATTCTCTGGCTGAATTAGTTCATTACGACACGCATGAATTGCTTAAGTTTAGAAATTTTGGTAAAAAGTCTTTAGTTGAAATAGAAGAGTTGCTTGTTGAGAAAGGTTTAAATTTCGGTATGGATTTAGCCAAGTTTAAATTAGATGAAGAATAATTTGCAGAAGGAGCAGACTGGCTTTTAATGTCTGTTTTTTTTCTATCATTATGCATTAACCAGTTGTTGCTAAAGCCTAATCCAACACCTAGTGATGCGAAGTTAATATTAAGGTATGAACCACGGTAATAAATTAAACCACCTGGGTAGAAAATCTGCCCATAGAAAAGCGTTGTTAAGAAATCTGATGATTTCATTAATTGTCCATAAAAGGATAACGACTACGCTGGCAAAAGCCAAAGCTTTAAGAGTCTTTGCTGAGCCTTTATTCACTAAGTGTAAAATTGACAACACGCATAATCGTAGGGTCATTTTCAGTTATTTGCAAAATAAGGAAGCAATCATTGAGTTATTTTCCACTGTTGCTCCTGCTATTGCGGCTCGTCCTGGTGGTTACTTGCGTATTATTAAACTGGGTATTAGGAAAGGAGATTCGGCTGATGTAGCAATTATTGAATTAGTTGATTTTAACGATGTTTATAAAATTAAATCCGATGCTACAAAATCTTCAAGTAGAAGAGGTCGTCGCGGTAAAGGGTCTGCTGCAGCTGTTGCTACAGAAACAACTTCCATCGTTGAAGATGCTGAAATAGAGGAAGAAGATTCTGCTGAATCTGAAAAATAAATTTAAGTAATATTTATGTCTAAAAGGAATCTGTACCAACCAGATTCCTTTTTTTATTTTAGAAGTATTATTTATCTGATAGAGTGATCTTTTTTCCTGAATATACAAGTATATTTCAATTTTTCCTTTAATATTATCCAATTTCCCAGGATTAAATTATTGCTTATCGTCCTTTATTTTCTGACTAATAATACTATATTTGTGCGAAATTAAATGTTCTCACTTTAATACTTCATGGAAGAAACACAAAGTCCCGCCATTTTGTTACTCGATGATGGAACCTGTTTTAAAGGAAAATCAGTTGGTGCCAAAGGAATAACTACGGGTGAAATTTGTTTTAATACAGGGATGACGGGTTATCAGGAAATTTTTACTGATCCTTCCTATGCAGGTCAGTTAATGGTTACCACAAATGCGCATATTGGAAATTATGGTGCAAGTATTAAAGATACCGAGTCAAAGAGAGTTCAAATTTCTGGATTAATTTGTAAGAATTTTACCATTCCATATTCCCGCCAATTAGCGGATTTATCAATACAGGAATATTTTGAAAAGGAGCGACTAGTTGGTATTTCTGATGTTGATACCAGAGCCATTGTAAAGCATATTCGCAGTAAAGGTGCCATGAACGGAATAATCAGTTCAGACATTTTAGACGTAGATAAGCTTATGTCGATGTTGAAGGAAGTTCCTTCTATGGAAGGTCTTGAACTGGCATCCACTGTTTCAACAAGCGATCCTTATTATTATGGTTCACCAGATTCACCCTATAAGGTGGCTGTACTTGATTTTGGTATAAAGAGGAATATTTTGGAATGCTTAACCAGCAGGGGTATTTATACTAAGGTTTTTCCTGCTACATCATCATTTGATGATTTATTGGGTTTCGATGCTGACGGTTATTTTCTTTCAAATGGACCTGGAGATCCTGCTGCAATGACTTATGCAGTTGAAACAGTTAAGAAAATCAGGAAGTTAAGTAAACCGGTATTTGGTATTTGTCTTGGTCATCAGTTATTGGCTTTATCTGCAGGTATTCCAACCTTTAAAATGCATCATGGTCATAGAGGAATAAATCATCCTGTATTAAACATGCAGACAGGCAGATGTGAAATAACCAGTCAAAATCACGGTTTTGGTGTTGATCCTGAAGTGGTGAAGCAAAAATCATCTGAAGTTCAGATTACCCACATTAATTTAAATGATGAAAGTATTGAGGGAATCAAAATCATAGGTGAAAGATCGTTTTCGGTTCAATATCACCCAGAGGCATCTCCGGGACCACATGATGCAAGATATTTATTTGATCAATTCGTTCAATTTATGGCTGTTTAATTAACATATACACCTTTAAATATAAATGTAATGAGTGCAATTATTGATGTTCATGCAAGACAAATACTTGATTCAAGGGGTAATCCTACTATCGAAGTAGATATTACAACTGAAAGTGGTTATTTTGGCAGGGCTGCTGTTCCTTCAGGGGCATCCACCGGTAAACATGAAGCAGTTGAATTAAGGGATAATGACCCTAAAAGATATCTTGGAAAGGGAGTCAGTCAGGCCGTTATTAATGTTAATGAAGCAATTGCTGAAGAAATTATTGGACTTGATGTTTTTGAGCAAGTAGCTATTGATGAGCAAATGATTCGTCTTGATGGAACGGCAAATAAATCTAAATTGGGAGCAAATGCAATTTTAGGTGTTTCATTAGCCGTTTCAAGAGCCGCAGCCGAAGCAGCTGGTTTGCCCCTTTATAGGTATTTAGGAGGTGTAAATGCCAGAACATTACCTGTTCCCATGATGAATATTTTAAATGGTGGTTCTCATGCTGACAATAGTATTGATTTTCAGGAATTTATGATAATGCCTGTTGGGGCATCTACTTTTTCTGAGTCAATTAGAATGGGGGCTGAGGTTTTTCATCATTTAAAATCTGTTTTAAAAAAGAAGGGGTATTCTACGAATGTTGGAGACGAAGGGGGTTTTGCACCGAATATTAAATCTAATGAGGAAGCTATAGAAACAGTTTTAACAGCCATTGAGGCAGCTGGATATAAGCCAGGTGAAGATATTTTTATAGCAATGGATGCTGCTGCCTCCGAGTTCTATCTGGAAGAAGAAGGACTTTATCATTTCAAGAAATCTTCAGGAAAAAAACTTTCTTCTGACGAGATGGTTGGCTATTGGGAGTCATGGGTAAATAAATATCCCATCTGTTCTATTGAAGATGGTTTGGCAGAGGATGACTGGGCAACATGGCAGAAACTTACTCATACCATTGGACAAAAAGTTCAGTTAGTCGGAGATGATTTATTTGTGACCAATACCCTTCGCTTACAACAAGGCATAGACGCAAAATCTGCTAATTCTATTTTGATTAAGGTAAATCAGATTGGTTCACTTACGGAAACAATTAATGCAGTAAATTTAGCAAACAGAAATGGTTTTACGGCAGTGATGAGTCACAGATCAGGTGAAACGGAGGATACCACTATAGCCGATTTAGCTGTAGCTTTAAATACAGGTCAGATAAAAACGGGGTCTATGTCTCGTTCGGACAGGGTCGCAAAATATAATCAATTGTTGCGTATCGAGGAAGAATTGGGCCCTGTTGCTATTTTTCCAGGTCGTTCCTTATTGAAAGCGTAAATTTTCCCTTATGGCATTTTCTAATCCATGGTTAAAATTAAATATACCGGCGCCTTTAAAAAACAAGTATTTTTTAACCGCCCTGGTTTTTGCTGTATTTCTTCTTCTCTTTGACAATCACAATATCTTTGAACAATTTCGTCTTCAAAGAAGTATGATTCAACTCAAAAATGATAAAGAAAATTTCGTTAATAAAATTAAAGAGGCAAAAAGAGAGGAGGAATTATTAAGGAAAAATGGAGAAGCGATTGCTCGGGAGAAATATTTTATGAGTAAAAAGGGTGAGGACATTTTTATTATCAGTGAAGAGTAAAAATTAATATTACTTTAAATAAAGATAAACGTATGGCTGTTTTGGTAAATAAGGACTCTAGAATAATCGTTCAGGGTTTCACAGGTAAAGAAGGTACTTTTCATGCAGAACAAATGATTGCCTATGGTACTCAGGTTGTTGGTGGAGTTACCCCAGGAAAAGGAGGTACTTTGCATTTAGATAAACCAGTATTTAACACTGTTTTTGATGCAGTAAAACAAGTTCAAGCGGATACTACGGTTATTTTTGTACCACCTTCTTTTGCAGCCGATGCTATAATGGAAGCGGCCGAGGCGGGAATTAAAGTGATTATTTGTATTACTGAAGGTATTCCTGTCCAGGACATGGTTAAAGTTAAAGCCTATATTTCAAATTTTGATTGCAGGTTGATTGGACCTAATTGCCCAGGTGTTATTACTCCTGAGGAAGCAAAATGCGGAATTATGCCTGGATTTATTCATAAGAAAGGAAAAATTGGTATCGTTTCTCGTTCAGGTACCCTGACTTATGAAGCTGTGGATCAGGTGACCAAAGCGGGAATGGGGCAATCTACTTGTATTGGCATAGGTGGAGATCCCATCGTTGGAACGAGCACTAAAGAAGCTGTTGAATTATTGATGAATGATCCCGAAACAGAAGGTATTATCATGATTGGTGAAATTGGCGGTGGTATGGAAGCAGAAGCTGCTCAATATATAAAAATGCATGGAACAAAGCCCGTCGTTGGATTTATTGCAGGACAGACTGCTCCAAAAGGAAGGAAAATGGGTCATGCGGGAGCTATCATCGGTGGAGCTGAAGATACAGCAGAAGCAAAAATGGCTATTATGAGGGATTGTGGAATTCATGTTGTTTCTTCTCCGGCGGAAATTGGAGAAACGATGAAAAGGGTTTTAAATAAATAATCAGACATCTGAAGATTTTCTGAGTTTACTTTTCTATATTTTCAAATGGGTTCCTATAAATTTTACTTATGGGAACCCATTTTAGTAGAGTAAAAAATTTTTTCTTTTATGCATAAATTCCTGCATTCCGTCTTGTTCAATTGAAATCAGCTCATCAAAATCCCCATTTTTTTCAACCCATTTACGGCAAAGATCATTTCCATTTAAAAGATCGATGGGAAGAATATCTTCCACATATTCAAAAGGAGGTTCTCGCCAAGAAAATAAATTATTCATCGTATGGTATAATTGTTGCAAAATTAGTTGTCCAGTATGCCAGGGTCTAAAAATAGGTGGATGAGTAACATGAAGCTGAAAGCCAAAGCATAATTGATCTTGAAATTTATCAAAGGTAGGTATAAAGGTTAAAGGTCTTAAAACAAATCCTGAAAGTTGGTTTGCTTTACATTTTTGGTATATTCTGTCACAAAAAATATCCGTATTTAAGGAAGGATGACCCATTATTTCAAATGGTTTAACGGTGCCCCTGCCTTCAGACAAACAGGTACCTTCTATAAGGACCGTACCTGGATAAACAATTGCAGTTTCTAAAGTTGGAAAATTTGGAGAAGGGTGGACCCAGGGTAATTGAGTGTCCTTAAAGGTATGAGCTCTCTGCCAGTTTATTAATTTAATTACTTTTAGATCACATTTTATCATCCAGACATCTTTGGCGTAAAGTGCCAGTTCACCTAAAGTCATGCCATGTTGCATAGGCAAAGGGAATAAGCCTATAAATGATTTAAAATCAATATTTCCTATATTTCCAGCAACAGATATACCACCTAAAGGATTAGGGCGGTCTAAAATAATAATCGGAATATCCTCATTTCCACAGGCCTCCATTGTCAGAACCATACTCCATAAAAAGGTATAAACACGGGTTCCATTGTCAGGTAAATCAATAATCATGACATCGATATGCGATAGCATTTCCTTGGTTGGAACCCTTGTTTCCCCATATAAGCTAAAAACAGGTATTTGATATTTAGGATGAACAAAGTGATGTGTTTCAATCATATTGTCCTGCGCTTCTCCTCCAAAGCCATGTTGAGGACCGAATAAGGCAGTTAATCTATTTCCAAAATAAAGATATAGCAAATCTGCGCCAAGTTTAAAATGAGAAGAAATGGATGCTTGATTTCCTAAATAACCAATTCTTTTATGTGGAAGATGAACAGATTCAATTTGATCTAATCCAATGATAACATTGCTGTGAGGAATCATTTATTCTAAGGTGGTTATTTTAATTTCTACTTTACGATTTAAAGGTTTAGGACGGTCATCTTTAATTTCTCCATGGCCCTTTAAGGAAATCCTACTTATTTCTACCCCTTTTTCCAACAATAATAAAGAGACAACTTTAGCTCTTTTTTCAGATAATTCAAGGTTATATTTAAAATCTCCTACATCGTCGGCATATCCATTTATTTCAACTCTTTGAACTGATTTTGTAGGTATTCCTTCAATAAAAGCCTCCAATTTTTCCTTTTCATTTATTTCCAATATGTCACTGTCAAACTGGAAGAATAAAGAGTGATAATACCTCTTTAATTCTTTAAAACGATTACTGCTTAGCGGTGGAGTGGTATCTACAGGTTCAGGTTTTATAACTTCAGGTAAGGGAATCTGGATTGGGATTAGGGATATTTTTAAAGCATAGAATTTCCTGTTATTCCATGATGGAATTTCCTTATCCAGATTTAGATTGTAATATCCAGGGTGTGTAATAACAAGTGGTAAATTCGTGTTTGCTGGAACACACAAAAAGAATCTACCCTGATTATCTACCTGAACCAAAGGAAACACGGAGGAGTTTATATTTGCTTTTAAAGGTTTACCTGTCAAAGAATCTCTGATAATTCCATAAACATAGGTTATCGGATCACCCCTTAGCTGACTTTGAAGATTTACTTTATATATATCCATACCCCCGAAACCACCTGGTCTGTCAGAGGCAAAATACCCAGAAAGACCGTCGGCCGTTAATACAAAACCTAGTTCTTCAAATGGACTATTTATTTTAGGGCCTAAATTAAAGGCATTACTCCAACCTCTGTATTTATCAAAAGTGCTCATAAAAATATCTTGTCCACCAAAACCCATGTGACCTGTAGAGGAAAAAAACAAACGATTTCCGTCATTACTGATAAAGGGTGATTCTTCATCTTTGTCTGTATTGATAGGAGCCCCCAGATTTGTTGGATTGCTCCAGGAGCCATCTTTTTGTTTCACAGAGACCCAAATATCGGTACCTCCGAGTCCTCCTGGCCTGTTACTTGCAAAGTATAAAACTCTTCCATCACATGAGATGCATGCCTGACTTTCCCAACTTTCTGAATTAGGGTGATCTAAGATTGCCTTTACCTCCCTGACCTGGCCATTTTCAACCTGACCGGTCCATATATCGCATGGACCTTTAATTTCAGGACGATTACACGCTGTAAAATATAGCGTTCTGCCATCTCTTACCAGCGTACTCATTCCCTCATTAAAACTTGTATTTATTTGATTATCGAAAGGATTTCCACTGCCCCATTGGTCAATTTCATTTTTGGTAGCTATGAATATGTCTTCATCTTTATTTTCATTTTTTCTTTTAGTATAAAGTAAAATATATTGATCGTTTGTAACAAAAGGAAAATATTCGTCGGCAGTAGTGTTAATAGAACTTCCCAGATTCACAACATTTGATTGTGTTGCCAGATGAGAACTGTCCAAAGCCATTCTGCATGCCTGGAAAGTAACGGGTAATTTTTTTAACATTTCTTTTTCCAGCAGCTCTTCTTTTTCACCATTTACAGTAAACTGGACGAGTGGCAAACTTTGAAATCTTTCAAACTGCTCAAAATAACTAATGGCTCTTCCATAATTTCCTTCCTTATAATAAAGTTCTCCAATCTGATAATAAAGTAAACGGGAAAATTGAGGAGCTTTTTCTATGATAGATGCATAAATCTGCCTTGCTTCATACCAGTTGTTTAATCCTTCATAGCATAGACCTATACCTCTCTCTGCTGCTACCAAATCAGGCTGATGTTTGACGGCGAGTTTAAAATATTGAATTGCTGTTTTATATTTATTTTTTAAAAGGGCGTCTTCACCTTTCCTGTAAAACGAAATGGCTTCTTGTGCATCAGAAGATGGTTGACCATTTAATAAGGATATGGATAATATTGCATAAAGAAAAATTAAATAAACTAACCTCATATACTAAGTTTATATCCTTAAGTAACTTTTTATTAGTTCAGAAAATAGGCGGCAGCAGCTAATGCACTATTCTTTCCCGGGCAATCTAATCGGGCTACACGCTTATAAGATCTGTAATCAACTAAAAATTCTCCCTCTAATTTGCCAATTCTTTTAAAATCGGAATATCTGACAATATAACCATTTTCAAATTTCAATAATTTTTTATAGGAGTTATAAGCTAATATAAATGGACCGTCAAGTTTATAAATCCTTTTAAAAGAATCATAAGTAAGCACAAAATCACCGTCAACACGTAATACATTTTTATAGGTACTATAATCTTTAATGATGCATTGACCTTCAACAGATATTAAAGAGGTTAATACAAATAAAAACGAAAGTAAAAGTTTTTCCGACAGCATATTTTTATTTTTATATTAGTTAAATATAAGGGTTATTATGATTTTATGAAAGAATGAATTAAATTACAAATAACGAAAAAATAATCCAATGGAATTAAATAAAAAACAAAAAGCTTTAGTTAATAAGGTCATTGATGGATGGGAAAATGCTTCTGTTATCGATAAAGATTTATCCACTAAATTAAAAGAATTTGATAGTGTTCAGGAAATCGACTGGGCAAAAGTATCAAAGTATTCTTTTTGGTTAACTATTGCCTCTATCATTATAGCAGCGGGATCATTTTTTGCGGATAAATGGATTCTTGAAATGATTACCTATGTATTTAAAGCGCCAAAGGTTGTGCTGAGCATTTTTTTTGCAGTGCTATCGGTGGCAACCTTTTACTTTGGGGTGAAATTTGAGGAAAAATATTCGCAGAAGACCTTTACTATTATTTTTATTCAATTATTAGGTGCTTCTTTTCTTGGTTTTTGCTTTGTTTACCTGTTGGCGCTTTACGATAAAAATCAATTCGAAATCACTTCAATTTTAGCATTAAGTACCTTAAGTTATGCCTTGCTTGGATATCGCTTCCGCTCAGTTCCTTTATGGCTTTTAGCCTTATTTTCGCTGGTTGCCTGTTATGTTAGTTTTACAGATGAATGGACTAGGTCAGGTAATTACTTTTTAGGTATGAATTTTCCTTTAAGAATTACTGTTTTAGCTTCTTTACTTTATGTAGCTACATTTTACGCAAAGGAGAATAAATCTTTGCAACATTTTATATCCTCTTCTCAGATGTTTAGTCTTTTATTGTTATTTTTCTTTCTCTGGATTTTATCGATTTCAGGTAATGTACCAGATTATAATTATTGGGAAAAAACGAAACAAATCAGTCGTTTATTTTGGGGAATTCTGGCAATGGCTATTTGTTTGATAGCTATTTACAGTGGCTTTAAAACTGAAGATTACAGATTACAAATCATTGGTTTTGTCTTCTTTTTATTAAATATGTATACTCGTTTTATTGAATATTTTTGGAATTCAATGCACAAAGCTTTATTTTTTGCCCTTTTAGGTCTCTCTTTTTGGATAATTGGAACTAAAGCAGAAAAATACTGGAACAAAAGAATAAAGTAATGCTTCAAACCCATCTTTTGCTAGATATTCATTTAGTTATTTTTCTATATACTTTATTTATTGAATATGTAAAAAATTAAATATTACTTTGATAGATGTAATCAATGAAATGATATTTTCTTAGTCAAAGTATTTATAAAATGGTTAAAAGACAAAAATTTTCAGTTTCAGAAAATGGAGAAAAATGGATAGGATATCTGCAAAGAGTATATTTCTCAAAGACATTTACCGCTAAAAATTTCAATACAATACAGTTTGCTAAAATAAATGAGCTTCCGTCAGGAAATCTAATTTTGCAATTGAAAGAAAACCTGGGGTTAAGTTTTATTCAATGTAAGATTGTCCTTCGTATTTATTATGCTATTCATTGTATCAATGAAGGATATTTAAAATTACATACTGTGGAGGGACTTGCAAATGAATGTGGCTTTAATAGCCGTAGTCGTTTTTCCGTCGTTTTTAAGGCCGTTACCCATTATACACCCAAAGAATATGCGGAAAAAACCAGACAAACCTTACCCAAGTGGAAAGAACTAATTGCTAAATGTCAGGCACTTTCGGTTTAAAAAACCATTTATTATTTCCAGTAGGTGAAGCATTAATTAGCTTCACCTTTTTTATTTTAAGATAAGAAAAGGTATATTTGAAAAATGAAAATATACCTTACCACAAAAGAAATTGTAATAAGTCAAGGGGACGATTTATTCAAAATAGAAAATACTAATTGGGATTCATTGGTAAACAGAGATGATTTGTATTCGCATGTGAACCAATTAGTTTTGCAGCAAGCTTTAAGAACAGACTGGAATTCAATTGTGGGCCAGATAAAAGCACCAGTGCAAAATCAAGAAATCTGGGCGGCAGGCGTAACCTATCTAAGGAGCAGAGAAGCTAGAATGGAAGAATCAAAAGAAAGTGGCGCAGCCGATTTTTATGCTAAAGTTTATGAAGCTGAAAGACCGGAATTGTTTTTTAAATCGACAGCTGATCGCTGTGCAGGTCCAGATGAAATAGTTCACATAAGGAGAGACAGCCAATGGAATGTTCCAGAACCAGAGCTTACCTTATTTATAAGCAATGCTGGTAAAATAGTTGGCTATACCATTGGTAACGACATGAGTTCCAGAGATATTGAAGGTGAAAATCCATTGTATTTGCCTCAAGCAAAAAGTTATGACAGATCAGCGGCTATTGGACCTTGCTTATGTGTTCTGGAAAAACCCATTAATGAGGAAACCTTGATTGAAATGACCATTGAAAGAAAGGAAAATGTAGTATTTCAGGGGCAGATTTCAATTAATCAGATGAAAAGAAAACATCAGGAATTAGTTGATTTTTTATTTAGGGAAATGAGTTTTCCGCGTGGTGTTTATCTAATGACAGGTACCTGTTTAGTTCCACCTAATGATTTTACCCTTCAAGAGGGGGATTCCATTTCTATCAGCATTGAACCTATTGGTATTTTAAGAAATACCGTTGGAGTTAAAAATAACGAATAATGAACTTACAAGGTAATCAAATAATAGGCTTCTCCTTTTCTGGAGAAGGGGATTCAATTTTTCAGGCGCTTAATCCTGTAAATGGACAAAAATTAATGCCTCAGTTTAAAGAGGCATCAAAAGGAGAAATTGCAGCTGCTTGCAAAAGAGCTTCACAGGCTTTTCAGGAGTACAGGTTAAAATCGGGGGCAGAAAGAGCCCTTTTTCTTGAATTAATAGCAGAACATATTGAAAAGACAGGGGATGATTTACTTCAAAGATGTCATGAGGAAACAGGATTACCATTGGCCAGAATTACTGGAGAAAGAGGGCGTACGCTCGGACAGTTAAGACTATTTGCTTCTTTTTTAAAGGAAGGATCCTGGGTAAAAGCAAGTATAGATTTGGCTCAGCCGGAAAGGCAACCCTTGCCAAAGGCAGATATACGTTCTATGGAAACCGCGATTGGTCCAGTATTAGTTTTCGGTGCAAGTAATTTCCCCTTGGCTTTTTCTGTTGCTGGGGGAGATACCGTTTCCGCTCTTGCTGCAGGGTGTTCAGTAGTTGTTAAAGCGCATCCTGCGCATCCGGGAACATGTGAGCTTATTGGGAACGCCATTATGAAAGCCGCTAAGGAAGCAAACATGCCAGATGGTGTTTTTTCTATGTTACACGGTGGTCCAGCAGTTGGGATTACTTTAGTCCAGCAAAGTGAAATAAAGGCGATTGGCTTTACAGGATCCTATCATGCGGGCATGTCCATTTTCAAAATGGCAATGAACAGATCGGAGCCCATTCCTGTCTATGCTGAAATGGGTAGCATAAATCCGGTTTTTGTTTTTTCAGAGGCTATAGATGTGAATATTGATCGTATAGCAGAGGGATATGTACAAGCTGTAAATCTTGGTGTTGGCCAGTTTTGTACCAATCCGGGTGTTTTAGTTATTCAGGAGAGTGAAAATTCCACTCAGTTTATACAGAAGGTCAGAACCCTTTTTACTCAGACTTCAGGGGGTAGTATGTTAACTGAAGGGATAAAAAAACAGTTCGATACGGCAATAAAAGAAGCACGTAATAATACTGAATTCGAAGTTATAGCTGAAGGTCAGCCATCAGATACTTTTACAGGCGTTACCCCTTTGCTTTTAAGGGTAGATGCTGAGGCCGTGCTAAATTCTGGTCTTCATTTAGAAGAAATATTTGGTCCCACCAGTGTTATTATAGTAGCCAAAAATATGGAGCAAATGATAAGAATCGCAGAAAGTTTTTCGGGACATTTAACAGCTTCAATGTTTGGATTAAATTCAAAAAAAATCGAACATAAAAATTTAATGAATATTTTGGCGCAAAAAGCTGGGAGATTGATAGTTGACGGATTTCCTACTGGGGTTGAAGTTTGTCATTCTATGGTTCATGGTGGCCCATTTCCCTCAACAACTGTTGCAGGTAGTACATCTGTTGGAACATCTGCTATTTATAGGTTTACAAAACCCCTTTGTTTTCAAGGATTTCCAGAGGAATTGTTACCCGATGAGTTGAAAAATGAAAATCCTTTGGGGATTACAAGGAGGATAGACGGAAAATATAAAAATTAGTTCGTCATTATTTGTCTTTCTTCTCTTTGTTTTTGGATAAAAATCTCAGTTAATAAATTTTTTTAGGAACTTTCTTATTTCATTCGTAAAAATTTCTGTAAATTGTCTTAAGAGTACAGAAATTCATAAGTCGGCAATAAAAATTTTTCGATTTTCCATGAAGTACTTCAAGGCAAAAAAAGGATTATTATATTATGATTTATTATTAT
>Ga0214917_10001515_pt1 | contig 29701 bp, 26 predicted proteins | sample LL_1208_BB_MetaG_FD_177983 | JGI IMG/M metagenome (GOLD analysis project Ga0214917, IMG submission 177983) | Freshwater microbial communities from Lake Lanier, Atlanta, Georgia, United States - LL_1208_BB | ecosystem: Environmental > Aquatic > Freshwater > Lake | place: USA: Georgia | collected... | reverse complement strand
AATTGGGCTGTTGACTCCGATTTGAAAGCCGTCGATGTCCCGAAAATAGATCAGTCCTTCCACCGGGTCTCCAAGGTTGGGGTCCGGGTCGTCACCACCGGTGTTGTCCTTTGTTTGTAAGCTGACGCTATTGACATCATTCGCTCCGGAAAGGACAAGGTAATTTCCCCCGACACTTCGGATCGTCACCCGCAGGCTATTTGCGTTGATGGCGGCGTCCTGGGTCACGTCCCCGCCTGCCGTCAGGACCAGATCCCCGCCCGTGCTTACCCCAGCCGTGCCGTTAACGGTGGAAATCACCAGATAATCGGTGTCCCGAAAGTAAAAGCCGCTACCCACTCCGCTTGCCGCGAAGCTGTCAAAGTCGTAGGCATTGCGATTTTGGAGGTCAAAGTTGGCGCTTCCCGAGCTTAATAAAACCAAGGCATCCCCACTCATGGTGGCCGTCGATGGAGTGACACCCCCGATGTCATCCCGGACTACACCCGAGTCGGAAGCCAAACTCACAAAACCCGCCCCAGCTTCTCCACGGGTCGCCCCGTTGGGATTGGGCGCCGTGGCTCTTTGGACGTAATAACCGTCAGAATCCCGGTAAATGGTGTCACCCCCCGTGGAGGCCAGACTGATTTGGTTGACGTTGTTCAGCGACGAAGAAGGGGTGCCTGCCGCCAAATCCAGTGTGATGGAAGCCGCATCCACTGCTAGGAAACCGGCGGTCGGTGACCCGTTAGGCCCCAGTCCGGCTCCGCCAATCGCGGTGATTCCGGCCACTTGGGTCACATCGCCGTTGCTGGTTAAAGTAATGTTCCCTGTGGTGGAGGCCAATCCTAAAGGAATGCCTCCAACCACTTCTCCAACGACCAGTCCGGGAAATAAACTGGTCCCGCTGTCGGTCAAAGTTAGGTCTCCGACAATTTGGCCACGGATCGCGCCGATCTGGTTGGCGAGATTAAGCAAAGCATCGTCGTCGGTCCCGCTCAATCCGGTTCCCTGAAGATTCAAAATTCCCGCCTGAATAATTCCGGTCTGGGTAAGATTGCCATCAAAATTGATCGTCGCCCTTCCGCTGGTCTGGAGATTGGCAAGCGCCAGGTCACCCGCAGCTTCGCTGTAGGTGATGTTGCCTGCGCCCAGATCGGTGCCGTTGTTTGAGCGGAGGCTGACGGTTCCGAAGGATTCGTTGGCGCCGTCCAGCCGGATGGCACCCCCTTGCAGGGTTCTCGCCACGATTCCGACTCCTCCCGCGGCCCGTACGGTGACAGGGGAGCTCGTTAATGTTGCGGGGACCGGCACGATATCTCCTGAAGATGTCAAGGTGACCCCGGTCTGGGCATCAATGCCCGTGATCGAGGTGACGGTGCCGGTGCCCGGAGTTACTCCAGGCAAATAATAAGCCCCCGTCCCTACGTAGAAGCTTCCACCCGAAAAGGTAAAATCACCTCCCGTGGTCCCAGTACCGCCTGCCAACTGGGTAACCACATGAAGACCGGAATCGAGCACGATGTTCGAATTATCGGACGCCAATGCCAGGCGCGTAGCTGTGATGGCGCCATCTGCATTATCGGTGATACCCCCGGCTCCGTAAATTCCCACAGTGGCCCGCAAAGTTGGATTGGGTGCATTTGAGGAGGCTTGCACGGTGGAGTTAACCGCCACGGTTCCGCTGGTGGTGGATACATATACAGCTCCTCCGTTGCTTGAAATGCCGGACGATATGATGACGTTATTGTTGTTCTCAAAGATGATTCCTCCCTGACCCGTGGAAACAAAGCCTGCCACATCGACAACCGTGCCGATCGTAGCCACCCCTTGGTTAGTTATAAATATACCACTATTGCTGTTGATCCGATTGTCGGTATTACTGGAAGCAGCCCCTCCACTCGCTAATGCTGCAAGTGTAATTGAACCACCAACACCACCTCCGATCGTCAATAGAGGCTGAGTGGGAATACCGATGGTGTAACCGACTAGGCCAACCCTCGATGCAGTAATCGTTGGTGTGCCAGCTAGTATTATTTGTCCGGAAGCAGGGGAAGTCGTAGCATTCCCTGCTGATAGAAGAATCGTCCCCGTGGTGACGTTGATATTCCCGTTAATGGTGATGCTTCCTCCTGCCGTCACGGTCAGCGTCCCCCCAGGGATCGTGATATTACCGATGGTGATATCCCCGACGGGGGTCAGGGTAGTCGAGACGCTGTTTTGGAACGCCGTAATTGTGCCGGCGCTCAAAAGAACTCCGCCTGTAAAAGCATTTCCGGGACCCGGCAAGTTGATGCTGCTGGTACCGGCGTTGATCGTGGTCAAGCCGGTAACACTGAGACCAGGAGGGCTACTTTGGGAGATAGGATTATTGTTGGAAGTGGCCGTTAGCGAACCACCCACTGAACCCTGCCCAAGGTTCAGCGCTCCCGTAGAAGTTACCGTCAAATTTCCGCCCACAGCCAATGTCCCTAACGTCAGTGCGTTGAGATCCGTGATCGCCACGGCATTGCCGCCCGTATTAGCGAGGGACACCGCGCCATTAAAATCATTGGAAGCTTGGGTAAGGGTGATGGCTGCATTACCCGTTGTCACCGAAGTTGTACCCTTAATATTCAGGGTGCTGGTCGCGTTTTGAGTGATTGCGCCAGTGGCGGTGATGGACAGATTTCCGCCACCTGTTCCTCCCAAGGTGCTGATGCTAGCTCCATTGTTAAACGCGACCGTGGTGGTGCTAGTGTCCAAAGCAGATCCAAGGGCATTGGCGCCTTGGATGGTGATGTCACCTCCAAGCGTGCTAATGGTTGATGAAACTGTCACCCCGGCTGCCGCCCCCAAAACCAAGGAAAGGGCCCCGTCCACAGAAGTGATGGGTTGCGAAATGTTGATCGATCCGGCGGCGATCATCGTAAGTGTAGAAGCCGTCCCCGCCACGGTGGCATCCTTACTGATTCCCGCCGTAAGCGTAATGTTTCCGGGTTGACCCGCCGTGCTTATTCCGGTTTGGATTATCACACTCGTACCTCCGTTAAGAGATGTTTGAATTGTGGTGGCACTAGCCGTGGCAGAGCCGGTGTTATCCGGGGTGAAGATGTTGGGCGTGCCCGAGTTGAACGACCCGTTGAGCGTGCCAGCCGCAATCTCGACATTGGCGGGATCCAGCAACCACAGTCCGGCTTCACCCCATGGGGCGGATGCCTGAACCGAACCAAACGCCTGAAGGTTGTCCCTGCTTGAGGTTTCCACGAACCCTCCATTCCCGGACACCGATCCGCCCTGAGCCGATATACTTCCCAAAAAGCCGGTATATTCCTCGGACCAGAGAATCACCCTTCCCCCGTCTCCATTATTGACTGCATCGGCAAGGATTTGGGCTTCTGATCCCATCACCACCGCTTTTGCATTCGGCACATTGGGGTTCTTTCCGAGATAATCTCCCCCCACCAACACCTCTCCTCCGCCCGCCCCGCCGCTGGCATCCACCTTCGCTTGATCAAACAACCCCACCCGCTCACCCAGAAGCTGCACCTTTCCACCCTTCGCGCTTTTGGAAGTTCCCACCACGCTGATCTCGCCCCGAAGAATTGTGGTGTCTGCCGCCCGTAACTTAATGCTTCCGCCCCCATCCCGCCCTGCCGCCGTGATGATTGAGCCGGGGTCGGAGGCCACATTCTTTCCGGTCATTAGAATCGATCCGCCGGTCTCTTTTTGCCCGTCCAAGCTCTTTTGCAGGGCAGCCACCACCCCGGTGTTCAGGATGTCACCCTCCCCTCCCGTCAGACTGACCGTCCCATCCCCGTTCTCCCGCACTCCCGTTGCTTCAATCAGCCCCGTGTTCTTGATCGCCATCGGCAGATAACTCCCCTTCGCCTCCAGCACCGCATTCGCCGCTTGGATGACTCCTTCATTGACGATTTCCGCTTCCCCTCCCGCCTCCCGCTTCCCGCTTCCCGCGGCGGTGGCATCATTCTCCGCCGCCAACAGTCGAATCTTAAAATTCCCCTGCCCCACCGCCTGCAGAGATACCTCCGTCCCGCTCACCATACCCACCGTGCCGTCCTTCGCCATCAGCTGGCCCTCGTTCTTCACCTCGCGTGCCACCAGGAAGACGTCCCCGTCCCGCGCCGTGATGTTGCCCTGGTTCAGCACCGAGGCCTCCGACTTTCCATGGAAAGCCAAATCCCCCCCGCGCATGAAATCCTCCGTGGCAATGTCGTGCGTGCTCGCGATAAACGACCCCACATTCACGGTTCCGCCCTTGCCCACCATGATTCCATTGGGATTGGAGAGCCACACCTGGCCGTTGGCCTGCAGCGCCCCATCGATCATCGAGGGGGTGATCGTCACCACCCGGTTGAACGCCGCCGAGGTCGAGCTGGGCTGCACGAACCGGGTCAGTTCCCCATTCGCGATGGAAAAGCTGTTCCAGTTGATCACCGCCCGATCCGTCAGCTGGTGGACGATCAGGGTGGAAGCGTCCGGCCGGTTGAAGTTGGCCGCCCCACCCACCACCTGCTCGCCCACGGGATTGGCCCAAACATGCGCCGGCACCGTGCTCATCACCACCACCGCCACCCCCCCGAACATCCTGATCCCCGCCCCCACCCAACTCCCCACCCGCCGCCCCATCCTCCGGACCCAGCTCCCTCCCCGGTAGGAGAACGACCGGCCGACAGGAACAAAAGCCCGGGCGACATTGGAGATCATCCTCACTTGGATTTCCGGATTCCGTCTGGAGTATCCCGGCGTCCACCCACCCAAGCCCATTTGCATAACGGTTTTCCCAACACTATGGGCAGTGTCGGCCTCCCGCCTATCCTTCAGGATACGGTATATCCCCACGCACCAACCACTACATCTTGTCGTACTCCCGTCAACCCCTTCCCATAACCGCCCGTTTGTTATTCACATCGCCGGTTCAAAAACCCCTGCACAACCCCGCCTCAGCGACGTGGGGTCAGACCCAAGGTCTGACCCCAGCCCTGTCCCCGGGTCTGACCCCAAATTTTTTTCACGAGGGCCGCATCTTTTTTCAAAAATCGAAGTTTTATGATCTATGGCCAGAAAACGAAGAGGTTGCCTACCCGGCGAGATCTTTCATTTGTGCAACCGAGCGGCGGGCGGGCTGACTCTTTTTCAAAATTCTTTTGATTACCTTCAATTCACTCAGGTCGTCCGTGAGGCCCTGCAAAAATTTCCGGTCTGTCTGTATGCCTACTGTGTTATGCCCAATCACTGGCACTTCCTGGTTCAGGCTCGAAAACCCGGAGCCATCAGCCGTTTTATGCACTGGTTTGGAACCACTCATGCCGCGCGATACCGAAAATCCCAAGGAACCACCGGACGGGGAGCTGTTTATCAGAACCGCTTTCGATCTCACCCCGTGAATGGATCGTGCGCATTTTTCAAAACGGCCGCCTATATCGAAAGAAACGCAGCCTCCGCCGGCCTCGTCCAAGAGGCCGCGGCATGGCCCTGGACCAGCGCAAAAAGCCCACCCAGCCTGCCATTAACAACGTGGCACTACCCAAAACCAAAGAACTGGCTCCGCTTTCTTGCCGACCCGATCGATCCAGCAACCTTAAGACAACTCCTGCAAAGCGAAATCAGCGGCCAGGCGTTTGAGAGCTTAAAGAACGAAAAAACAGGAGTTTAAGGACGGCCAGCTTCGGCAGAAACGGGGGCAGCAAGCCCCGACTCCTCCTCTTCAGGACCGCTCGTACTGCGAAGACGATAAACCTTGGCCTTTCCGGAAGGCTGTTTATCCGGCAATCCAAAGACCGCAAAAATAGCGGATTTGAAAGCATCCCCCGCTTTCTCCATCCCCTTGCCATCATCCTTGGAGGTTTCCAATTTCCCTGGTCCCTCGCCCAAGGGATTGGATGGTTTGGCCAAAACCGCGACCTCTCTTTGAGAGGAGGCCAATCGGCTCACCTTGCTTCCCGTCCCTTCAAAATCTTCGATGTAATAAACCTCCCCACAAATCGAGGGTTCATAATAAACCTGCCGGTCATCCGCCAGTGTGGCCATGAGCGAGGAGTTGGGGGAGAGGACTGCCTTCCGCCCAAACACCTCCACCATCAGCGGCGCTCTCATGGCTGGACCCGGCCTGACGATGACACTTGGGCGTCCTTGTTCATCTTTTCCGTAACTCACCCGGTACTCCTGGCCGGCAAAATCCACGGTCCGACTGAGGGAACCAGGAGCCAATTCTTCCAGCAAGGCGCCCGTTTCATCCCGGATCTCTAGGCGCATGGTTTGCTCATTGCGAACGAGACACGCTCCCCTGGGTTGCTCGATACCCGCCACCAATCCAGCGGCTTTTTGACCGGCAGCGTCCAGAGCAGCGTCTGCCATGGGGGCAAAGGTTGACCATAAAATGCCCAGCACAACAGCTGGTATCTTGCCCGGACGCATGGTCTATTCATTGGGATTCCGCTGGACGTTCGTCCAGTTTTTTTTGTGCAGGGTACTTCATCGATGTGAAAAACCGTATTTTACGGGTAAGGGTTGAGCCGTGGTTTCCTCGCTCAAAGAATAGTGGCAAACAGCCATCCTCTTTCCCCTTCGAACAACACCGTTCACATCTCTTTTAGCTTCTGGGCGCGCTCCTTGTTTTTTTCATCATTCAAGGCCTGAATTTCCTCAGGTAAGATCGACCTTGCCGGCAGGGCCAACGCTCCCTTGGTGAGGTTGGTGTCGATCGTCGGGGCATAGACCACCCGGCCGTTCACGATCACCACAAGAATGAACCCTCTTCCCGTGTTGGTGGCCACCTCCAGCTTGGTCTTTCCGAAGTCGTCAAACTCCACCACCACCGTGCCGTCGGTCAACGTGCGCACCTGCCGGATATCTTTTTCGGAAAGCTCGGGAATGTTGCGGATGGCAATGGTTTCAGGCGGGTTGAGCAGGGTCACCGGCACCGTGACCATCCCCTTGGCTCCCTCCGGTGCCTGCAGATGAACCCGGAGAAGAACCGGTGGTTTCTCCGCCGCCCCGATCCAAAGGAGCCACCCAAGCATCCACGGAAGAACCCGCATCATGATGCCATCTTATCCACGGCCATCCGGCGCACGATTCCGGATTCATCGCGAAAACGAATTTTCTCAACCCCTTCCAGGCCGGCCGGGTTTGTCAGATTCTTTAGGGTCGGGCAGACTGGTTCCATGAGATGGGCTCTTCCTCTGGTCGTCGCCTCGACGGTGGGTGCTGCCCTTGCCGAGGTCGATGCCTCCCGCGAAACCATGCCGAAGCAGTTTCAGGGGGCTCCCGGTTTAATCAAGGGGGGATTCCTGATTGAGGGCTCAAAAAAGCGATTTGAGGGTGCCAATGAGCTGAATCTGGAATCCTTCAAAACCAAGCTGGAGGTAACCCCGGGAGAGTTGAGCCTAAAACGGATCAAAGACCCTCAGCCGGAAGATCAAATCAGCCTTAAGTTTACGGTTACCAATGGCTCCAACACGGGTACGTTCCTTTATTTCGCCACCTCCCAACGTTGTGAGGCGCAGGTCCGAAACGCGGAGGGCAAGGTGATTTACACATGGTCGGAGGATTTTGAATTCGCCCCGGATGCGGGTTACAGCTTCCTCAACGCCGGGGAGAGGGCGAATTACCAGCTCACCATTCCTTTTCAGGCGCTCCGCGGAAGGATCGCTTTCGGTTCCGCCACCCTGACCGCCAACCTCGTTAATTACCCGCAGTTGCGGGCAGAGATGCCGTTGCAGATTGTCCCGTAACCGTCCCACGCAACTCCCCCGCCGGCTCGGACAGCATTTTTTCCACCTCTTCTGGAGAAAATTTTTCCTGCCGGCCGGGCCCAAGATCCCGAGAGCTTTTTTCCTCCCGGACCACCTGCTCCCGAACGCGGATCAACTTTCCCTCATACATCCGCAAGGAACCGTCAGTGCCGCCCGCTATGGATGAGGACCGCGAGGACCATTCCGGCGCCGAATCCCGACTGAGTTCACGATAGGAAAGTACCCGCGAATCTCCAGAATCGACCGAAGGCTGAAACTTGGCGTTGTGGTTCTCGTGACCCGCCCACTCCCCCTCCTGATTCCAGCGTGCCTCTTCCCACTTACGACCGTTCGGCACCTGCCAGCCGTAAGCGGATGAAGAGCCGGCCTCCCTTTCCGCATCCCCCCACGAACGGGTCCGGAACTCCTTCTCTTGCCCGTAAAACCTCGGCGAGATTTCGGTCATGTCTTTCATTTTGCCGGAAAGCGGGCTGAGCCGATTATCCGGTTTTCGGGGCCAACTGCCCTCCGCCATCCCCTTTTGGGCATTCTCCAACCTTTGGGCGCTGTTTTCCTCCTCAGCCCACGCCGCCAGGCTCAATGCCATCAGCAGGATCAGCGGTCTCACCCCCAAATCATGCTCCCCCCGATTCCCTACTGCCTCAAAAAACACCCGCCTGTTCCCACCGCCATCCCACAACCGGTGAATCGATTTTCTTCCGACTGCCGTTTTCCACGTTCCGCCAAAACCGTGGGTCCGCTTGGATTTGAACCAAGGACCAAGGGATTATGAGTCCCCTGCTCTAACCGCTGAGCTACGGACCCGACGTCCTTCATTCTTGCTCCTCCTCTATCTCCTGTAAATTCCAAGCCGGCGCACTTATTCTTGATCGATGGCGACCGGCCCCACCATCCCCTTGCCGGCTCTACCCAAGACCGCCGTGGTCGGATCCGGCGCCTTGGGAATGTACTACGGAGCCAAGCTCGCCGATTCGGGTGTGCCTATCTCGTTTCTCGCCCGCCGGGATCTGGTCCATCTTCAAAAACACGGCATCCAGGTGCGCTGCCCTTTTGGCGACTTTCATCTCCATCCCGCGCGCGCCTACGGAACCCCGCAGGAGATCGGACCGGTCGATCTGGTTCTGATCTGCGTCAAGACCACTGCCAACGACGATCTGAAAAACCTGGTCCCACCCCTGCTTGGACCCGACACCGTTGTCTGCACACTCCAAAACGGGTTGGGAAATGAGGAACTTCTTTCTGCCATTGCGGGCAAGGAGCGGGTTCTTGGCGGTGTTTGCCATGTTTGCGTCTCCCGACCCGAACCAGGCGTGGCCCGCAACATGGCCTGCACGGACATCAAATTTTCCGACCTCTCCGGCGGGGACACTCCCCGGTCCCGATCCCTTGCCGAAATTTTCCGCAAGGCCGGGGTCAACTGTACCGTGGCGCCCTCCATCTCGTCGGCCCGGTGGTACAAACTGGTCTGGAACGTTCCCTTCAACGGACTGGGCATTGCCGGCGGACCCGGGGGCCGGGACACCCAACAGGTACTGGAAGATCCCCAACTGCATCGGGAAGCCAGGGATCTCATGGCCGAGGTGCTGGAAGCCTCCACCAAACTCGGCTACCCACAGGAACCCGGACTCATCGAGAAGGAAATCACCCGAACCAAAACCATGGGACACTACAAATCCTCCAGCCAGCTGGACTGGGAAGCCGGCAAACCGGTCGAGCTGGAATCCATCTGGGGCGAAGCCCTTCGCCAGGGGACTGCCGCCGGCGTCGCCATGCCCCATCTGCAGAAACTCTACGAAAAATTAAAGGGAATGGTGAGGGTTTAGACTTCGCTGATTTCCCGCAACAACGCCCGATTCATCTTTGCCCCGCGCTCCAGGTAGGCGATCGGGAACGTCTCATCCGGGCCGTGGGCCCGGCAATCCGGCAGACTCAACCCCACCAACAACGTCTCCACCCCCAGCACCTTCTTGATCACGCTCACAATCGGAATCGTTCCACCCTCGAGAAGATAATGAACTTTTTTTCCGTCCCACGCCTGGCTCAAGGCCCGCACCGCGGCCGGGCCAAAGTCTTTTTTGGGATCACAAAAGTAAGGCAACCCGCCATGATGACGCGTGACCTTCATTTTCACCGTCTTGGGACAGTGCTTTTTGAAATACTTCTCCACCAACCCGGCGATCTCCGCGGGATCCTGATGCGGCACGAGCCGGAAAGTCAGTTTGGCCGAGGCTTTGCTGGGTAAAACGGTTTTCGGCCCCGGCCCTTGGTATCCGCCGGTGATGCCATTGATTTCCGCCGTCGGCCGCATGCCGATCCGCTCAATCGCGGTAAACCCAGGCTCCCCGGCCAAAGCCGGGCTGCCCGCCTGGCGTTTCACCTCGTTGTCGGAAACCCCCAGATTCCTGGCAGCCTTTCTCTCCCAGGCGGCCGGCTTGCGGACTTTTTTGTAAAAACCCGGCACGTTCACGCGGAACCTGTCGTCGTGCAATCCGGCCAGCAACTGGGTCAGCACCTTGATCGGATTGACCACCGCCCCCCCGTACACCCCGGAATGCAAATCGTGGGAAGGACCGGTTAGCTCCACCTCCAAAGCCGTGATCCCGCGCAGGCCATAGGTCAGGGTCGGCTGATCCGGTCCGGCCATGTTGGTGTCGGAAATCACCGCCACATCACATTGAAGATCCTCTTTCCGCGCCCGCAGCACCGCCTCGAGGTTGTCACTCCCCACCTCCTCTTCCCCCTCCACCACAAAGACCACATCCGTGGCAGCCCCGCCTTCCCGGATCGCCTCCGCCACCCCCAGCATGTGGGCGAAGATCTGGCCCTTGTTGTCCGTCGAACCGCGGGCCAACACCATTCCGTCCATCACCCGGGGCTCAAAAGGATCTCCCGTCCACCCATCCCCCATCTCGGCCGGTTGCACATCGTAGTGCCCATAGATCAGAACCCGGCGACGCTTCCCGACCCCAGCCTTGCTCCACTTGGCGATCACCACCGGCGCCCCGGGAGTGGCCACGACCTCCGCCTCTAATCCCATCTCCCCAAACTTTTTTTCCAGCCAGGAGGCACAGTCCCGCATCGACTGGTCCCTTGCCGGATCGGCCGAAACGGTCGGAAACCTAAGAAAATCGAAGTAATCGGAACGGTTTTTCTCGGAAACGGACATCGAGGGATTCTGCCCGACCGACGCACCCCCATGCCAGCCCCGCGGAAACATCCTCAAGCGGGTATTTGCGGAAGGGCTGTTTTCGATTAGGATCCGTGGATGCCTTCCGCAAAACTGGAGATACCCAAATCGTTCCCCCCGTTTGACTTAACCCGCCTTCTCCGCACGGTTTTTGAACCTCAAAAGGGGGAACGAACCTGCGTTCTCATCGACCTGGACGACCCCATGCAGGTGAAGGACCTGGCTTTCCTCAAAAACCCCGCCCTCTCCGTCCAAAAATACGCCCACGACATTTTTTATCAGGGGCTGAATAACGGCACCGGCAATGAACTGGGTCTCACCGGCGGGGAATTGTACGCCTACAAGAAAACCGGAGGCAGTAACCTGGACATGGACGATCTGGTCGTGGACACCCAAGGCCGCCGCCTCTCCTTCGAGAAGGATATTTATCCGAAGTACGACATCATCCTGTGCATTTCCACCTACTCAGCTACCGCACCCCTCACCGCTTCCGCCAAAAAACACGGCTTCCGCGGGGCCACCCTGCACGGCCTCAACGAGATCATCCTGAAAACCGGCCTTGCCGTGGACTACAACGCCGTCAGCCGTCAGGCGGAAAAGCTTCGACTCGGCCTCACCAAGTCAGACTGGGTGGAGATCGATTACGAGGTCGGCGGAAAATCCTGCACCCTTCACCTCGACCTTGGAAAACAGGAAGCCCAGAAATCGCACGGCCTCTGCCGTGGCAAGACCCCGGACGTGGCCAATCTCCCCGCCGGTGAGGTCTATTTCGTCCCCACTGGGGCTTCGGGCCAAATGCCGATGAAATTCGAGGACGGCACCCTGGCGATCCTCGATGTGAAGGACGGTCGCCAGGTCGGGGGAACCTTTCTTTCCGGCAACCGCCAGACCTTTGACCAACATCTCGCCAAATTAAAACGCGATCCGGTCACGGGGGAATTGGGCGAACTTGGTTTTGGAACCCAGCTTCTCCCCTTCAGCGGACGCGACATCCAGGACGAGAAAGTCCTCGGAACCATCCACGTGGCCACCGGTCGCTCCGACCACCTCGGCGGACACCTCACGCCCGATAAATTCGCCGAAAGGATTAACGCCACCCACGACGACATCCTCTATGCCCCCCACAAGACCCCGGAGATCACCGTGAAACAGGTCCGGATGCACCGCGATGGCAAAGACACCGTGGTCATGGAAAACTACCGTCCTTCTGCCTACCTCGAACAGCTTCTCGCCTGAAATCCACTTACGAAACCTCCTCCGCGCTGGCGGAGTATCTGGCCTTTCACTACCTCGAACCGGGAGTTCTTCTGCCCAAGGGGTACGCCCCGCCTTTCGGAATCAAAAACTTTCCCCAGACCTGTGCGGACCTGCTTCTGACCGAGGCCAGGCGGCGTCGACTCAAGCCTCGCAGGGCTTTGGACCTGGGATGCGCGGTGGGGCGATCCTCTTTTGGGCTTTCCAAAAACGTCCCTGAGGTAGTGGGTGTTGATTTTTCCAACACCTTTATCCGGGCAGCCCAAACCCTGGCCCAACAAGGATCGATTCGTTTCCCTATAAAACTGGAGGGAGCCTTGACTCAAATCATCAAGGCTCTGGCACCCCAAAAGAAATGCCGATCAAGGGTCCGTTTTCGAACGGGTGATGCCTTGAAGTTGCCGGCCTTGGGAAAATTCGACCTGGTTCTTGTGGCCAACCTGGTCGACCGGGTCAAAGACCCCGGCAGACTTCTGAAAAATATTTTACCTTCGCTGATACGCCCCGGCGGCCTGCTGCTGCTGACCTCTCCGTACACATGGTCGACGGAGTTTACCCCCCGCGCGCGATGGCTGAGGAACTCCTTCTCCTTGATTCAAAAACTTCTCTCGCCCCACTTTCGCCTGATCCGCCGGCAGGATCTTCCTTTTCTCCTCCGCGAGCACCGCCGCAAATTTCAGCTGACCTTCGCCGACGCCACGCTTTGGCAACGAAGATCAACCTGATCTGCGTCCCACTCCCAACCCCCACTCCGTCTTTGCCTGTCGGACCTAAATCCTTTATTCTTAATCCTTATGGGTAAAACGCTTTTCCAGAAAGTTTGGGATCGGCATGCCGTGGGCAAACTGCCCGACGGATCGACCCAGCTTTTCATCGGCACCCACCTGATCCATGAGGTCACCAGTCCCCAGGCCTTTGGAATGCTGCGCGATCTCGGCCTCAAGGTGGCCTTTCCCCAGCGGACCTTTGCCACCGTCGACCACATCGTTCCGACCGACCAGCGCGTGGAGCCCTTCAAGGACAGCTTGGCGGACGCCATGATCAAGGAACTCCGCAAGAACTGTACGGAATTTGGCGTGACCTTCTTCGACATCCCCTCCGGCAAACAAGGCATCGTTCACATCGTCGGCCCCGAACAGGGCATCACCCAACCGGGAACCACCATCGCCTGCGGCGATTCCCACACTTCCACCCACGGGGCCTTCGGCGCGGTCGCCTTTGGCATCGGCACCAGCCAGGTCCGCGATGTCCTCGCCACCCAGACGATGGCCCTCTCCCCGCTCAAGGTCCGGAAGATCGAGGTCCGCGGAAAGCTTGGCCCCGGCGTCTATGCCAAGGACATCATTCTTCATGTCATCCGCACTCTCGGGGTGAATGGCGGCACCGGCTTCGCCTACGAGTACGCCGGTCCCACCATCGAAGGCCTCTCCATCGAGGAACGTATGACCATCTGCAACATGTCGATCGAAGGCGGCGCCCGGGCCGGTTACGTCAATCCCGATGAAAAGACCTTCGCCTATCTGCGAGGTCGCCCTTACGGCCCCAAGGGCAAGGATTGGGATGCCGCGGTGATCGAGTGGAAGAAAGTCGCCTCTGATCCGGACGCGAAGTACGACGATGTAAAGGTTTTCGATGCCTCGGAAATCCGGCCCACGGTCACCTGGGGCATTAATCCTGGCCAGGCCATCTTCATTGATGAGGCCATTCCCGAGCCGGAAAAACTGCCCGCAGCCGATCGTGCTTCCGCGAAGGAGGCTCTCGAGCACATGAAATTCAAGGCCGGCCAAAAGCTAGCCGGCCAACCCATCCAAGTCGCCTTCTTCGGCTCCTGTACCAACGCCCGGGTCTCCGACTTCGTCGAGGCCTCCAAATTTCTCAAAGGGCGCAAGGTTGCCTCTGGAGTCCGGGCCATCGCCGTCCCCGGTTCCCAGGGTGTCACCAAGGTCTGCCAGGAAATGGGTATCGACAAAATCTTCAAGGAGGCGGGTTTCGACTGGCGGGAAGCCGGTTGTTCCATGTGCCTCGGCATGAATCCCGACCAGCTGATCGGGGACGAGATCTGCGCTTCCTCTTCCAACCGCAATTTTAAGGGTCGCCAGGGTAGCCCGACCGGCCGGACCATCCTGATGAGTCCGGTGATGGTCGCCGCCGCCGCCGTGACTGGAAAAATCAGCGACGCCCGCCAAATTTTTGCCTGAAATGTCCCTCGCACCGATCAAAAAGGTAACGGGTCGCGCCGTCCCCGTGGAGGGGGACGATATCGACACCGACCGGATCATTCCCGCCCGCTATATGCGGTGCGTCACCTTTGACGGACTCGGCGAATACCTGTTCCGGGATGTCCGCTACACCCCGGAAGGAAAATCCAAGAATCACCCGATCGACCAGTCCAAGCACAAGGGAGCGACCATCCTGGTGTCCGGCATGAATTTCGGGTGCGGGAGTTCCCGGGAGCACGCGCCCCAGGCGATTGTCCGAGCCGGATTCAAAGCGGTGATCGCCGGCAACTTCGCGGAGATTTTTTTCGGAAACAGCACCACCCTCGGGCTTCCCTGTGTTTCCGCCAAGCAGGCCGACCTCCAGGCCCTCAGCAAACTGGTCTCGGAAAAACCGGAAACAGAGGTGGAGATCGATCTCGAAAAACTCACCGTAAAGGCCGGTTCATTTTCCTTTCCTGTCACCATGAAACCGATCGCCCAACAGGGCCTGCTCTCAGGTCGCTACGATGCGATCGCCGACCTCCTGGCCAATCTACCCAAGGTCAAGGAACTCGCCTCCAGGATTCCCGGCCCCACCACCCCCTAAAAAAACACGCCCCACCCGGGCGCTAGGAAAATTTCTTTCGACCCTGGAATCCTCCAGAACTTGAGGCTCCCGCTTCCGCGTCTGCCTTCCAATCAAGGCATGACATGTTCGGATTAAGGTTGGGCCTCGTATTTGATTATATCGGACGAAAGAAATTGATCCGTCACACGCGCCGGGCAGGGCGTGAAGCCGAACCAACTTGGTTCAAAGAACTCCCCGGAGCTTGGCTTGGCACCGGGTGGAGAGCGACTCGAGAATCTTCTTCTCCCAACCGCTCACCATTTCTTCCGTCAACGTAAGCGTGGCGGAACGGAATTTCAAGCGGCAACCCAAAGAAATTGAGCCTTTGGGAACTTTGGTTCCCGAGGGATCCCGGAACCGGTCAAACACGCCCAGGCTTTCCAGCTCCGCCGGTGCCACCGCCCGGATGGCCTTCTCCACCTCGGCGTAAGGAACCGTTTCGGGGAGCACGAGGGCCAGGTCCCGTTCCACTCCCGGAAAACTGCTGATTTCGTGGTTTTCCGCAAGCTTGCCGGAGGCGGATCCCAGGGGAATTTCCCCCACCCAGACGGGGATTTTTAATCCGGCCTGCTTTTTCTCCGCGGCTCCGACCTCGCGTAACTTTGGCTCCGTGGAAATCCCGGGAAACCGGGCCCTCAACTCCTCCACCACCCCTTTCAGGCTGAACCAGCCGGCTTGATCCTCCTTTTCCTGCCAATCCACGGGCCGCTCGCGCCCGGCCACCAACAGGGCCAGGCGGATTTCCTCCTTCCCCCCCTCCCCCACCACCCGGCCGATTTCGAAAAGCTTCAGATCGGTCATCCCTCGGGACACATTCCGACCGGCGGATCCCAGAATTCCCGGAATCAGGGAACTGCGCAGAGCCGCCGCCTCAGGTCCGGCCGGGACTGAAAGTTTCACAGCCGTTTTATCTTCCTTGCGAACCAGGCTTCCGGTCAGCGTCTCCGAGTATCCACGCTCGGTCAAAAAGGTACGGATCCGCCGGCGGCGCCGGTCTTCGCGATCCTCCGCGGAGTCGCCTTCTGCCAGCGGATCCAGCATGGAAGGCACCTGATCCAGATTTTCGAGACGCACAAGTTCCTCAATCAGATCCATCTCCTCGCGGATATCCTCACGCCAGCTTGGAGGAATCCAGCCGTCGCCCTTGGCCTCAAATCCCAAGGCGGTCAGGCGACTTTGAATTTTTTTCGGATCCAGGGCTTGGCCGATCATCTTTTCAACTTTGGACAGCCGGAGAGAAATGGCCGCACTTTCCTTCCTTTGCCCGGTTCCCACCGTCAGGGTCCCCTCCACTTTTTCCAGGGCGCCGCACTCCTGGAGCAGCCCGATCACCCGGTTCCGGGCCCGCTCCACCAAGGCGGGATCCAGGCCTCCCCGGCCAAACCGCCGCGAGGATTCCGTGTGAAGCGACAACCTCCGCGCAGTTTTCCGAACCGTTCCGGGATGAAACCGGGCGGATTCCAAAAGAATTTTTCGGGTCCCTGAGTCGACCGAGCTCTCTTTTCCTCCCACCACCCCCGCCAAGGCCACCGGGCTCTTCCCATCGGCAATGACCAGATCCTGCGGGGTCAGCTCATGGCAGCCGCCATCCAGACCGCCGATCTTCTCCCCCGTTTTGGCGCGACGGATATGGATCGTGTTGCCCTGGATTTTCGCGGAATCGAAGGCATGCACCGGTTGACCGATTTCCAGCAGGACGTAATTCGTCACATCCACCAACAGGCCCAAGCTGCGCATCCCGCAGGCCGCCAGCCGCTTCTTCATCCAGTCGGGGGAATCGATCCCCGCTTTAACGGAGATGGCTGTCAGGGAGTATTGGGGGCAGTCCTTCGGATCCGTAACTTCCACTTTCCACCCTGACAAGGGATCGGCCGCAGGGGCCTGAATCGGGCGGCGATCCTTCGGCTTGGCTCCCAAGGCGGTGAATTCACGGGCCACGCCTTCCATGGAGGCAAGGTCGGCCCGATTGGGCGTGACCTCGAACTCGAGCACGGTCTCGCCGGGAAAAAGCTTTTCCAAAGGCACTCCCAGCGGGGTCTCCTTCGGCAGAAGCAGAAGCCCCTCGGCATCCTCGGCAATTCCAAGCTCCTTGGCCGAGCAAAGCATGCCTTCGGAGCTTTCCCCGCGGAGTTTGGCCGATTTGATGGTCATGCCATCGGGGAAGGCTGTGCCGGGCTTGGCCAAGGGAACAATGTCCCCCGCATTGTGGTTTTTGGCCCCGCACACCACTTGGCGGGGACCGCTCCCGTCGTCCACCTGGCAAACGGTCAGGCGGTCCGCGTTCGGATGGGGTTTCTTTTCCAGAATCTTGGCGGTGATCACACCGGGCACCTGGCTCCCTGTCGAACGCATCGAGAGGACTTCCGTGCCGCTCCGGGTGAAGCGGTCGGCCACCTGGGCGGGAGCTTCCTGCCATTCGCACCACTCGCGCAGCCATTCGAGGGGGACTTTCATCCCGCTTTCCCTTTCCGGGCGGCGGGTTTCAATTTGGCCATCCGGTCACGAACCTTCGCCGCCTCCTCGTACTGTTCGGTGCGGATCAGTTGCTGTAATTCGGCCTCCAGCTCGTCGTGGCCGGCTTTCTTTCTTCCCGGTCGCTTCCCGGTGTGTGCGATGCCTTTCTGCGATTCCTGCAGGGCCGCGGCCAGGGAGAGGGAAAACTTCTCGTAACACACAGCGCAGCCGAGCCGGCCGGTTTTGTTCAAGCTATCGAGAGTATAGCCACAGGCCGGACATTTCTCGGCCTCCACGGCGGTCGCGGGAGTGGACCCCATCATGAGGGCTTCGGCGGAGAGGAACCCGGAAGGATGAACCGCCCCGCTGGCGCGGGCACACTCCTCACAGAGATCGGTCCGCTTGAGTTCCCCACCCACCACCGTCGTCATAAAGACGGTGGCTGGCCGGCGGGCGCACTTCTGGCACTCCACGGCGCGTTCAGGCGGGGATTTTCGTCCCCGTGGTGGTGACCAGCTTGTGATAGCGGCGGATGAGGTCAGCCGTATGCTTCCCCGGTTTACCGGTGCCGATGGCGCGACCATCCACCTCGACGACCGGAATGACCTCGGCCCCCGTCCCCGTGAGAAACATCTCCTCCGCCGTGAACAAGTCATAGCGACGGACATCGTCCTCGCGGGTTTTCCAACCGGCCTCCCGCGCGATCTCCAGCACCGTGTTGCGGGTGATGCCGTTAAGGGCCCCCGAGGAAAGCTTGGGGGTGACCAGCACCTGGTCGCGGATGAAGAAGATGTTGTCACCCGAACATTCGGCGACCAGGCCCTGCGGATTGAGGAGAATGACCTCCTGAGCCCCCGCCTGCTGACCCTCGATTTTGGCGAGGATGTTATTGAGGTAGTTAAGCGACTTGATGCCGGGATCCAGCGCGGCCGGGGAGTTCCTCCACGTGGCCACCGTTACCACCCGCAAACCTTCGCGGTAGTACTTCTCCGGATAAAGCTCTAACTCGCTGGCGATGATGATGACCGTCGGCTTTTTGCACCGGTCGGGGGAAAGGCCGAGGTAACCCTTGCCGCGCGTCACCACCAGGCGGAGATAGCCGGACTTCATCTTGTTGCGCTTGCAGGTCTCCAGGACCGCCGCCCGCATCTCCTCCCGGTCGAGCGGGATCTTCAGCAGGATGGCCTTCGCAGAGTCCTCCAAACGGCGCAGATGCTCCTCCAGTTTGAAGACCCGGCCCTCGTAAGCGCGGATCCCTTCAAAGACCCCGTCCCCGTAAAGCAGGCCATGGTCGAAGACTGAGATCTTCGCCTCCTCCTCCGGGTAAAATTTTCCGTCGATGTAGATGATCATGGGCGGGCTTCTGTCAGCCTTCCGTCCGCGATCCGGAACGGGGTTCCCACCCGCCCGGCCACGGTTTCGTCGTGCGTGACCAGAAGTAAAGATTTTTGCCGGTGGCGCACCATCTTCACAAGCAAATCAAGCACCGCCGAGGCGGAGGCCCCGTCCAGGTTCCCGGTGGGTTCATCCGCCAAAATCAGGTCCGGCTCCAAAACCAAGGCCCGGGCCACCGCCACCCGCTGCTGCTCACCGCCGGAAAGTTCCGCGGGCAGGTGGTCGCGGCGCAGGGTCATCCCCACCTCGTCGAGCAAATCCTCCCAAACCTCGCCGAGCGGCACCCCGGCGAGCATGGCCGGAAGGCGGACATTTTCCTCCACCGTGAGTTCCGGGATGAGGTGATAGGACTGAAAGACGAACCCAACGGCCTTTCTCCTCCAGACGGCCCAGCGGGACCGGTTCCATCCGCGGGTGCTCTCCCCCTTCCAGAGAATTTCCCCCCGGTCGGGATTCTCCAGCCCGCCCAAGATGTGGAGAAGAGTCGATTTTCCGGCCCCGGACGGTCCGCAGATCGGGCGGCATTCCCCGGGGCCGATTTGGAAGTCGATCCCGTGCAGAATTTCCAGGGGAGCACGGCCTTGGAGTTGATAGCTCTTATGCAGGTCCCGGACTTCGAGAAGCGGATTGCTCATGTCCGTTTCAGGTTGGCGGCGGGTTCCGTTCGGGACGCCGCCCAGGCGGGAATCAGGGCCGCCAAAACGCTTAGGCCGAGGCCAGCGGCCGCCACTCCAACAAAAACACCGGGGCTGTATTGCGCCGGCAAGGAGGAGAAGTGATAGATCTCCGGCGGGAACAGCTCCTGACCGGTAACCTTGGCCAGCAGATCGGCCAGCCCGTTCCGATTCGCCAGAACGAACCAAGCCCCCACCACGCCGACAAGCGATCCCAAGGTACCGACGATCACCCCGTAAAGGGTGAAGATGGTGGCGATTTGGCCCGGAGTGGCACCAATCGCGGCCAAGGTTCCGATCACCTTGGCCCTTTGCACCGTCACCGTGATCAGTGTTCCGCTGAGTCCCAGTGCCGCGACCGCCATCACGAAAAAGAGCAGGAAACTCATCACTCTCCTCTCCACCGCCACCGCGGCGAAAAGGCGCTGGTTGTGATCCATCCACGTCAACACACGGATACCGGCACCCAGTTTGGCGCGGAGCTTTTCAGCCACTTCCTTGGCCTGGTCGGAGTCCTGCAGCCGGATGGCCACCCCGTGGACGGAGTTGGTGAGTGCATAGACATCCTGGGCGGTCGGCAGATCCGTAAGGAGATAGTCGGAGTCGTAGTCATACATTCCGGTCTTAAAAATTCCGGCCACCCGGAAGGTGCGGGGCAGTGGAATTTTTTTCACTGCTCCGGGAGCGTTTGTTTTTCCCACCAGATCCCGAAACTGCTGGGGCCCGAGGACGTTTACCTCGGCTCCAATCTGGACTCGGTTGGCCGACGCCCATTCGCTGCCCACCACCAATTGGTCCGGCCCCGGTGTCCAGGCCCCCTCGATCAGGCACTGTTTGAGCGGCACAACGCTCTCGGCCGTGGCCACGTCCCAACCCTTGATCCGCGGGGTGGAAATTTTGCCCCCGGTTTCTGCCAGAACCGGCCCGAGCACCGCCGGACTGGCCCCCATTACTTCGGACTCCGAGCGGATCTTTTCAAGAAGTCGATCCGGTTCGGGTAAGGGCCCCTGCCCCGCCACGGTCAGGTGGGACTGGAATCCGATGACTTTCCGGGTCAGCTCCTGTTCGAAGCCCCGCATCACACACTGGACGACAATCAGCACCAGGACGCCGGCCACCACCCCCAACCAGCTCAGAATGGTGATGACCGAGAGAAAACTCCGGTGCGGACGCAGGAAGCGGAGGGCGAGGAAAAACTCCGGCCAACTTTTCACTCGCCTACCGTGGGGCGGAACTCCCGTCGGCTCAAGCCGCAAGACGGTTTGCCCGGTGAAGAGGTTCCCGATATCCTAACCTGTTCATGGGCAACGGACACCATCTCCGAAAGGCCAAGCGGGTTCTCGAGATCGAGATCACCGCCCTGCAACGGGTTCGTCGCCGTCTGGGCTCCTCTTTCCTCAAAGCGATCCAGCTGATGAGAAAACGTCTGGAGGACGGCGGAAAAATCATCGTCACCGGCATTGGAAAGTCCGGCCATATCGGCCACAAGATCGCCGCCACCCTGGCGAGCACCGGCACCACCTCGGTGGCACTCGATCCCGTCGATGCCGCCCACGGGGACCTCGGGGTTGTCTCCCCCAAGGATCTGGTCATCGTGCTCAGCTATAGCGGCAACACCGATGAACTTCTCCGGGTGGTTCCCCTGCTCAAACGCCTCGGCACGCCCATCGTCGGGATCACGGGCAACCCGCGATCCCCCTTGGCCAAGCAAGCGGACGTTGCCTTGGACGTATCCGTGGAGCAGGAAGCCTGCCCTCTGAATTTGGCCCCCACCTCCAGCACCACGGCCATGCTGGCCATGGGTGACGCCATCGCCATGGTTCTGCTCGAAAGCCGCGGGTTTCGTCGGGAGGATTTCGCCCGGCTGCATCCGGCCGGGTCGATCGGCCGTGATCTTCTTTTGAAAGTCAGCGAGATCATGCGTCCGCGTTCGGCGGTTCCCCTTTGCAGGCCGGAGATCACCGTGGCCAAAGCTCTTTCCCTGATCACCGCGAAACGCTGCGGCGCGGCGGTGGTCGTCGATCCACGCGGAAAACTGCTGGGGATCTATACGCACGGGGATTTTGCACGCGGTTTTCAGAGGGATCCCGAGATTGGCAAACGGCCGCTTCGCGCCGTCATGACGAAAAATCCCGTGACCATCCCCGTTGACAGTCTGGCCGCCAAAGCCTTGCATATCTTCGAAACCCACCGCATCGAGGACTTGATTGTTTTGGATGCGGCCCGCCGCCCGGTTGGGTTGGTGGATTCCCAGGATCTGGCCCGTTTCAGGCTCTACTGAGCGGTCCGCAACGCAGGAGACTCATCGTCATGGCAGTGATCGCAAACGACCTACGCAGGGGCATGGCCGTCACCAAGGACGGGGACATTTATATCGTGCTCAACACCACCCACCGCACCCCGGGAAACAAGCGGGCCTTTGTGCAGGCCACTTTCCGTTCGCTCCGGTCCGGTCTTTCCTCCGACCACCGACTGGCCTCGGATGAGCGCCTTGAAACCGTGAATGTCTCCCGGGAAAAGTGGGAGTTCAGCTACCAGGACAACACAGGGTACACCTTCATGAATCCGGAAAACTACGAAAACATCACTCTGCCAGCGGAGTTGGTCGAGGAGGCCAAGGATTTCATGTCCGAAAACACCCCTTGCGAAATCCTGTTCATTGAGGGCAAGGCGGTCTCGGTCGAGCCCCCGGCCAGTGTTACCCTGAAGGTGACCGAATCCCCCGAGGGCATCCGGGGCGATTCCGCAAACAACGTCATGAAGGCGGCCAAACTCGAAACCGGCCTAACCCTCCAGGTCCCCCTTTTCATCAAGGAGGGCGAACTGATCAAGGTGGATACCCGCGAACGGAAGTACATGGGGCGGGCCTAATCGCCCCCTCAACCCCCAAACGTCAGGTTTTTCACCCTCTCTGCGCCACAGGCGTTCAGCACGTCCACGACCCGCTGATACGGGGCCCGGTCGTTCGGCCGGATAATGACCGACTGCTCGGCCGAAGCCTCAATCAGGCCTTTCAGGCGGTTGCGTAGTTTCGGCATTTCGCGGTCTTCCCGGGTGTCCACAGGCGTGTCATTGAAAGTGACCACGCCGTCCGGGGCGATGCGGATGGTCACCGGGGCTTTCGCCGTGGTGGAGGGTTGACCGCTGCCGGGAACGGAAACACCCAGCTCCGCCTCTTTCACCTGCTGGCCCGCCATCACCATGAAAAACATCAGCAACACAAACATCACGTCGAGCATCGGCGCGATCTGCAGGCCGAATTCCCCCTCTCCACCTCCTCCGCCGCCGGCCATACCCTACCCCTTCCCCCCCTTGGTCGTGGCAAAGACCACGTTGCCCACGCCGGCCGCCGCGGCCGCCTTCAACACCACCTTCGTCTTGTCCCAGCCGAGGTCTTTGTCGGCACGAACAAGCACCCGATAGCTGGCGTTCGGATCCAGCTTCTTTACATTCGAATAATCCTGCCGAATCAGGTTGGCCAAGGCGGCTTCGCCCAGCTCTCTCTGCCCCTGAGCTTCCACCCCGCCAAACTTGTTGATGTTGATCAGAAATTGACCCTGCCCCTTTTCCCGGTCCTTGGCCTCTTGGGCATCCGGCAAGGTGAGATCGGCCATTTGGCTTTTCACCTCGGTGGTCGTCGTGGCCGTGAAAAACATCAGCAAGACCAGCAACACGTCGACCATGGGAGCCACCTGAAATTCCGGCTCCTCCTCGCCCCCGGAGGCGTGAATGCTGAACTTTTTGCCGTGACCGGCCATGGCCGGGAAACGTTAGGCCGAAGCCGCCGGGGCTCCGGCGCTTTCGCCGAGATAATCCTGCACGCGGTATCCGGTCAACTGTTCGAAAGGCACCGCGTCGAACAGGTGGCCCACTTGCTGGTCCACGGCCACCGTGACGGTTTGAACCCGGTTCCGAAAAACGTAGTAGAGAACGAATCCCGGAATCGCGACGAAGAGTCCGAAGGCGGTGGCGAAAAGAACTTCGGAAATGTTCGCGGACAACTTGCTGGGGTCGGCCGCCCCGGAGGAGCCGAGGGTTTTGAAGGCCTTCATCATCCCGATGACCGTTCCCGTCAACCCCACCATGGGGCTGACCACCCCGATCACGGACAAATAGTTGATGTTGGATTTGAGATCGTTGATTTCCTTGGCTGTCACCTCGCCCATGGCCTTCTCGGCCGATTCGCGTCCCCGGCCCAAACGCTCGATTCCTGCCTGGACAATCCGGCCCATGTAACAGGGGTTCGCCACGCAGATTTGGAACGCCTGGGGATAGTTGCCGGAAACAAAAGCATCTTTCAGCTGGGCGTAAACGGCCGGCGGAGCCAGGCGTCCCATCCGGATCTTGATCACAGCCTCGATCGCAAACGCCATGATCAGGATGGAGGCCACCAGCAAAATCCAACCCACCGGGCCGGACATCAGGAACAGATCCATGAAGGTGTCCCCGTGCGCCCCGGGAGCGGCACCTTCCGCCGCCATCAAAGACCGGGGAACCAAGGAAATCAAAAGCAGAAAACGCCGGATCGATTTCATGAAATTTATCTAGGGGGCAGCCTAGTCGGTGACGAGGTCTTTGTTTGCCTGACGCAGGGCGTCCGCCTTCTTGGCGGAACGCTGCCCCAAGGAGGGCGGCTCAGGATAAAGAACGCTCACCCGGAGGTAATCCTCGAGGGCTTTCTTGCCATCCCCCTTTTTTTCGTAGGCTTCCCCACGGGCAAAATAAAATTCCGCCAACGCTTCACGGTCACCCCGCAAAGGGCGAAGGCTTTCCTTAAGCTGTCCCTCCAATCCCTGCAGTTTGGCCAAAATCCCGCCCGCATCCTTGCCGGATGTGGCCACCGCTAATCCGACCTCCGCGCGCAGGGCCGCCGGTCCCGAGGGATAAAATTGCTTCATCTTTCCATAGAGAGACTCCGCATCCGCCACTTTGCCCAAGGTCAGATAGGCTTGCCCGAGGCCGCCGGCACACTCCAAGACCCAAGGATTGTCGACGCCCAAGTACTGATTGACCGGCTCCTGCCACTTGGTGACCACCTCCTCCATCCTTCCCTCCTCCAGGGCCTTTCTTCCCTCCGCCACCCCGGGCCGCTCCTTCAGGATGACCTCGGCGATGTCCCCTTGGGCGTAATTGAGGGTTCCTTGGTCAAATTTGAACGTCAAGGACTGGGTGGTCGGGTCAAATTTCACGGCGGTTCCGGATTTCACCTCCCCGCTCTTGAGCCGTAGCTGGTCCTGCGCCCAACCCGGAACCAGGAAAAGCAACCAAAGCGGGATCCATCGCCACGACATAAAGGGATTTTGGTCTTTCCTCCTCCCCCCCCGACAAGCCAAAAACCTTCCATGATCACGTACCTGCACGACAAGTTAAAAGGCCTGCTCCTGATCCTTTTGGCCGTCATCGCCATTTCTTTCATTTTCTTCGGCAACTGGACACCCCACGGAGGGATCGACCCTGCTTCCGGAAAGATGGGTCGCCTTGGGAACCGCACCCTCACCCTCAACGACATGGTGGCCGCCCAGCGCCAGACTTTATTGGAAACCACCTTGGAAACCGGCCGCATCCCCTCGGACAACGACCGGTTTCTTGCCATCCAGACCTGGATTCGCCTTCTCCAGAACCAGGCCGCCCAGGACGCCGGCCTTGACCCCCAACCCAGCCAGCTTCTCGAATCGATCCGCTCCAATCCCCTTTTTATCAAAGAAGGCAAATATGATCCCGAACTTTTCCAGAAATTTTCCTCCAACTTTCTATCCCCGCAGGGGTTCACCGGGGAACGCTTCAACGAGGCGATCTTGGACGAGGTGCGCACCCGCCAGCTTCTCACCGCCCTGAGTTCCACCGCGGCTGTCTTTCCGGGGGAAGCTGAAACCCGCCTGCAGAGGTTGTTTGGCCCCGTCGAGGCGCAGGTCGTGCGTTGGGAAGCTTCCAAGCTGACGCCACCCGAGCCCACCACCCAGGATTTGGAATCTTTTCACAAAGCCAACGAACAGGCCTTTGCCATTCCCACGCGCTGCTCGGTGGACTACGTTGAATTCCCGGCGGTTGGGACGGATGATGAATCCCGCAAAAAGGCGGGCGAAGCGGCTTTTGCCTTCACCTCACAGTTCTTCAACCTTCCGGAAGGACAGACCCGTCCCGCCTTCGGCGCCAAGGCTGCTGACGCGAAGCTGGCCATCAAAACCACCGGTTCGTTCACCGTATCGGATACCCCGTTTCCAGGGGAAACCGATCCTCGTCTGACCGCCGCCGCCCTCCGTTTAACCCCCGACGAGCCGGTTAGCGATTTCCTCCCCACCAAGAACGGTTTCATCGTTCTTCACTTGAAGGACCTGCAGCCGGGACGCCTTCGCCCGCTCGCAGAAGCGATGACGGACGTGAAGACCCGCTGGCAGGAACAGGCTCGCCTCCAGATGGCCGACCAAATCTCCCGCGGCTTCCTCGAACGGGCGAAGACAGAGCTGGCTCAGGGAAAAAAGTGGGACGACATCGTGAAGGCCGCCGGCCTCACCAGCACCAAGGTTCCCACCTTTGCCCCGGCCGACAGCAAGCCGCTGACCTTTCCGGATGCCGACCGGATCCGCCAAATCGTGACCCAGCTTGAGCCCAACCACGTCAGTCCCTTCGTCCGTAACGAAACCGGCGGTTTGGCGGTCTACCTCGCCCAACGTGCACCGGTTCCCGCCGACGTCGCCACCGCCCAGCTTCCAAAAATCGAGGTGCAACTGCTGAATCAGCGGCGCAGCCAGCTCGGGCGTGATTGGTTGGTGAGCCGCGCCTCCCTGCCCGGCAACGAACTCCCGCGGGAGGTCGTCCAGCTGCTCCGGGGTCAGTTCTAAGCCGGCGGTTGCGGTCTCCGCTCCGCCGTCGATGACAACCCTCACCAACCTGACTCGTGCTCCGGAAATCGGGGCCAACTCCTACCTCCTCCGGTCCGGTTCGGCCTCGGTCCTGCTCGATGCCGGAATGCATCCGAGGGTCGAGGGATGGGCAGCCACCCCATTCCTCGAGGCCCTGCCAAAGGATTTGGAGGCGGTCATCCTTTCCCACGCCCATCACGATCACGTCGGGGCCATGCCCCTGGTCACCCGGGCCTGCCCCGGCGCCAAGGTGTGGATGACCTCCGCCACGGCGGCTCTCGCCGAACCGCTCCTCCATAACTCCGTCAACGTTATGACCCGGCAAAGAAAGGAAACCCTCCAGCAGGATTATCCCCTCTACACGCACCGCGGGGTGGATGACTGCGTGGTGGCCTGGGAAACCGTCCCGCTCCAGCGTCCGTTCCAACTCGACGGTTCGGAATTCAAGTTTGTTCTTCACGATGCCGGCCATGTCCTCGGCTCCACCCTGATCGAAATCCGCTGCGAAGGCCGCAGGGCCCTGTATACCGGCGATCTTAACCTCGCCCGCCAAACTCTTATGCTCCCCTGCCGTCCTCCTGCCGGCCCTTGGGATACGGTGATCATGGAGACAACCCGCGGCACCCAACCCACCCCCTCCGGCCAGACCCGCGACTCCCTGGAAAGCGATCTTTTGGAAGCCATCCGGCAGACCTTCGCCCGGGGCGGCGCTGTCCTCATGCCCGTCTTTGCGCTGGGAAAGACCCAGGAGATGCTCACGCTTCTGCACCACGCCCGGCAGGATGGCCGCCTTCCCCCGACCACCATCTACATCGGCGGACTCGGCCGCGTGCTCACCGAAGTGTACGACCGGCAGCGCTCCCTCGCCCCACGGCAGCACGCCGGCTTCAAGATCATCCCCGAGGTTCGCCCGGAAACCTTCGATCCCCGGCGCCTCGCCAACCTTCGCCCGAAATCTGGCCAAATCTACCTCGTCAGCTCCGGCATGATGACCCCCCGCACCACCAGCCACACCCTCGCGCGGCTTTTCTTTCCGCGGGAAAACGACGCCATCTTTTTTGTCGGCTACACCGAGCCCAGCTCCCCCGCCGGTCTGCTCCGCGCCGCCGGCCGGGGCGGTTCCGTCGACTGGGCCGATCCGCACGGCCCTCTTCCCGTCCGTTGTGAGGTTCGTCATTTCGACCTCTCCGCCCACGCCAACCGCGAGGATCTGGTCGACTGGATTTGCGAGGAGGCCCGCCCAAAAAAGCTGTTCCTGGTTCACGGTGATCCGGATGCCCAGGAGTGGTTTCGCCAAACCCTCTCCCTCCGCCGACCGGAAATCGACATCCAACAACCCCCCCCCGGAAAACCCGTTCCCCTGTTTCCCTAAAGCGCGGTGCTTCCGTTTTTTAATGGTTCACGGCATCCTAAAGCCATGTCTGCACGGATCCTCGATGGGGAAGCTTTTGCGGCCCGTACCCACCGGGAAACCGCCGGCCGCGTCGAACAGCTCAAGGCACGCGGCATCAGCCCGGGGCTCGTCTTCATCCGCGTCGGCGAGGATCCCGCCTCCCGGGCTTACGTCTCGCGGAAGGAAAAGCGCGCCCAGGAGGTGGGTATCGCCAGCCGGACCCTCGTTCTCCCGGAAACCACGCCTCTTGCCGCCCTCCTCAAGGAAATCGATGCTCTCAACGCCGATCCCAAGGTCCACGGCATCCTGATTCAGGCCCCGCTTCCCTCCACCCTCCCCAACGACGTTGTTTACGCACGGGTCTCCCCCGCCAAGGACGTCGACGGCTTCCACCCTCTCAATTTTGGAAAACTCCTGCTCGGCGATCCGTCCGGATTCCTTCCCTGCACCCCCGCTGGCATTCTGGAAATCCTGCGCCTCGGGGAAATTCCCACCGCCGGGCAACACGCCGTCATCGTGGGCCGGGGCCAGATCGTCGGACGACCGCTCGCCCTGTTGCTGGCCCGCAAGGCCCCCGGAGCCGACTGCACCGTCACGTTGGCCCACTCCCGCACCGTAAACTTGCCCTCCTTGACCCGTCAGGCCGATATTCTGATCGGAGCCTTGGGTCGCCCCCTCTTTCTCAAAAAAGATCATGTGAAACCTGGGGCCACGGTCATCGATGTCGGCGTCAACCGCCTGACGGACCCGGCCCACCCGCGGGGCTACCGCTTGGTGGGGGATGTTGATTTCGATTCAGTCAAAACCGTGGCTGGTGCCATCACGCCCAATCCTGGCGGAGTCGGCCCCATGACCATCGCTCTCCTGCTTTCCAACACCGTCCGGGCCGCCGAGGATATTTCCCGATGAGTTCCCGAGCCCACGGCCGTTCCCCCAAGGATCTGCGGCCCCTTTCCTGCCAGTGGGACATCGCCGCCAATGCCGCCGGCTCGGTGCTCCTCCGCTGCGGCAAAACCGAGGTGATCTGCACCGTCTCCGTCGACGAAAATGTACCGCGCTGGATGAAGGACCAAAATGTGACCGGGGGTTGGCTGACTGCCGAATATTCCATGCTTCCTGCCTCCACCCACGACCGGAAACCGCGTGATTCCGCCCGCGGAAAGGTCGATGGGCGCTCCACGGAAATCCAACGCCTGCTTGGCCGAAGTCTCCGCGCCGTGACCGATCTTGAGGCCTTGGGACCGCGGAGTCTTTGGGTGGACTGTGATGTCTTGGCCGCGGACGGAGGTACTCGCACCACTGCCATCTCCGGAGCCTGTCTGGCCCTCCGGCGGGCCATTGAACGTCTGCAAGGCGCGGGGAGAATCACCGGCGACCCCCTCCGCGCGCCTGTTGCTGCGATCAGCGTAGGTCTTGTCCAAGGGACACCGTTCCTGGATCTCGACTATCCGGAGGACCGGGACGCCGAGGTCGACATGAACGTGGTCATGACCGGAACCGGCCGCCTGGTGGAAGTTCAGGCGGCCGGAGAAGAGCACGATTTCACCCGCCAGGAATTTGAACAGTTGCTTGGCTTGGCTGAGGAGGGCATTCGTAAGGTGTTGTCGTTTCAGGAATCCGCCTGGAAAAGCCGCCCGCCTGCCGCACCACTTGCTCCCAAACCGGCCTGAACAGGCTTGCCAAAGGCTCCCTTCGCTGGCATTTCGAAACGCTTCTTTTTCCTATGCCCACCAAAACCAAAGCCTCCAAATCCAAGAAATCTGGTTCCTCCAAGGGAGTGAAATACGTCTACTTTTTCGGCAACGGCAAGGCCGATGGCAACGGCAAGATGAAGGCCCTCCTCGGCGGCAAAGGCGCCAACCTTGCGGAGATGACCAAAATCCGGCTGCCCGTCCCGGCCGGCTTCACCATCACCACCGAGG